>Ga0153950_1000522_pt1 | contig 17143 bp, 14 predicted proteins | sample TSNJ034MetaG_FD_104737 | JGI IMG/M metagenome (GOLD analysis project Ga0153950, IMG submission 104737) | Attine ant fungus gardens microbial communities from New Jersey, USA - TSNJ034 MetaG | ecosystem: Host-associated > Fungi > Mycelium > Unclassified | place: USA: New Jersey, Wharton State...
CTGGCGGTCCTGCTCCAGGGCCACCCGGTCACGGTCATCCTGACGGTTCTGCGCGAGCAGCAGCAGTGGGGCGGCGTAGGAGGCCTGGAGGGAGAGCATCAACGTCAGGAGGGTGAAGCCCAGCGCCTGCTGGTCGAACTGCCAGTCGGCGGGTGCCCAGCTGTTCCAGGCCAGCCAGAACACGCAGAAGATGGTCATGTAGACCAGGAACTGCGGGGTGCCCATGAAACGGGCGAACCCCTCCGTGGCCTTGCCGAAGGCATCCGGGTTGGGGGAGACCCGGGGGAAGAACCGGCTGCGTGCCCCGAGCGGGGTGTCCAGGCTGTTCTTCTCGGTTCCGGGGCGGCGTTCCCTGTTGTCAGCCATTGCGGCCCCTCAGCTTCTTGAACGGGACATCCTCGGCATGGGCGCGCCAGTCCTCCGGCAGCAGGTGGTCCAGGACGTCATCGACGGTGACGGCGCCCACCAGACGGCCGGACTCGTTCACCACGGGCAGGGCATTGAGGTTGTAGACGGCCATGATGCGGGCCACCTCACTGATGTGAGCCTGGTCCAGGACGGGCTCCAGGTTCTTGTCCACCAGATTGCCCAGTGGTTCGGGCGGCGGATACCTCAGGAGCTGCTGGATGTGCACCACACCCAGGAAACGGCCCGTGGGGGTCTCCATGGGGGGACGGGCGATGAAGATCGAGGAGGCCAGGGCCGGGGTCAGCTCCTCGCGCCGGACGTGGGCCAGGGCCTCCGCCACGGTGGCTTCCGGGGGCAGGATGACCGGGACCGGGGTCATGAGGCCTCCGGCCGTGTCCTCGTCGTATTCCAGGAGCCGGCGGACGTCCTCGGCCTCTTCGGGCTCCATCAGCTGGAGGAGTTCCTCCTGCTGTGCCTCGGGGAGTTCGGAGAGGAGGTCGGCGGCGTCGTCCGGATCCATCTCCTCCAGCACGTCGGCGGCGCGCTCGCGGTCCAGGGAGGACAGGATTTCCACCTGGTCCTCTTCCGGGAGCTCCTGGAGGACGTCGGCCAGGCGCTCGTCCTGGAGTTCGCTGGCCACCTCGAAGCGGCGCTTGTCGCTCATCTCCTGGAGGGCTTCGGCGAAGTCGGCGGCTTTGAGATCCTCGTGGCTGGCGACGAACGCCGTGGCGGCCTGGGGCTCCGCGGCGGAGGCGGGGACTGCATCGGTCCAGTTGATGATCATGGTCTCGTTGCGGCGCAGACGTGCCAGCGGCGAGAACGAGTGCCCGCGGCGGACGAAGAGTTTGGAGACGAACCAGTCGCCGGAGCGGTGCTGGTCGATCGCGATGTCCTCGATCGTGGCGGAGCCGGAGCCGTCCGTCAGGGTGACACGGCTGTCGAACATCTCCGCCACCACCAGGGTCTCCATGCCACGCTGCTCGAAGCGGCGCAGATTCACCAGCCCGGTGCTGATGACCTGGGCCTGGTCCATGCTGGTCACGCGGGTCATGGGCACGAAGACGCGTTTCTTGCCCGGGACTTCCACCACCAGGCCCACGGCGTGCGGGGGCGCGTTGTTGGCGCGTGCCAGCACCACGACGTCACGGACGCGTCCCAGGCGATCGCCCAAAGGGTCGAAGACATCCAGACCGAGGAGGCGGGCAACGAAGACGCGGGAAGTAGGGTTGCTCACCCGACTAGGCTATCCACTTCGTCCACGTTTGGCTGAATTCCGTCTGGAGCGCGGAAGAATAGGCAAGAATGTGGGTATGTCGAACTTGTTTGGTGCACCCAGGATTCCCGAGGAGCTCCGTTCCGTGCCGCAGGGCGTGACGGTGGGCTCCTACAACTCCTACCTCGATGCTCAGAAGGCCGTGGACTACCTGGCGGACCAGCAGTTCCCCGTCCAGTACGTCTCGATCGTGGGCAATGACCTGAAGCTCGTGGAGCGGGTGACCGGCCGCCTGAGCTACCCGCGGGTGGCCATGTCCGGTCTGCTCAGTGGCGTGTGGTTCGGTCTCTTCATCGGCCTGCTGCTCTCCTTGTTCTCCCCGGGCGGCGCCTTCTCCGTGGTGACCTCCGTGCTGATGGGTGCGGCCTTCTTCGCACTCTTCGGCATCGTCAGCTACGCCATGCAGCGGGGCAAGCGTGACTTCACCTCGACCAGCCAGGTGCTGGCCAGCAGCTACGACGTGATCGTGGCCCCCGAGGTCGCCGGGGAGGCCAGCAGGATGCTGCTGCAGCTTCCCATGCGGGCCAACGACGGCGGTGCGCACCCGTACAGCCAGCAGCCGGGTCAGCAGGGTGGCCAGCAGCCCGGTCACGGTCAGCCGCAGGAACCGCAGCGTCCGGAAGGCTGGGGCAACCCCTACGGCCAGCGCTCGGGGGACGTCCCGGCGCAGCAGTCACAAGCGCCGGAGCAGCAGGCTCCGTCCACGGTGTCCTCCGACTACCGTGACCTTCCGGATGGCCGGCCGCAGTACGGTGTCCGGCTGAACCCGCCCGCTCAGAACCCGGCGCCCCAGAGTGCTCCCGCGGCACCCGCAGCCCCTGTTGAGGACCAGCAGGTTGCGGGTTCTCAGACGGCCGAGCCTCCGGCGGAACCCGCCCGGCAGGAGACCTCAGAGCAGACGGACCACGGTCAGCCGGCCTCAGCCGGAGGGCAGGATCAGGATCCTGCCGGAGAGCAGGCCTCTGAGGCGCAGGAGCACGGCGGGCAGCAGGGTAAGGATCCCCGCGGCGAGTAGACGCGAACAGCGCCTGGGATGGCTTGACGAAAGCCTCTGACGGACGAAAGGCCCGGCACCGGATACACCGGTGCCGGGCCTTTGCCGTGCTGGAAGCGTGTGGAGCCGGGATGCCGCTCCTTGGCTGAGCGTCAGCCGAACGCCCCTCCGCCGGGTGACCGCCTCAGGCGGCCACCACGACGGGGAACGGCACTCAGCCGCGCAGCCCCGCCATCCAGGACTCGACGTCGTCGGCGGTGCGGGGGAGTGCGGCGCTCAGGTTCACTGCGCCGTCCGCCGTGACCAGGATGTCGTCTTCGATCCGGATGCCGATGCCGCGGTACTCCTCCGGGATCGCGAGATCCTCGGCCTTGAAGTACAGGCCCGGTTCGATGGTGAACACCATGCCTTCGGCGAGCTCGGCATCCAGGTAGAGCTCACGCTTGGCCTGGGCGCAGTCGTGGACGTCCATGCCGAGGTGGTGGCTGGTGCCGTGCGGCATCCAGCGGCGGTGCTGCTGGCCGCTCTCGGAGACGGCCTCCTCCACGGTGACGGGCAGCAGGCCCCACTCGGCCAGGCGCTCGGCCAGGACACGGGTGGCGATCTGGTGCAGCTCACGGAACTTCAAGCCCGGACGGGCCGCCGCGAAGGCCGCATCCGCCGCATCGAGGACAGCCTCGTAGACCCGGCGCTGCACCTCGCTGAAGGTGCCGTTCACGGGCAGGGTGCGGGTGATGTCCGCCGTGTAGAGGCTCTCGGCCTCGACGCCGGCATCCAGGAGGAGGAGGTCGCCCTCCTTCACCTGACCGTTGTTGTTGATCCAGTGCAGGATGGTGGCGTTGTTGCCGGAGGCGGCGATGGTGTCGTAGCCGAGGTCGTTGCCCTCCTCGCGGGCCTTCGCGAAGAACGCGCCTTCGACGACGCGCTCACCGCGGTGGTGGGCCACCGCGCGGGGCAGCGCCTTGACCACCTCGTGGAAACCTTCCACCGTGGCGGCGACGGCCAGCTTGAGTTGCTCCACCTCCCACTCGTCCTTGATCAGGCGCAGCTCGGAGAGGGCCTCGGCGAGCTTCTCGTCCAGGGCGTCGAGCTGGGAGAGGTCCAGGTTCTCGGGGTCCTGGGCGGTGTTGTAGCGGGCGGTGTCCACCAGGGCGTCGATGTTCTCGTCCACCTTGCGGAGCAGACGGATGGAGATGCCGCCGATCTCGGAGGCGCCGACGTTCTTGGTGATCGCCACTTCGAGCTCGTCCAGGTGCGCGGTGGCCAGGTCCAGACGGGACTTGAGATCCGCCAGGCTCGGGCGCGGGCCGATCCAGAACTCGCCGGAGCGGGCGTCCGCGTAGAACTGCTCGGTGTCGCGGCCGGCCATGGGGCGGAAGTACAGGGTGGCGTGGTGGTGGTGGCCGCCGTCGTCGCCCTGGCCGTCATCGGTGGGTTCGAGGATCAGGACCGCATCCGGCTCGTGGTCCACGCCCAGGCCCGTCAGGTGCGCGAAGGCGGAGTGCGGACGGAAGCGGTAGTCCGTGTCGTTGCTGCGGACCTTGTGCGGACCGGCGGGGATCACCAGGCGTTCGCCCTTGAACTGCTCCGAGATCGCACGACGACGGCGGGCGGCGTGTGCGGCGACGGCTTCCTCGGCGGGGAGCTCCTGCGAGGCGGGAGCCCAACTGCTCGCCATGAAGGCTTTGAAGGCATCGGAGGAGGGGCGCTGCGAACGGTTGTTCACACGGTCCTCCAACGGCTGGGTGCTGGCATCAGTGGTGTGTTCTGCGTCATTCACCACACTATCGTCTCACTGATCGGGGGCGGGCAGGAGCCGGGGCGATGCGTGGACGGAACTGTAGTGACGAAGTGCAGGCGTCGGTATGACAGCTGACGAGTGTGTGCGAACGTGTTTATCTAGGACAGTCCTAACTGTCATTTTTGGGAAAGTCATCGTTCGATGCAGCAGGCGGGTACTCCCAATATGGAAAGTTAGGGTCGTTCAGTTCGATTCCGAACAAGTACATCAGAGGACTGGCAGTGGGTCGAATCTGGCTCATTCGTTGGCGACGTGTGGAAAATGTGTACTTCTCTACGAGATTCCGAACATCTTCAGTAGCCAAATAGTAGGACAGGAAGGAGCTGGCATAGCCTGCAAGATGTTGGCGCTTGAGTACGTAGCTTCCGTCACTTTGGACGCTGTAAACGGGCCCTTTGCTAATCTGCCTGAGCTCACTAATCGGACTTCTTGCAGGGCGGGCGCCCATCGGCTCCCCGGGGAATTGCTTGTGTAGAAATTCCTGGCTCTCGTGCTGGAGGCCTTCCTGCAAATCCAAAGGTAGGTCTGCCGCATAGGGGACAATCTCAGCGTATGCAGATTTGGCGTGACTGAGGCGCTCCGCTATATGGGCCTTCACGGCGGGATTGTCATTAGTGGCCATCAGAACTTTGATGAGGTGTTCCTCAGTGATTCTACGAGGTGGGCACTCGGCGATCTTTTCCAAGTCCCGGATGATATCCATCCCGTTATTTGCGATGGTGCTTAACTGAGTGCGGAGCGTGACGAAACGTGACTTCTGTTTCCTCTGAGCGGGAAGGACTACCACGAGGAAGTTGAAGCCGTAGGCCGCTAGGAGGCCGAGGCTGAGGTCATACAACCATGGTTCTGGATCAACTTGAAGCGAGCCCGCTTGTGGTACTTCCTGCGGGAGATAGCTGGCAATGGTTGTGCAGATCAGAATGACCAGCGAGAGGGCGGCGACAATGTGCACCCCGGTGCTTTCTAACCAGCGCTTACCTCGGTCCGAGTTTCTGCTCACCGGGAGAGACTACATGGACTGTGGTCGTCGGGAAGCCAGAATGTACGCGCGAACCGCGCAACGGATTGCATTCATAAGTGACTGTCCGATCACAGAACACTCAAGGTGCGGTCCACGGCGTGCTACTAAACTGCCGTAGTAGTAGCCGCGAAGGGTGTCATCAGGGATGCTGGTGATCAGCTACTGTGCCTCATACAGGCACCACCATGCAGTATGTCTGCTTGCCTCACCCACGCCACCTAGTGAACCTGCTTCAGTCCCTGGGCGATCCGGCTATTCCAATACTTACCGACCGTCTCCTGCTTCGCAGGAACTAGAAGCGCTCGGACCGCCCTCACCTGAGGCCTGGCCTCTGGGTCAAACCTATGGACGTGCCGTCGGCGGTCCCGGGACCCAGCCGGGACTACGCTGGGAGCGTGAGGATCGACCTGCACGCACACTCGAACATCTCGGACGGGACCCAGCCGCCCGCCGCCCTGGTGGCTTCCGCTGCGGAGGCGGGGCTCGACGTCGTCGCCCTGACCGACCATGACACCACCGACGGCTGGGCTGAAGCCGCAGTGGCCGCGCGCGAACACGGCGTCGCGTTGGTGCCCGGCATGGAGATCAGCTGCCGCACCGCTGAGGGAATCAGCGTGCACCTGCTGTCCTATCTGCACGACCTCACACATCCAGGCCTGCTGGAGGAGATCTCCAAAGCCCGGGACGCACGCCTGAGCCGTGCCGAGCGGATGGTCGCGCTGCTCTCCGAGGACTACCCCCTGAACTGGGACGACGTCACGCAGCACCTGGCACCCGGCGCCACGGTGGGCCGGCCGCACATCGCAGACGCACTGGTGGCCGCGGGGATCGTGAGTGACCGCACGGAGGCGTTCGCCACCATCCTCACGTCCCACTCGCGGTACTACGTGCAGCACTATGCGGTGGAGCCGGCGCTCGCCGTGGAACTCGTCCGGGACGCCGGAGGGGTTCCCGTGTTCGCCCACCCGGTGGCCAGCGCGCGCGGCCGGGTGGTGGGGGAGCACACCTTCCACGAGATGATCGACGCCGGCCTGGGCGGCCTGGAGGTCTGGCACCGGGACAACCCGCAGGACGGCCGCGAATTCCTCCTGGGGCTCGCAGCGAAGCACGATCTGATCGTCACCGGCTCCAGCGACTATCACGGCAAGGGCAAGCCCAATCTGCTGGGCGAGAATCTCACGTCACCCGAGCAGTTCGCGCGGATCGAGGAGCTGGGGCGCGGGAGCGTCATCCGGGGCTGACCGGGTCGGCTCCGGTGGTGTGGGCGCCCTTGTTGACCTGGGGCGCCGCAATGGGGGCGCCCCACGTCAAGAAGGGCGCCCAGCACGAGACCCGCGTCCCTCAGCCGAGCGTGTGCACGGTGGCCGAGCCCGCCAGCCGTGTGGCCATGACGGACACGGCCGAAGGGTTCTCATCCACGCACACGAAGCGGCGGTCCGTCTTGGCGGCCACCGCGCCGAGGGTCCCGGAACCCGCGAAGAAGTCCAGGCACCAATCGCCCGGCCGGGTGGAGGCCATGACCATGCGGCGCAGCAGTCCCTCCGGCTTCTGCGTCGGATAGCCGGTCTTCTCCTTGCCCGTGGGCGAGACGATGGTGTGCCACCAGACGTCCGTGGGCAGCTTGCCGCGCTGCCGCTTCTCCTCGGTCACCAGGCCCGGGGCCATGTACGGCTCGCGGTCCACCTCGGCGGCGTCGAAGTGATAGGCCTCCGGGTCCTTGACGTAGACCAGGATGTTGTCGTGCTTGGCGGGCCAGCGGCGCCGGGCTCGTGCGCCGTAGTCGTAGGCCCAGATGATCTCGTTCAGGAAGCACTCCCGGCCGAAGATCGCGTCCAGCATGACCTTCGCGTAGTGCACCTCGCGGTAGTCCAGGTGCAGGTACAGCGTGCCGTCCGGGGCCAGGAGACGCCAGGCCTCACGCAGCCGGGGCTCCAGGAACGCCCAGTAGTCCTCGAAGGCGTCGTCGTAGCGATGCAGATCCCCACGCAGCGTCTGGTACGAGCGCCCCTGGAAACCGATCCGGTCACCCTCTCCCTCCGCACTGCGGACCATGGTGGTCTGCTGGCGGCGCTGAGTGCGTCCCGTGTTGAACGGGGGATCGATGTAGATGAGCGTGAACGAGTCATCCGGCAGGGTCGGCAGGAACCCGGCGTTGTCCGCTTGGACCACCAGATTCCCGCCGTCCGCCTGCCAGAGCTGTTCAGCGGTCCGGGCCATGGATCCCGTCAGGATTCCTGTGCCGGGGCACCGGCCTCGCGGGCCACCACCTCGCCATTGCGGCGGCGGGTGCGGTTGCGCGGGCGGCGGCGACGGGCGTCGTCGTCGTTCTTCGCCTCGGCGGCCGGAGCCTCCGTGGTTTCCGCGGCGGGCTGGCGCGTCCGGCGACGGCGGCCCTCAGCATCGCCCGAACCCTCGGTGGTGCGCTTGGCGCCGGAGCGACGCTCGCCGTCACGCTGACGGTCGCCGCGGGAGGAGGACGCCGGGCGCTTGGTGACGCGCTTGCCGGTTTCGCCCAGGTCCTCAAGGACTTCGGCGTCGACTCCGGCCAGCACGCGCTTGTCCCGGGGCAGGCGGCCCTTGGTGCCCTCCGGGATGTCCAGATCCGTGTACAGGTGGGCTGAGGAGGAATACGTCTCCACGGGCTCCGCGAAGTCCAGGCCCAGCGCCTTGTTGATCAGGGCCCAGCGGGGCATGTCCTCCCAGTCCACGAAGGTCACGGCGGTGCCCTTGTTGCCGGCACGGCCGGTGCGGCCCACGCGGTGCAGGTAGATCTTCTCGTCCTCGACGCACTGGTAGTTGATGACGTGCGTGACGTCATCAACGTCGATCCCACGGGCGGCGACGTCGGTGGCCACCAGGACGTCCACCTTGTTGTTGCGGAAGGCGCGCAGCGCCTGCTCGCGGGCGCCCTGACCCAGGTCGCCGTGCAGGGCGGCTGCGGCGAATCCGCGGTCCACCAGTTCCTCGGCCACCTTGGCGGCGGTGCGCTTGGTCTTGGTGAAGATGACGGTGCGGCCACGGCCACGGGCCTGCAGGATGCGGGAGACCACTTCGATCTTGTCGAGCGAGTGGGCGCGGTAGACCAGCTGGCGGATGTCCCGCTTGGTCAGGCCCTCGTCGTCCGGATCGGCGGCGCGGATGTGAGTGGGGCGCGTCATGTAACGGCGGGCCATGGCGATGACCGGGCCGGGCATGGTGGCGGAGAACAGCATGGTCTGGCGGGTGGCGGCAGGCGTGGCGGCCATGAGGGTCTCCACGTCCGGCAGGAAGCCCAGATCCAGCATCTCGTCCGCCTCGTCCAGGATGACGATCTTGATGTTGGAGAGGTTCAGGTGCCGCTGCTTGTAGAGATCGATCAGGCGGCCGGGGGTACCGACCACCAGGTCCACTCCGTGCTGAAGCGACTCGATCTGCGGCTCGTAGGCGCGGCCGCCGTAGATGGTGGCGATCCGGACCTGATGCAGACGGCTGGCGGTGGCCAGGTCATTGGCGACCTGCACGGCGAGCTCACGGGTGGGGACGATCACCAGGGCCTGCGGTGCGCCGGGCACCTGAAGCTTCGAGTAGTTCGGGTCATCGCTGGTCACGATGCGTTCCAGGGCCGGCACACCGAAGCCAAGGGTCTTGCCGGTGCCGGTCTTCGCCTGGCCGATGATGTCGTGGCCACCGAGGGCCACGGGCAGGGTCAGCGCCTGGATGGGGAAGGGGTGGACGATCCCGGCCTGGGCCAGGGAATCGACGATCTCGGCGCGGACGCCGAAGTCCGCGAAGGTCTTCTGGACCTCGGCGTGCGGTTCCGCCGTGGTGGTGATGGTCTCCTCCGGCTCGACACTCTCGGTGCCGCTGGTGTCGACCAGGACTTCATGACTGTGGGTTTCGCTCACGCGTGCCTCCTTGGCATTGCTCCGCCAGCGCCAGGACGGGCGTCTGCCAACCTTGGCGACGGCACCGGTCATTCCAGGAAGGAGCCCGGAGAAGGCGGAGTACGGGTGGAAGCCGATCGCGGTCTGCGTGGGCCGCACTGGCGGCCATCAGGGGTGCCGGGCCCGTGGAGAACGGGCGGGGCGGGGGAAAACAATGGTCAATCAACGACCGGGCATCCATGACTACCCCCTCATTCTAGGGGATGGAGGGCTGATTCCCCGGATTCCCCCCCGGGAGCTCCGGCCGGTGAGGCGTCCTCGACCAGGCTGAACGAGACCGTGCGGCGCTGGACGTCCGCGGCATCCAGGCGGACCTTGACCCGGGTACCGGGTTCCATGGCCCCGGTGCAGCGTGCAGTGACCGCGGGGTCCAGCAGCTGGACGGTGGCGACCGGCGCCGTGGCGTTCTTCCCGTTGCCGGTGGAGATCACCACCGCGTCGAAGACCTCGCCCAGCCGGGGCAGCATGAGCGCCGCTTCGATGGTGTCGATGGCGGCACGGTCCAGCCGGGAGGAACGCTGCTCGGCGGATTTCATGAGCTCGGGCACCTGGGTCAGGCTCTCCCTGGCCCAGGCCGGGACTTCGGCGCCCTGGCTGAGGGCCTCACACACCACCAGGACCCAGCGGTCCACCAGACGGCGCAGCGGTGCGGTGGCATGGGAGTAGGGTGCCGCGATGGCGGCCTGGACAGTGTCCTCGGGGACCTCGCCGTCGAATGCGACGTAGCCCGCGCCGCGGAACAGCGCGGCTGCCGCATGGATGATCGCCAGGTCCTTCGGCTGGGACGGGTCCAGGGTCCGCAGATACTCGCCGTAGCTCATGGAACCGGGGCCACTGCTGCTCCACGGTTTCCCGAGCGCGGCGCTCTGGCGTTCGAACGTCTCCAGCGAGCGGCTGTCCGGTGGCGGCATGGTACGCAGGATCCCCACCGAGCCGCGCACCATGAGGTCCGCGGCCGCCATGCCGGTCATGAGGGAGATCTGTGCGTTCCAGTCCTCCACGGGCAGAGGCACCTCGGTGACCAGCCGATAGGCGCCGCTCTCCGGATCCTGTTCCACCACCTGTGCGGGCAGCTTGAGGCTGGCGCCACCGCGGAGGCGTTCGAGCTCGATCCGTTTCAGTCCCACCTCCTTCAGGAGCATCAGGCATTCGCTGGCGGTGCCGCCGTCGACGGCCTCCTGGACACCGTGGTAGCTGAGCTTGGCACGGGAGCGGACCCGTGCCCTGCGGACCGAGGCGCTCTCCACGTCGCCTGTGGCGCTGAGAGAGAACTGCCAGAGGAACGCCCCACGGTCGACGTCGGGCAGCAGGCTCCCCGCGTCCTCGGAGATCGCCTCGGGATGCAGAGGGATGCGGCCGTCGGGAGCGTACAGGGTCAGCCCGCGACGGCGGCACTCGGCATCCAGCGCCGCGCCGGGGGTGATGAAGGAGGGCACATCGGCGATGGCGTAATAGGCGGTGTATCCCTCTCCTGCGCGCTCGATGAAGACGGCCTGATCCAGATCGGTGGAGGTGGCGGGATCGATGGTCACGAACTCCAGATCGGTGCGGTCCCAACCGGGGAGCTCCCTCGTGAGGATGACCCGTTCGGTCTCCTCGATGACCTCGGGCGGAAACGCCTGAGGCACTTCGAGTTCTTCACGCAGCGCTGCGAGGGCCTCTGCGAGACCGTCCTGAACGCCCTGGGCACCGCTGGGAATCCATGTGTTCGTCACGCTCACAGGCTAGCCCCCGCACGCTCCCGCGGCTCTGCCGACATCCCGTTGAGCGGCGCTTCTGGCATACTGACAGCAAACTCATCACCGCGTGTCACGGCCGTTCGAGGCCAGTCAGGAGCAGGGCCAGCCATGACCAGCCAGCCGGAAAACCAGCCATCGTCCGGGGGACAGCCCGGCGCCCACAACGGGCAGCCGCCGCTTCCTCCTCAGCCTCCTCACGCGGCGCCGGCACAGCAGGGCCAGCCCCAGCAGCCCGGTCAGCAGGGCTGGGGCCAGCAGAATCAGCCGGCGGCGCAGCAGCCGCAGCAGTCATATGGTCAGCCGCAGCAGTACGGTCAGGCTCCCTCCGGGCAGCCACAGTATGGTCAGCAGCAATACAACCAGCAGTATGGTCAGCAGCAGTACAACCAGCAGCCGGCGCAGCCGCAGCAGCCTTCGTATGGCCAGGCCCCGGCACAGCAGTACAACCAGCAGCAGTACGGACAGCAGTACGGCGCCCCACAGCAGAACCAGGGCCAGTACCAGCAAGCCGCACAGGCCGCGCCGCAGCAGTACGCCCAGGCGCCCGGCCCTTATGCTCAGCAGACTTACGGCAACCAGCAGCCCGTCTACGGCGGGCAGTCCGCAGCAGTGCCCGGACCCTTGGACCCGGGAGCCAGCCTCGGATTCGCCGCCGCCATCAAGACCGTGTTCCGGAAGTACGCCACCTTCACCGGGCGTGCCGGACGCCAGGAGTTCTGGTGGTGGTACGTGTTCGTCGTGGTGGTTGCCGTGGTCCTCAGCACCCTGGCTGCGATCTTCTTCGGCACCGGTCTGGCTCAAGCCGTCGCCGATGGTGACTACACGGAAGTTCCCGGCACAGGCCAGGCGCAGGTGAACTCCAACGCGTCGATGATCATCGGGTTCGTGATCTGGGGCCTGGCGGGCCTGTTCTCCCTGGCCGTCGTGGTGCCGACCGCGGCTGTCGGGGCCCGGCGCCTGCACGACGCCAACTTCAGCGCGTGGTTCCTCCTGCTCTACCTGGTGCCGGTGGGCGGCCTGGCGCTGCTCTTCCTCTGGGCCCAGGCGCCCAAACCCGAGGGTGCGCGTTTCGACACCTCGGTCTGAGGCCCTTCCGGATCGCCGGGACAGCAGCCTGAAACGGCCGCCACGGAAACACTCCGTGGCGGCCGTTGCTTTTCCCACGGCGCGTCCTGGGACAGACTGACGGAAGAACAGGACTCCATCAGCGAAGGTGAGACCATGAGCCAGCCCCCGACCGATCCAGGACCGACCCCGCAGGCAGGGGCGCCCACGCCGGATTCCGCACCAGGGTACGGCCCCGGCAGCCCGCACGGCCCCGCGCAGCAGGGCCCCGCGTACGCCCCGGCGCCGCCGTCCGGCGCCACTCCCTATCCGACGGCGTACCCGTCGAACCATCCGCCCGGGGCACCGGCATGGCAGCAGCAGGCCTGGGGTCAGCCGGGTCCATGGGTGATGCGCCCCAAGGTGGGCTTTGCCGAGGCCGTCAAGTCAGGCTTCCGGAACTACGCCAACTTCAACGGCAGAGCCGTCAACTCGGAGTTCTGGTGGTGGTTCGTCTTCGAGTACCTGGTGCTCGGCATTCTCGGCTACCTGGCGTACTTCTTCGTCTTCCTGGGCTTCATGACCTCACTGGGTGGCGTGCTGACGGACTCTCCGCGGCGCGGCTCCACCAGCCGGGACCTCGACTTCGTCTGGAGTGCGCCGCTGGTGGTGGGGATCGTCCTGTCCGTGCTTCTCCTCCTCGCGGCGCTGGCCCTCTTGATCCCTGGACTCGCACTGAGGGTGCGACGCCTGCATGACGCCGGATACAACGGCTGGTTCATCCTGCTGAGCCTGGCGCCGTTCGGATCCGTGGTGGTCTTGGCGCTCCTGGCCATGGAGAGCAGCCCGGAGGGGATGAAGTACGGCTATTGACCCTGTTCAATGGGGAGTTATCCCCATTGAGCGGAGTGGGGAAGTGGTGGAGACTGTACGTTAAAGAAGCATCAAGCGCACTCAGTTGATTGGAAGATCAGGACCATGACGCAACAACCCGATTGGCAGAACAACAACGGAGGTCAGCCTCCGCAGGGCCAGCCTCAGCAGCCCCCGTACGGCCAGCAGCCTCCCCAGGCTCCGCAGTACGGCGCCCCGCAGGCTCCCCAGTACGGTGCTCCGGGAGCTCCCCAGTACGGACAGCAGGGTTACCAGCAGCAGCCGGCAAGCCCTTACGGCCAGCCCGCTTACAGCGGCGGACTCTACCCGCCCTACGTCCCGCGTCCCAGCGTGACCTTCCCCCAGGCCATCAAGATGGCGTTCGGCAACTACGCCAACTTCAATGGCCGGGCCAGCCGCAGCGAGTTCTGGTGGTGGTACCTCTTCGAGGTGATCGTTGTGGGTATTCCGGTGGGCATCGGTTACGGGCTGATCATGGGCGGGATCCTGTCCCAGGCCGCATTGTCTGACAGCTCCACCGGGTACACCTCGTCCTCGGACATCACCTTCACCGGGGCCATGGTCTTCGGCATCATCCTGACGATCATCGGCGGGCTCATCGGACTGGCTCTCCTGGTGCCGACCATCGCGGTCGCCTGGCGTCGTCTGCATGATGCGGGCTTCCCCGGCCCCATGTACTTCCTGGCGCTCATCCCGTACGTGGGTGGCATCATCCTCATCGTGCTGTGCGCCATGCCCAGCAAGCCCGAGGGCATGAAGTACGAAGTCCAGTAGTCCGGACTGAAACACCACGGCCCCTGTCACCTTCCCGGGAAGGTGACAGGGGCCGTGGTGTTTCAGCGGTGTGCCTGGGGTTCAGGCCTCGGGGAGTTCGGCCAGCAGGCGCCGAGCGGCATCCGCAGGATCGGAAGCCTCGGTGACCGCGCGGACCACCACCACGCGGCATGCACCGGCCTCCACCACCTGGGCCACGTTCCCGTGGTCGATGCCGCCGATGGCGAACCACGGCACCGGCGTCCCGGTGCCGGCCGCGTACCGGACCAGTTCCAGGCCCACTCCGGCCCGTTCGGGCTTGGTGGGTGTGGCCCACAGCGGGCCCACACAGAAGTAGTCGGTCTCGCCGCGGGCCGCGGCAGCGAGCGCGGCGTCCACCTGCTCCGGTGCGTGGCTGGAGAGCCCCAGCACGACGTCGTCGTTCAGCAGGGAGCGCGCGGCCGGCAGCGGCAGGTCCTTCTGTCCGAGGTGCAGCACAGGGCTGCCGGACAGGCGGGCGATGTCCGCCCGGTCATTGACGGCCCACAGCTTCCCGCGCCGTTCGGCCGCCTCCCGGAGCACTGCGAGGAGTTCCAGTTCCTCGGCAGCCTCGATGTTCTTGTCCCGCAGCTGGATGATGTCCACGCCACCGGAGTACGCGGCGTCGACGAAGTCGGCGAAGTCCCCTCGGCCGGCCCGCGAATCCGTGCAGACGTACAGCCGCGCGCTGGCCAGGGAAGGTGTCGCAATTGCTCGATTACCCATGGGCTTCAGCCTAGTTCCTCTACACTGGAGCGGTACTGCGGGAGCCTGAGCGGATGGTCACATTCGCCGGGCTGAGAGGGCTTGAGCGCCGACCGCCACACCTGATCCGGTTAGTACCGGCGTAGGGAAGGACCAGGAGCATGGAACAGGAGACGGCCGACGCCGCCGTCATCGGCGCGGGGATCGTGGGTCTGGGCATCGCCTGGACGCTGCTTCGCTCCGGCCGCCGCGTGACGCTCATCGATCCAGCGCCTGCGCAGGGTGCCACTTTCGCCGCCGCGGGCATGCTGGCCCCCGTGAGCGAGTACCACTATCAGGAGGAGAACCTCCTGGCGCTGACCTTGGAGTCCGCTGCCCTGTGGGAGGACTTCGCGGCCCGCTTCGGCCCCCTGAACGGCTACCGTGGCACGCCCACCCTGGTGGTGGGCTTCGACGCGGCCGACCGTGCCGCGCTCGCGGATCTCAATGCGGTGCAGCGTGCCCACGGCCTTGAAGTGGAAGCCGTCCCGCTCCGCGAGGCCCGGCGGATGGAACCGCTCCTCTCCCCGCAGCTTTCCTGCGCCTTCCTCACCCCCGGGGACCACCAGGTGGATCCGAGAGTCCTGCACCGGCGCATGCTGGAGGCGTTCCTGCGGGACGGTGGGGCGGTGCTGGAGGAACAGGCCGCCGGCCTGTGCTGGGCGGCGGCCGACGACGGCGCGCAGCCGGTTTCCGGCGATGACCGCCCAGGTGCCTCCACCGCAGCGGGTGGCCGGGTGACCGGGGTCCGGCTCGCCTCGGGCCGCACCGTAGCGGCGCACGAGGTGGTGGTGGCCAATGGACTCGCGGCCCCGGCTCTGGAGGACCTGCCGGAGGGGCTGGTGCTGCCGTTGCGCCCGGTCCACGGCGACATCCTGCGCCTGCGGGTGCCCGAACGGCTGCGGCCCTTCCTGACTGCGACGGTGCGGGGCTCCGTCCGGGGCGTGCCCGTCTACCTGGTGCCCCGCGAGGACGGCACGGTGGTGATCGGCGCCACCCAGCGGGAGGATGGGCAGCAAGGGGTCTCGGCCGGGGGCGTGCACCAGCTCCTCCGGGACGCCCAGCAGCTGGTTCCCGCGGTGGCCGAACTCGAACTTGAGGAGATCACGGCACGGGCCCGGCCGGGCACTCCGGACAATGCGCCGCTGCTCGGCCGGGTCGCCTCGGGACGGGGTGGCGAGGTGGCCGGACTGGTCATCGCCACGGGTTTCTTCCGGCATGGCGTTCTGCTGACCCCCGTGGCGGGGCGGGCGGTCCTGGAACTGCTGAACGGTCACGACAACGGGCGCTGGGCGGCTTTCCGGCCGGACCGGTTCAGCCCGGGATTTCTGAAGGAGCACACAGTGGAGGCACACGCATGAACATCACGGTGAACGGCGAACAGCGCACCGTGGGGGACGGGGCCACTGTGGCGGCCCTGGTCTCCCAGGTGACGGGCCGTGAGATCCTGGCGGACGGCCGGGCCGCGGACGGGCGCCGGGTGGGGATGGCCGTGGCTCAGAACGCCACCGTGATCCCGCGGAGCCTGTGGTCCGGGACCGCGCTGCGGGACGGCGATGACGTGGAACTCGTGACGGCAGTACAAGGAGGCTGAGATGACGGAGATCCTGCAGGACCAGGGCCTTGATCCCCTGGTGGTGGACGGCGTGGAGCTGGGTTCCCGGCTCATCATGGGCACGGGCGGCGCCCCGAGCCTGGATGGACTGGGTGCGGCGCTGCTCGCGTCCGGAACGGAGCTCACCACGGTGGCCATGCGCCGCTACAGCCCCGAACAGAGCGGTTCTCTCTTCCAGCTCCTGCTGGACCAGGGGATTCGCGTGCTGCCCAACACGGCGGGGTGTTTCACAGCGCGTGACGCGGTCCTGACCGCGGAACTGGCTCGTGAAGCGCTGGAGACGGACTGGGTGAAGCTGGAGGTCATCGCGGACGAGCGCACGCTGCTGCCGGATGCGGTGGAGCTGGTGGAGGCCACGGAGCAATTGGTGGCCCGGGGCTTCAAGGTCTTCGCCTACACCAATGACGACCCGGTGCTGGCGCTTCGGCTGGAACAGCTGGGCGCCGCGGCCGTCATGCCGCTGGGCGCTCCCATCGGCACGGGGCTGGGCATCCTCAATCCCCACAACATCGAGGTCATCGTGTCCCGGGCGTCGGTGCCCGTGGTGCTCGACGCCGGGATCGGCACCGCCTCGGACGCGGCGCTGGCGATGGAACTGGGCTGTGATGCGGTGCTGCTGGCCACCGCCGTGACCCGGGCTCAGGACCCGGTGCGGATGGCCACGGCCTTCCGGCATGCCGTGGTGGCGGGCCGGCTGGCGCGGACCGCCGGACGTATTCCCCGGCGGGAACACGCACTCGCCTCCTCCAGCATGGAGGGCCGGGCGGAGTTCCTCTGAGGCCTCCGCCCGGCCCTGGCCAGGCGACGAACAACGGCGGGGGGCCGTCCCCCCCCCGGCGGGGTGGGGCAGAGGCCCCCCCCGCTCCGGGAGGGGGCGGGGGCGAGACCTCCACCA
>Ga0153950_1000523_pt1 | contig 17138 bp, 13 predicted proteins | sample TSNJ034MetaG_FD_104737 | JGI IMG/M metagenome (GOLD analysis project Ga0153950, IMG submission 104737) | Attine ant fungus gardens microbial communities from New Jersey, USA - TSNJ034 MetaG | ecosystem: Host-associated > Fungi > Mycelium > Unclassified | place: USA: New Jersey, Wharton State...
GACACGCGGGTTATCAGTTATCGCAACAATATCGCTATGGGTCTTGACAAAGCCTTTCATGTATTCGTCGACGATGTAGTCGGGATTGTTTAAAATACGCTGCATATGTACACCTCCTACTTAATGGTGTAGCCACCGTCGACTACAAGGTTATGTCCAGTAATCATTGCCGCGGCGTCGCTGCACAGGAAAGCAATAACGCCAGCCACCTCATCCGGTTCCGCGAACCGTTCCGAAGGCATCTCTTTTTTAAGCGCATCGCCGGCGGGGCCATCCCACGCCTTATGACCCAGTTCGGTAAGAACAACGGTAGGGGAGACGGCGTTAACCCGAATATCGTGTTTGCCCCATTCCATTGCCATTACTTTGGTTATGGCAATGATAGCGCCCTTACTTGCACAATAGGCTACATGCTTATCCAATGCGATTACCCCCGCCTGTGACGCAATGTTAACGATAGAACCTGCACGCCTTTCATCAATCAGGTATTTTCCGAAGGCCTGAGCCATCATGAAGCTGGCCTTGAGGTTGACGTTCATGGTCTTATCCCACATATCCTCACTGAGAGCTTCCGCTTTGTCGAGAGCCACAATTCCTGCGCTGTTGATGAGGATGTCCACGCCGCCAAAAGCTTTGACAGCCTGTGCAATCACAGCTTTCCGGTACTCCGCCGAGCAGATGTTTCCGGGAATTCCGATGTGCTTTGCGCCCAAAGATTTCGCTATTTCATCCGCCTGCGGATTTAGATCCGCCAAAACAAGGTTTACGTCTTTTTTTTTGAGAAATTCCGCTGTGGCAAATCCGATTCCCGCCGCGCCGCCCGTGATAATCGCCGTCTTACCGGATAGAGAAAATGCCGGATCCGCTCCATGGTAACTTATCATAATATGACCATTCCTCCCGTTATCACATAAACAATTGTTATTGCGCCTTTTGCATGAACTCCGCCACATTATCCGTTGTGACCGGCTCAAAGTCAATCCAGTATTCCGCATCCACAGCTTCGCCCTTGATAGCGGCGATGAGCACTTCTACCGCCTTACTGCCCTGACCTGCCCCATCCTGAAAGATGGACGCCACCATGCTGCCGCTTTCCACTGCCTTGAGGGCATCGGTGATGCCGTCTACGCCGATTGCAGGAATATCCAGACCCTTGGCCTCGATAGCTTGACGCGCGCCAAGAGCCATCTCGTCGTTTTCGCCGATCACTGCATCAATTTTATCGAAAGCCTGAAGCCAGTTTTCCATAATGGTCATGGCTTCGGAGCGTGACCAGTTGGCAGTTTTTTCAGCCAGTACGGTGATGCCCGGATATTTATCCAGAATATTCTGAATGCCCTGACGGCGTTCAATCTGAGCAGACTGTCCCATAGGACCCTCTATAATAACGATGTTGCCGGTCTCGCCGATCAGATCCACGATATACTGCATCTCCAGCTCACCGGCGTAGACATCAATAGAGCCCACATAGCTAGTCAGCTTGTCGCTTTTCACGCGGGTGTTGACACCCACCACGGGGATACCTGCGGCAGCGGCTTTGTCCACGCCCACAGCAAGGGCTTCAATGTCCTGGGGGTTGAGGATGATGCCGTCTACGCCATCAGAGATCATGGTTTCGATTTGATTAATCTGGGTGCTGGGGTCGTAGTTGCCGTCGTATATTTTGATTTCGGCCCCCATCTCCTTAGCTTTTGCGGTAGCGGCGTTGGCCAGACGGACAGTGAATTCATTCTTCAGACTGTATAGAGTCATGCCGAGAACAAGCTTGTCACCGTTACTGTCGTCGGCAGTGGACTCCGCCGCCGAGGGCGCGGCTAGCGAATCGGGCGCTACGGTACCCGAAGCGCAAGCGGTCAAGGAAAAAAGCATAACTAGAGAGAGAATAAATGCGAGAAGCTTTGTGTTTTTCATTGTGAACCTCCAAATTTAAATTTATTATTTTGATTCGGTCAAGGAATCCATCATAGCTGCTGCCACGATGATGCTGCCCTTGATAATCAACTGCCAATAAGAGGATACTGCCATCATATCCAAGCCGTTGTTCATGACGCCTATGATAAGGAAGCCGACAACCGTACCCCACAGTCTTCCGCGTCCTCCCGCCAGGCTGGTCCCGCCGATTACTACTGCGGCGATGACGTCGGTTTCATATCCGGTTCCCGCCTGTGCGAGTCCCGAGGACACGCGGGAGGTCAGCACCACACCGGCCAGTCCAGCCATCACGCCGGAAATCATGTATGCCGCCCATTTTACGCTTCGCACCTTAACTCCGGATACCTTGGCGGCCGTTTCATTGCCGCCCGTGGCGAAGATATACCGCCCGAATCTAGATCGGTACAGCAGAATATAGCAGATAATCAAAACCCCAATCAGTATAACCACCGGAATGGGAACGATTCCTACGCTGCCGCCTCCGATATTCAGGAAACCGGGGCTAAGCCCGGGAACTGGCCGGGCATCGCTGGCAAGGTACGTGATCCCTCTTGCCACGCTGAGCATGCCGAGTGTCGCGATAAAAGCCGGCACCTTGAGAACGGATATCACCAACCCGTTTATACTGCCCAGTATAAACCCGATTGCAACTCCGACCAATGCGGGAACGATCCAGGGAAGGTTATGGTTCTGCGCCACCAATGCGGCGTACATGCCGGACGCGCCCACAATAGAGCCTACCGACAGGTCAATCCCACCGGTCAGCACCACAAAGGTCATGCCCAACGCCAACAAACCATTAATGGAGGTCTGACGGAGCAAATTCAAGATATTATCCAGCCCCAAAAATCTGGGCTTCAGGATGGAGATAATCAGCACGACTAAGAATAACCCTATTAGCGTGCCATAGTTGGATAGGAACTCTTTTGGCGAGATATTGATTCCCGACCGCTTTGTGTCCTGTGCCGCCATTTCGTTATTCAAGGTAAGTCCTCCTTATTACATGTTGGATACGGCCAACTGCATGATGTTTTCCTGTGTGAACTCCTCACGGGCAAGCTCGCCGCCCATACTGCGGTTACTCAGAACTACGATGCGGTCCGCCATACCCATGACCTCCGGCATTTCGGAAGAAACCATGATAATGGCGTTTCCTTTTGCCACATATGCACACATCAGCTTGTAGATTTCGGCCTTAGCACCCACATCAATCCCACGTGTCGGCTCGTCAAGAATCAGCAGCTTCGGCTCGCCCAACAGCCATTTGGAAAGAATCACTTTCTGCTGATTTCCTCCAGATAATGACGCAACCACCTGACTGGGAGCTTTCGTCTTGATGCTCAAGGCTTTGATCTGCTCTGTTATAGTTTTGCTTTCTTTTCTGCGGTCGATAAGTCCACGGCAGAAGCGCTTCATGGATGGAAGAGTAATGTTGTGCGCAACGCTCATCTGCGGCACAATCCCTTCCTTTTTTCGATCCTCGGTAACGAAAGCGATTCCTTTGTCAATGGCGTCAATCGGCTTTTTAGCTTTTATCGGCTTGCCGTCCAGAACAATTTCGCCGCTGTCGGCGGGCGCAAGACCAAACAGGGTGCGCATCACTTCGGTGCGCCCTGCGCTAACCAGTCCCGCTACACCTAGAATTTCTCCCCGATGCACTTTGAAGCTGACGTCGTGGAACTGCCCTTTGCAGTTGAGGTTTTTTACCTCCAATAAAGTATCGCCAATGGGAACCTGAACCTTGGGAAATATCTCGTTGAGCTCCCTGCCCACCATATTTTTGATAAGGCTGTCACCATCCAGCTCCGGCGCCAACCACGAGCCCACATATTGACCGTCCCGCAGAATCGTAATCTCGTCGCAGATTTGAAAGACTTCATCCATCTTATGGCTTATGTAGATAATCGCCTTGCCTTGCTCCTTTAAGGAGCGGATGATTCCGAATAGGGTTTCTACCTCCCTGTCTGTGATAGCGGAGGTTGGCTCATCCATGATGATAATCCGGGCGTTAAACGAAATCGCCTTGGCAATCTCCACCATCTGTTGATCCGCTACTCTGAGCTTTCGCATCTTCGCTTTGGGGTCAATCTGCATTTTGAGCCGTTTCATCAGCGTCTCGGTATCCCGATACATCCGCTTGTAATCTACCATTCCACACTTTCCCGGTTCCCTTGAAAGATAGATGTTTTCCGCAACTGTCATATCCAGCAACGAGGACAGCTCTTGATGGATCATCGCCACACCCAGATGCCGCGCTTCACCGGGAGAGCCGATTTCTACCTGTTCTCCCGCAATGTACACCCTGCCCTTATCACATCGGAGAATGCCAGCCAGTATTCTCATCAGTGTGGATTTTCCGGCGCCGTTTTCTCCCATCAGCGCGTGAACGCTTCCCGCCTTTACCTTAATCTGTACGCCCTGAAGCACCTTATTCAGGTAAAAGCTTTTGTCAATATCGTGCATTTCCAGTAGTTCCAAACACTTCACCCCTTTGCTGTATGTTATCCAGCAGCTTAATTATATCAGGGGAAATGTTTGTCTGGAGGTTTGTATTTATTAGATATGGTACGAATTTATTATACAAAAAAACCACTGCGCATTAAATAAAACAGTGGTTTTTGATATGGCTATCGGCTTATTTGCCGTTCCAGCCAATGGTTTTCCCGGAAAGCCGCGGGACTTTCACCAAAGGCTTTCTTGAATACGGACGAGAAATGCTTAGGGTTTACATATCCGCACAAGATGCTGACTTCAGCCACGGGAATATGCGTATCCTCCAGTATTTCTCTTGCCAGCTTCATTCGTTCGGTGGTCAGCAGCTCCGTAAAGGATAGTCCCGTTTCCCGCTTGAACAAGGTGCTCAAATAGCTTGGAGAACGAGAAAACTGCCTTGCCACTAGATTAAGGTTGATTTCATTCGCGGCATTGCTCCTCACATACCGGATAATCTCTGAAAGCAAAATACTGCCGGAGCCGCCGGGTTGTTCCCGCAAGTATTCTGCCGCCCACTTGACATAAGCGGCTGTTTCTCTGCGCAATTGCTGAGGATCCCACATCATCTCAATCCGATATATCTGCCGGATTGGATTAGCGGCATAGTTGAATGCCGCAAGCTTCTTGTTTACATAACGCTCCAGACTCCTATGGGTACTCTGCAGCGCCGACATGGATGAACGGGAGGGCTTCGAGAATAAAATATTGTCAAAAAGCGCAATCACCTTTGATTCGGTAAAGGCGTCCGCATTGGGAAACAGCTTGTCAAAGTCCGGTCGAGGGGCGTTTCCCCCATCCGGCAGACGCTCAAAATACTGCAAGCTCCCCCCTTGACCGAAAACTTTGCATAAAAGCGCCTGTTTTGCCGTTTGAAAAGATTTACTCAATGCTTCGCCGCCAAATACCGGCTCTCCCACACCTGCAAACACTTCTGCTTTCAAATACTGTTTGAGCAAAATCAGAATCCGGTTCAGTGAGTTCTTTACGTCAGCTAGCAGTGAATCCCCTTTTTGACCATGATAGAGGAAAGCAAGTATTCCGCTTCCGCAGTCCACTATTTTCACATCCGTGAGTCCCAGTTCCTGCAAAGCTTCACCGGCTATGTTACGAACCGCAATGGTGATATAATCCTCATTATCACCGGTGAGCCGGATCTGCAAAGCCACACTAAGCAACAATCCGTTATTCATATAGATATTCAGGTCTTTCAACTGCTCTAAGCTATGGCGGGCATGTACAGCATCCGAAGCATCCAACAGCTCCAGCATCAAGCTGCGGCGCAAGGCTTCCTCGGCACGGTGCACCGAAATATGATGGTCAACCTCTTGACCCTTGCGGTGTCTGGATTCCTTGATTCGCTGCATATAACCGGAAACCATCGCTACAAATTCCTGCTTTTTCACCGGTTTTAGGACATATTCCTTTACCCCCAGTGAAATGGCGGTTTTGGCGTAAGAAAAGTCCTCATAGCCCGAAATGATAATCACATCGGGGGAATTGGCGTTCATCCGAAGCCGGCGTATAAAGTCCAGGCCATCGCAACCGGGCATGCGGATATCGGAGATTATAAGATCCGGAGCCTCGGTGTGGCAAAGCTCCAGCGCTTGTTCTCCATTGGACGCCTCAATAAATGCAATATCCTCCGACGTGAGCGCCCGTCCAAGCATTGCAACAATCCCGCGGCGGATGGCCGTCTCGTCGTCAGCCACCAACAGTTTAAACATGGCCGTCCTCCTCCTCCGCGCGTTCAATCACAATACAGATCGTAATGGTTGTTCCTTTGCCTAGCTCGCTGTCTATGCAAAATGAGCTGCCTTTCGGGCAGAGCATTTCAATGCGTTGTGCCACATTGGAAAGACCGATGGAACGCCGTTTCTTCAGGGTGTTTGGAATGGATATTCCTTTGTTGAGACATTCCTTTATCTCCGTCAACCGCTCCGGCCGGATACCCGCGCCATTATCGCTGAGCCTTGCAATCAACGTATTCCCCTCAAGATAAATATCCACTGTCAGCTTCCATGGCGGCAGCATGGACTCAAACCCATAGTTAAAGCTGTTTTCCAGCACAGGCTGCAAAATGAATTTTGGCACCGGTATTTCATAAAGCTCTTTGTCACAGTACATATGGCAGTGAAGACTTGTGTCAAAGCGCATACGCATGATTGAAATATAGCTTTGCAGGCTATTCCATTCCTGTTCCAAGGTAACCGTGGGGCCATCCCAATTGATACTGTAACGCAAAAGAACGCTCAAGGCTTCCAAGCTGTCGCCCATTTTGTAGTATTCGTCCACTTCACACTGCATCCGCATATTTTCCAACGTATTATAGAGGAAGTGAGGATTGATTTGTGCCTGCAAAGCGCGTAGTTCCGCCCTGCGCTTTGCCTTTTCCTCCTCCAGTTGCTTTTGCATCACACTTTGCAGTTGCCCCGCCATGCTGTTGAAGCTACCGGCAATGCGGGAAATCTCGTTGAATCCATCCTCATCTATCTGGACGTCGAAATTCCCTTCTTTAATCTGCACCATTTTTTTGTCCATTTCCCCAAGTCTGCGCAACAAAAGTCTCATGAAGAAATAAGTAACCGCCATAATGGAAAACATTGCCGCGACTGCCAATGCCGCGAACAACGGAAGCATCCCATCCGCGGGAGCAAGGGCGTCTTTTCTGTTAATCGCTACCGCGCGGATTAAATTTGTATTCGGACACCGTTCATATGTGAGCAGAAATCGTCCGCTTATAAGTATGGCGTCTACAATTTCCGTTTGTTGATCGAAATCAATATTTGAAAAATCTATATCAGCAGGGTGCCCGGCTTGATAGATAAGATTCCCTTTACGATCAAATAGAAAGTAGGACGAGCTTTGTTGATATTCGTCAAATCTGGAATCCTCCATCAGCTTAAACAAGGGGATGTTAATCTCTAAAGCACCAATCCACTTGTGGGTACTCAGGTTCAGTATCTTCCTGTAGATAGGCAACACCAGATCTCCCTGATCGGCCGGAGTTGCCATGTAGGGAACAGCAATCTCAATTTCCCGTTTACGCACATCACCTACAAATGTAATGTCCGGGCTTTCTAGCAGCTCCGGATAATATCCGGTTTTTTCCAAATCAGACATATAAAATGCCCAATTATGATTGCCTGCAAGCTGTGTATTGCTGGAAAAAAACGCAACCATACTGAACCGGTTGGGGTAAATATAGCGGACTTCAAGCAATTCCTTTTGCACACTTGACATAAATTGATCGATTTCTCTTTGGCTGAGTTGGTTGTGTGCATCAAGAAAATATGAAAATTCCTGACGAAAGCTGAGTTGATTCAGAAGCGAGTTCGCCGATTCGACGTTTTTATCCATAACGGAGCGCATGAATAGAATATCCTCCTGAAGCTGACGAGAGGATTGCTCAATCAGCGAATCCTCAAAACGCTGGTAGAAGGATCTGGATACTAATAAGGCTGGTATAATCATGATGACAGCAAAAATCACAGTAATCTGCCACACTATGCTCCAACCCTTGATTTTGTCTAAAATTCTATTCATTGCGCTCCTATAATTTGAATGCATATTTTAGTCATATTCACGCAGAATGGCATCAACCAGTTCGTCCTTGTCGGCATACTCAACCAAAATCTCATATTCAGCGGTACTATCCTCGCAGATCGCAATATTCACACAATCACTCCCGTCCGCAAACAGAATTATAAAAAAATCCATTTGTCAATACCATTTTACCACGTTTTTTCAAGTTTTCAACTTTAGCATCTGCCGTTTATCAGGATTTTCTGCCTTTTATCCAATAACGGTGTCGGAATATCAGCGGGTAACGATGTCATAATCTGCAAAAGTCGGGCCTTTTTGCGTGTGTTTACTTGTGCTGGAAATATGTACGTGGTATTATGGTATATAGTGGTATTTTCCGAATAAGTAAACCCGGTTGCACGTTATCCATATACACAACCCGCCCAGCGAAAACCTAATGAAAGGAGCATAGCTCATGCCAATATCCGCAGCCTGCATTGTCCCTCACCCGCCGCTGATTGTACCGGAGGTCGGCAAGGGGCAGGAAAAAATCGTCAAAAAAACAATCGAAAGCTACCACGCAGTTGCGCGGCAGATTGGAGATATCCAGCCGGAAACGATTATCCTCATTTCGCCGCATTCAGTTATGTACGCCGATTATATCCATATTTCGCCGGGCAATGGAGCGCAGGGCAGCCTGAAGCAGTTCGGCGCGCCGGCAGTGTGCAAGGTGAGCTATGACGCTCCGATGGCGGACGAGCTTTGCCGTATTTGCGATGCGGCGGACTTTCCGGCGGGAACATTGGGCGAAAAGGATGCTTCTCTGGATCATGGTACGCTGATTCCACTCTATTTCGTCAATCAATATTATACCGATTACCGTTTGGTGCGCTGTTCCATATCGGGGCTGTCGAGGCAGGAACATTACCATTTCGGCATGATTCTTGGGGAAGCTGTGGAAGCGCTCGGACGCAACACTGTAGTTATTGCCAGCGGCGACCTCTCCCATAAATTAACGGCGGACGGCCCCTATGGCTTTGCGGCGGAAGGCCCTGAATTGGACAAAACGCTGATAAGTATTATGCAATCCGGCAACTTCGGTGAATTTTTTGAGTTGGATTCTACACTTTGTGAGCGTGGCGCGGAATGCGGCTTGGCTTCATTTATCATAATGGCGGGCGCTTTGAATCAAAAAACGGTGGATACCCGGTTTCTTTCTTACGAGGGGCCATTCGGTGTCGGCTATGCCGTTTGCGGCTATCGGGTGACCGGTGATGATCCCAGCCGTGATTTTTTAAAGCGGGACATCGCCAAAAACAATCGGTGCATACAGTCCTTGCGGGATATCGAGGATGCTTTTGTGCGGCTGGCAAGAAATGCGCTGGAAAGCTATATCGCCACCGGAAAGCTGCCGCCGCTTCCGGAGGATTTGCCGGACGAGCTGCAAAAGGAGCGGGCGGGCGTATTCGTCTCTATAAAAAAGAACGGTCAGCTGCGCGGATGCATCGGAACAACCGAACCGACACAGCCCAGCATCGCGGGGGAAATCATGCACAATGCCATTTCCTCCGGCACACGTGACCCACGCTTTCCACCGGTGCGAAAGGACGAGCTTTCCAGCCTTGTGTACAGCGTTGATGTGATCTCTCCCGCCCAGCCGGTCAGCGACAAAAGTATGCTGGATGTCTTGCGTTATGGTGTGATTGTGACAAGCGGGCGCAAACGCGGTTTGCTGCTGCCCAATCTGGAGGGCGTGGACACCGTGGACGAGCAAATTCATATCGCCTGTCAAAAAGCCGGAATCGGCCGAAACGAAAACTATACGCTGGAGCGATTCGAGGTGGTGCGGCACATATGAAAGAGGCCGCTTTTTACAAGCTGTCGGATGATAAATCCGTGGAGTGCGGGCTTTGTCCGCATTGCTGCAATATACCGCCGGATAAGAAGGGACGGTGCGGCGTGCGCCACAACCAAAACGGCACGCTGATAGCCAAAAACTACGGCAGAGTCACCGGGATGGCGCTCGACCCCATCGAAAAAAAGCCGTTGTATCATTTTTATCCGGGTACAAAAATTCTTTCTCTGGGCAGTTATGGCTGCAATTTCCATTGTGGATTTTGCCAGAATCATGAAATTTCCATGCAGAAAGCCGCATTTCGGGAGCTTTCTCCCGAGGAAGTGGCCGCCACTTCCAGCGAGGCCACGTCGAAAGGCAATATTGGCGTGGCCTACACCTACAACGAGCCGTTGATCTGCTATGAATTCGTGGAGGACTGCGCCAGGCTCATCGCGAAGCAAGGGCAAAAAAACGTGCTGGTCACCAACGGCTTTGTGTGCAGTGAGCCACTGGGACGATTGTTGCCTTTCATACATGCCATGAACATTGATCTCAAGAGCATTCGTCCGGCATTTTATCGGGAGATTGGCGGTCATCTGGAGGATGTGCAGCGCACAATCGCATTTGCCGCGTCCCGCTGCCATGTGGAAGTGACAACTTTGATAATCCCCGGCAAAAATGACTCCCCGGAAGAAATGAAGTCCCTTTCCGGGTGGCTGGCAACTATCAATCGCGATATTCCTTTGCATATCAGCCGGTTCTTTCCCGCACACAAGCTGCGGGATATTCCCGCCACATCCATAGGAACCATTGATCGGCTCGTGGAGGTTGCGCAGCAAAATTTGAGAAATGTCTATCCCGGGAATTGTTAGCATTTGATTGCTTGTATATATATAAAGGTGGTGTTCCCTTATGGCAAAATCCCTAGTATTGGCCGAAAAGCCTTCCGTAGCCCGAGAGATCGCAAAGACGTTGGGTTGCAGACAAAGCAGCGAAGGCTGTATCATTGGCGATAAATATATTGTTACGTGGGCGCTTGGGCATCTTGTCACCCTCGCCGACCCGGAAATTTATAATAAAGAGTATAAGATATGGAGTCTCGAATCGCTGCCCATGCTGCCACAGAAAATACAGCTGGTTGTGATCAAGGAAACCTCCAAGCAGTATTCCATCGTGCAGGGTCTATTAAAACGGCCCGATATTTCAGAGGTGATCATCGCCACCGATTCAGGCCGTGAGGGGGAGCTTGTCGCTCGTTGGATTTTGATGAAAGCAGGCTGCAAAAAACCCGCCAAACGGCTTTGGATATCCTCGCAAACCGATAAAGCCGTGCGGGATGGTTTCAAAAGCCTGAAACCCGCCAGTGAGTATTACAATCTGTTTTTATCCGCCCAGTCCCGGGCGGAAGCGGATTGGCTGGTTGGCCTGAACGTCACACGCGCTTTGACCTGTAAGCACAATGCGGGGCTTTCCGCCGGACGCGTGCAAACCCCCACCCTCGCCATGATTGTGGCCAGAGAACAGGAAATCAAAAGCTTTGTTCCAAAGGAATACTACACCCTCAAAGCAAAATTCGATGGATTCTTTGCCATATGGATGGGTGGTAAAAACCAATCCCGCCTGTTTGACCGGACAGCAGCCGACTCGGTTTTGCAAAAGGTATCCGGCAAGTCTGGGGTGGTAATCGAGGTAACCAAGCAATATAAGCATCAAGCGCCACCAGCCGCATACGATCTCACAGAGCTCCAACGCGATGCGAACCGCAAGTATGCCTATTCCGCCAAGGAAACGCTCTCGCTGATGCAGTCGCTCTATGAGCGACATAAGCTGCTCACCTATCCCCGCACCGATTCGCGGTATATTACCACCGATATTGTCGCTACCTTGCCGGAGCGGTTAAAAAGCATCGCAATCGGTAATTACAAGGAAATGGCGCTGAATCTTTTTAAAACACACCCGCTTTCCACCCGCTATCTTGTGGATAACAGCAGGGTAAGCGACCATCACGCAATCATACCCACCGAGGAGCCCGTCAACCTCTCCAAGCTGACGCCGGAGGAGCGCAATATTTACGACCTGGTTGTCCGCCGGTTTTTGGCGGTGCTGTCCCCGGCTTTTGAGTATGAAGAAACCAAGCTTACCGTTCTGATCGACAAAGAACGGTTTTATGCAAAGGGGAAAATCGTTAAGTCCCTGGGGTGGAAATTGGCATATGGCCCGGCGCTGACCGCTGACGAAGAGGATGATTCAGACATAAAGGAACAAACCCTGCCACAAATCCGCCAAGGGGATAGAATCAACATGCAGTCCTGCGTCATAGAGACCGGCAAGACGAAGCCGCCCGCGCGGTACAATGAAGCTACCTTGCTCACTGCGATGGAAAATCCAACCGACCGGCAAATGAGTGACAGTATGCGGGATGTTCTGAAAACCACAAGCGGACTAGGAACCCCGGCCACCCGCGCGGATATTATCGAAAAGCTTTTCTCGTCCTTTTATGTGGAGCGCCGCGGCAAGGAAATCGTGCCAACCTCTAAAGGCATCCAGCTAATTTCCCTTGTTCCGGCGGATTTGAAATCAGCGGAGCTGACAGCCAAATGGGAGCAGGAGCTTGCCCTCATCAGCAAGGGCAAGGCGAAAAGCGACGCGTTCGTAGCACAAATGCGCGCGTATGCCGCGAAGCTTGTGTCCATGGTGATTGCAAGCGACGCAAAATACGTGCATGACAACATGACGCGCGAAAAATGCCCCGAATGTGATAAGTTTCTGCTTGAAGTGAACGGCAAGAAAGGCGTTATGCGCATTTGCCCGGATCGGGATTGCGGGTACCGTAAAAACGTATCCATGCAAACCAACGCCCGTTGCCCCAACTGCCATAAAAAGCTTGAAATGCGCGGAGATGGAAATAACCGCATGTTCACCTGCGTTTGCGGGCACAGAGAAAAACTATCGGACTTTGAAAAACGCCGTGCCAAAAACGGCGCGACGAAAAGCGATGTAGCGAATTACTTGCGGAATCAGGAAAGAAACCAAAATAGTGAAAAGCCTGGCAACTCCGCGTTGGCGATACAGCTTGCCAAATGGAAAGAGCAAAATCAGGATACAGATTAAAGGCGACTGGAAAAGTCAACCTGTGACAACAGAGAGATAAATCGGAATTTTTATGGAGTAAGATGTTATTCCCTCGTCCTGTGCCAACAGAACGGCTTGATCATACAGCTCATGGTTTGAGTGAACGGCGTTCTTTCACCGGACGGCGGCGCCGCTGATATAGAAACAACCCGAATCTTATCCGTGTCAGGAAGCTTCCTGTTTTCCTCCACGATCCAATTAAGGGCGTCGGCATAGTATTTGCTGTCCCCCGTCCATGAAGGCGCGGCGGCAAAATACACTTTCGCGCCGGGGGCAACGCCAATCGTATTGCCGACTAAAAGACTGGTAACGGCCGGGGCGTGCATGGATCCCTCGGCGGCGGACATGTTGCATCCGGTATCATAATAGGCGGCTATCTTCCCGCTGAACTCGGGATGGTTCAACAACAGGTTCTGGTCGATAATGGCGACGTTAACGCCCTGCCCCGTAATTCCCTCCGCGTGCAGGGCTCTCACTCCAAGACCCGGATTCTTCCCGTTTTCCATCAACTCCTTTTGCAGAACTTCACCGCCCTTGAAAACCGTTCCCTCGTTGAAAGTGAGGGTAATCATATCGTCGGGATCATATTTGTCCGCTTCAAATGTTTTGCTGTCAAAAACACCGTGCACATCGTCAAACGGCTTTACTTTGAGTTCCGTTCTACCGTCCGTAGAGAGTTCCACTTCCTCAGAGGCGGGACTCACCGGAGCGGGGCTCTCCGCGACAGGGAGAGCCCGGTTACAGGAGGTCAAGATAAATATGCATAGAAACGATTAGCGTTATTTTTTTCATTATGCTATCCTCTCTTTTTGCCGGTCTTTCGGCAGAACTATAACCGCCTTAAACAGATCCCCGTCGATGGAGAGCGCGAACCGCCCGCCCTGCGCCTGCACAAAGCTCTGCGCGATGGAAAGCCCAAGGCCGCTGCCCTCGTCAGTTCTCGCGCTGTCGCCGCGCTTGAAGCGCTCGGTAAGCTCGGCGGGATCGACATTGAGCGCATTCTCCGAGATGTTTTTGACCTCAAGCCGCCAATCGCCGTTTTCCGGCAGAACATCGATATACACCCGTGACCCGTTCAGCGCGTATTTGAACACGTTGGACAGAAGATTCTCCATAACGCGCCATAATAGTCTCCCGTCCGCTCGCACCTGGGCGTGCTCGGGCAAGTTCAGGCGGAAATCCAAGCCCGACGCGCTCACCCGCTCGTCCAGCTCGCCGAGCACCTGCCGGACAAAATCAGCCAGGTCAAGGGGGCCAAGATGCACCTCGATGCTGCCGCTGGCCGCCTTAGACGCCTCGAACAGATCGTCGGTGAGGGTTTTGAGCCGCGCGGATTTCTGGATAAGCACCTCCAGATATTCCGGGGCTTTTTCACTGTCCAGCCCCTCGCTTTTGAGCAGGTCGGCGTAAGTTATCAGTGAGGTGAGCGGCGTGCGGATGTCGTGGGAAACATTGGTAATGAGCTCGGTTTTGAGCCGCTCGCTTTTCATGCGCTCGGCCACGGCTACGTTGATGCCCTCGGATATGCGGTTGATGGATACGGCAACGCTGCCCAGTTCCCCGTCCGTCACTGCGATAGGCGCATCATATGATCCGGCGGCGACCGCCCTCGCCCCCTGTTCCAACAGATAGAGCCTGCGGGCATATCGGAGAAGGCCGATAGCAATTACCGCGGCAAACACGAGGCACATGGGCGGCGCGGCGGCAGTAATCAACATAGAGGCGAGGGCCGCCAATGAGATGAGCACGGCTTTGACTGTCAGCGGAACGCCGGCCCACAAGGATTTGACAAAGCTTCTGCATTTGTTGTAAATCCAATATAGCAATGTGTGCCGCCACCATTTTTCGGCTTTGCAGCGCTTGGTAAAGCTCAAGAGCCACCCCAGCAGCGGAAGCGTGAAACCCACCGCCAGCAGTGCGCAGAGCGACAGTATCCATCGGATATTATCATAACGCCACGCTGTCTTGATGGAGTAATAAATAAACAGGCTTATCGCGACCTCATACCCGATGAGTACGGCAAGGCCGAAATCCAGCCAAGGCTTGTCCAGCACCGTGAAATGAACGATCTCGCCGCTGTCATAACGCCGTCCCGCACCCGCCATCAGGATGATCAGCAGGATCAGCGCCGCCAGCGCCGCACCGCCCATGAGGCCGATATTCGCGGCAAGCTGCCTCTGCGCGGCTATCCACTGGTAATTCCAGTAGTCCACGGCCTCCTGCGAGAAAGCAATATAGACGGTTGTAATGTCGTCATTCTCCCAATAGCCGGTATATACACCGAAATTCTCTCCCGTCCGGCTGTACTCCCATTTATGTCCGGCATTAATCATATAGACAGGCTGCTGCCGGAAATACTCCGCGTTCTGTTCCGGCGCGTTTGTCAGGCTCCGGCTTTCATCCTTGATATAATAATACAGCCCGCCGAACGTGCCCAACCATTCTTTCGCGTAGTAAAATTCGCTGAGCTGTTCGCCGATTGCCTCTTCAAGCAGATTCATCGCTTCCCGGCTCTCCAGATCAGAGGCGCGAACCTGCCCCCATCCTCGCCCCTTGTTACCGGGATTAGTGGACACAAGCGATAGCCATTCCTCTTTTTGCCTCACGTCTCCATCAAGCTCCAGACGCTCCACTTCGTCTTTCTCAAGAGTCTCGTAAGTCGCAGAGTCCTCGTCAAAGGCATACTCGACATAATACCGCCCCGTCGGCTGCCATTCCAGACAGCCCATGTCGCGGACATGCTCCTCGCTCTGATAACCGAACACGGTTTGCACCCGTTCCAGAGCTACCGAGGCATATCGGTCGAAAAAGAGGTCGCTGTTCTCAAAATCTGTGAACAGCACATCCGCGTCTAATGAGCTCCTCATCCGGGCAACCCCAACCACGCCGCACAAAAATATGAACGCCATCACAGGGACGAGGATTACGCAGCATATTTTAACGGGCTTTCGCGCTGTCCAGCCCTTCCATTTTATAGCCAACTCCCCACACCACCTTTATGTATTTTGGTTCTCTTGGATTGATCTCGATTTTCTCCCGGATGCGGCGGATATGCACGGTCACGGTGCTTCCGCCACCGGCCGAGCTTTCGCCCCACACCCGCTCGTAGATTTCGTCGATGGAGAACACCCGCCCGGGACTGCGGATCAGCAGATGCAAAATCCCAAACTCCAGCGGCGTCAGGCGAATGTCCTCGCCATCCACGCTCGCTGTCTTGCGGTTGTTGTCCAGAGTGAGGCCGTCCACGGTATACACGCCCACATTCTCCACCGGCGGCAGGCCGCCCAGAGACGTATAGCGCCGGAGCTGGCTTTTCACCCGTGCGATCAGCTCCAACGGGTTGAAGGGCTTGCTGACGTAATCGTCTGCACCCATACCCAGCCCCATGATCTTGTCTGTGTCCTCGCTTTTGGCCGAAAGCATGATGATGGGGATGTTTCGCTCCCGCCGGATATCCATGGTCGCGCGGAGCCCGTCCAGCTTCGGCATCATCACGTCCATGATAATCAGATGGATTTCGGCCTCCTCCAGCGCGGAAAGCGCCTGACTGCCGTCGTATGCCAGAAAGGTCCCGTAGCCCTCGTTTTGCAGATACACGGCGATGGCCGCCGCTATTTCCTTGTCGTCGTCGCAAATCAGGATGTTCATGCTTTACGTCTTCCACCTTTCCCCGAATTCTTGCGTTTTTCATTATACCACATCCTCTCACAGATGCAGTATAGAGGATATTTCTTACAAACTGGCGAACAAATTTATTAAGATTTTCTTAAGCCTGTGGAACGTGATTTGGAGCGGGAGAACGCCATCAAGAACCGGTTGGACTATTGGCATACAAAAATGCCGTATCTGGGAGTGCGCAAGCTACGGGACAGACTTTGGAACGAGGACGGGATCAAGGTAGGTCGCAAGCTGATCAAACGGTATATGGATGAAATGGGTATCTACACCGTGTATCGGAAGCCAAATTTATCCAAGCGCAACCAGCAGCATAAGGTTCATCCATATCTGCTTCGCAAGATGGGAATATTTCTGCCCAATCAAGTCTGGGCTATTGATATTACATACATCAAAATGTCACACGGTCACATGTATCTCACCGCGATTATCGACTGGTACAGCCGGTTTATCGTTGGCTGGGAGCTTTCAGACACGCTGGAAACAGCCCCTGTCCTCACGGCAGTACAGAAAGCGATGGCGATCTATGGCAAACCGGGGATTGTCA
>Ga0153950_1000524_pt1 | contig 17117 bp, 19 predicted proteins | sample TSNJ034MetaG_FD_104737 | JGI IMG/M metagenome (GOLD analysis project Ga0153950, IMG submission 104737) | Attine ant fungus gardens microbial communities from New Jersey, USA - TSNJ034 MetaG | ecosystem: Host-associated > Fungi > Mycelium > Unclassified | place: USA: New Jersey, Wharton State...
GATCCCAATTTGTCTTTTATCGTCCGCTGTAAGCACCGGGTTCTGCGGATAGAACTGCGGCAGTACGAAGCTGAAAAACAACACGATCAGAAGCTCCAGCATGATGGCGTAATCCGTCAATTCGATCCGGCGGCCCCACTGGACCATGCCGGATATCAGCCGGAGCGCCAGGGCAAAACAGACGAGCAGGGCGCCGGTGAGAAGATTGCAGCCCACGCCGCCGTGCCAATCAGGGGCAACAACCATGCAGATACATGATATGAGCATGATGACGCACCAGGCTATGAAAACCGTCGTCAGGCATTGACGGAACGCCGGAATGATCTTCTTCCTCCGCAGGCCGCTAAAACAGAAAGTCAGCACGCAGACGGTGACGGGCATAATCAGATTTGGATACGGCGTCAGAAGCAGCCCGGCAAGGACGATCAAAACAAATGCGGAAAAGTATTTCAGCACCCTACCCACGGTCAGCAGGGAAAGCAGGAGTATCAGCGCAAGGCAATAGGCCACGTTGTTGTAGACGACCAGAAAGGATGCGGGCAAGCTCATTCCGGCCACCTCTTCATCGAATTGCTGTAGGGGCAGCTTGCGCCGTTTTGGAAATGGACGGTCATGCCGGACTTGTCCACCCGCAGCCTGTTGCCCAGGTTGATAATGACGGAGCGGTGGCAGCGGGTAAAGCCGTGGGGGGCAAGAAGCCTGCTCATGTTCCCCAGGGTTTCCCGGATGACGTACTGGCCGTCCTCGCAGTGGATGCAGAGCTTGCCGGTTCCCTTGACCGCTTCGATGTAGTTAATGCTTTCGTAGGGAACATACAGGGTTTCATAACGTCCCGCGTGGATCAGGACGCACCTGCAGGTCATAGCCTGTTCGGCAAGCCGGATGGTGTCGCGCAGCTCCTGCTCCATCGAGGGGTTGTCCTTGTAAATGAAGCTAAAGGCTTTTGTCTTGAAATAGGCGTTGCCGCTGATCCTTTGCGGGTAGGCCGTCAAAAAGACAATCAGGCTGCCGTTTGCAAGCCCGGTGATATGCTCGGCTATCTGAAAGCCGGCGGTGCATCCCTCCTTAATGATGTCCAGAAGATAGAGCGCGGGGCCCGGCGTCCGGTCCGCAAAGGCCGTGATCTCCCGGTCGCTTGCCGTGTTGATCGCCGTCGGGTAGTGTGTGCATTGCCGGATGATCGTTTCAAGCCTCGCGGCCCAATCCAGGTCATCCTCAAATACCGCTATTACCACGCCTCCCCTCGTCCTTTCCTTTTTTCATCGCGTTTCGAGCCTGTTTCATAGACCTTCTATGAAATTTCCAGACGCCATCCATATACTGGAATAATCTGGATTGAATTTAGTATATACCAGCTATTTCCATTTGTCAACGTGTGACGTATCAAAATTATATACAATTATGCTACCTATAAAGTATACACATTTGAATATAATACACTTAGATGTGAGGAAAGAGGGGTGAGTATGGCTGACGGTACAATATACGGTTTAGGTGATAAACTCAAACAATTACGCGAAAAACACCATTTATCACAAAGGGAAGTTGCGTCCCGGCTTAATGTCAATAGAAATACTATCAGCAGATATGAAAACGATACTCTTACCCCATCTATTGAAAATCTAATTCAATTTGCAATAGTCTATAACACATCAATAGACTACTTACTTGGGATAGGTAAAGAAAGTTATCTCTATTTGCATGAATTTACGGAAGATCAAAGAGAATTTATACTCCAGTTTATACACGGTCTAAAAGAGAAATTTGATTACGGAAAAACAGGCGATTGATGCGGCATAAGGCCGTAACTCCCCCCTTATATAACCGCATAAAGCATCAAGCCGGGCATTTAAAAAAACGCCCGGCTTTTTCAATTTACAGACAACATACAGATTGGGTGTGGTATAATGAAACTATCTCGCAATGCAGCGAAAGGAGAAAAACCGAACAATACGGCGTCCTGCCGGTTGTTTTGATATACGAATCGGCTAGTGCGGAAGCCGTTTGTTTCGTGACAGGGAATTTGGGGAAACATGGAGCTATTACGGGCCTATGGAATGACGCGAGGGATAACGGTGGGACTGGCTTGCACATTTTGCGCGATATAGTGAATTAAATTCAGGAGGACAATATGGCTATTAAATTGAAGGCAGTAGGATTATTCGTAAAAGATATGGCAACAATGGTTGCGTTCTATCGTGATGTTGTTGGGTTTGCTTTAGAATGGGATGGTGTAGACCCAAGCGTAATTATAGAGCATGATGGATTAAGGTTCTTGCTATTTGGCCGTAATGATTTTGAAGAATTGACAAATCAAAAATACACCTATCCAAGCGGTATAAATGGAACATTTGAGCTTGCTTTGGATGTTGATACGCCCGACGAAGTAGATAAAGAATATCATAGGATGGTAAATAAAGGGGCAACACCGATTATTGAACCCAAAACCTACCCGTGGGGATTGCGTAGCTGTTACGTTGCCGATCCAGAGGGAAATTTGATAGAAATTGCTACATGGAAAAGTGAGAATACTTGATACGTCTTCGTTTCCAAAGTCATAGCAGAAAATAGACGCATGAAGGTGTACGGCATATAGATGCAAAACACCTTGCATACCGGGAACAGTGAAGAAAAATATAGGACTACCACGAAGCGCCACCTATGGACAAAGGCGGCGCTTTTGCATGGCGTTGACTGCGAGACGTTGTAGTTTTGTTATCCTCGAGCAGCAAAAAATCCTTGACAAGAATTGACTACTGGTGTAGACTTATATTGGATTACAGCAGTAGTCATACAGGGGTGATTGTGTAATGAGCAAAGTAGAAAAAATAGCAGATGCGGAAGCGGAGATTTTGAAAGTGCTATGGGCCAATGGAGAGCCCATGACAAGCAGACAGATCCGCGACGCTTTGGATGATGAAAGTGACTGGAAAAGAACGACGATACAAACCCTTATTAAGCGGTTGCTTGACAAAGAGGTGCTTTTACTGGATGAGCGGGGCGACAAAGGCGTTTACTATTATAGTCCCATGATAACAAAGGACGAATATACAGCATCGCGGACAGTAGAGTTTCTGAAAAAGGTATTTGACGGGAATCCGAAAACCCTTGTTTCCACCATGCTGGGCAATGATATTCTGTCAGAAGAGGACATGGATGACCTGGAAAGCTATTGGCAGGAAAGAAGGAAAAGGAAATGAATGCTGTATTGATCGTGTTTCTTTCCCTATCTGTTTCCGGCTCGATCCTCGCGCTGATCCTGATGGCATTGAAACCTTTTATCAAAAGCAGGCTAAGCCAAACATGGCAGTATTACATCTGGCTGATTGTCATTTTGCGGTTTCTGCTCCCGTTCACGCCGCAGGTCAGCGTCGTGGGAGAAATGTCCCGGTATATCCAGAACATGAGCAATCCTCCGGCGGTGGTGGCAGCTGATCCAGGTATTGATATGAATGAGGAGTATGCAAGCCTGCAGGTTCCGGATGCTCCCCAAACATCACCGGACTTGGATACTCCCCCAACATCACGGACCCTGGCCCCGCAAAATGCCGAAACGGAAACGTCTGCGCAGCCTGCCTACTGGCGCGATATCTTAAACAATATCTGGCTTCTCTGGATCGGCGTGGCGCTTGTGTTGTTTGTGCATAAGGTGGCAAGCTATCGGGGTTTTATTCGGTTCGTAAAGGTCGGAGCGAAAAAGATAAGCGACAAGCACATACTGGATATTTATGAGGATGAGCTTGCGGCGGCAAAGATAAAAAGGCGGCTGCCGCTCTATGTAAACGCGCAGGTTGTATCCCCCATGCTTGTTGGCATAGTCCGGCCTGCTCTTGTCATTCCGGTTTTGGAAGCGAGCGACGCCGAGCTGTGGAATGTTTTTCGGCATGAGCTGACCCACTACAAGCGTCTGGACTTTTTATACAAGTGGATTGTGCAGATAACCTTGTGTCTGCATTGGTTTAATCCTCTTGTGTATCTAATTAACAAGCAGATCAACAAAAGCTGTGAGCTGTCCTGCGACGAGGCCGTTATCAAACACTTGGACGAAGACGGTCGGGTTACTTATGGGGATGCGCTTATGGCTTCTTTGAAAGCACAGGGGAATTACAGCGATTTTGTGGCTTCAATGAATATGAGCGAAAACGGTAATATTGTAAAAGAAAGGCTGGATATGATTATGGGTTATAGGAAAAAGTCAGGCTTGGTTATTTGTATAACCGGCTTATTGACTGTCCTGCTATTTTGCGGGTTTACATTCGCGGGGGCTTATGCGACTGATAATATCAGCAAAGGCATGGAGAGCAAGGCACCATCCGGCGCATTAGATTTTGACAGTGGAAACAAAGTGATGGACAATATGCAATCCAGCGCGTTTGATAAACATAAACAAGCGGTAGCCGTCGTTCCCGACAACTATGGGCAAATTGTAAAAACTCTTGACGGGGCGGGTATTCAAAATATAAATATCCATGCTGACTGGTGCTCATTGAAATTAGAACCAGCGTCCGGCAATACTTTTGAAGCCTATATTTCTTACCCGGATTTTCTCGCTCCGAATTATGAAAAGCATTTTGCTTTGCGAATGGAGCGGACAAACAATGATACAATTATTATATCAACGGATTACGATAATCACGGATTTGATCCGGTAGAAGGAATTGGATTGGTTGACACGTCCGATGTTTCGACACTGGTGATTAAATGTCCTGAACACTACTATAACGAGGTTCAATTATTCCTGACTGGAAATCAAACAATAGAGTTTGATATTGACGCATCAACACTGGAAGTCTACGCAGACGTAGGAAATATGCTGTTCAAGACCAATAAAGTTTTTGACAACCTGAATATTGAACACGATGTCGGAAACTTCGATTTGTACTTGCAAGAGCTCAGCAAAAACATGAAAGTTGATACGGACACCAGTAACTTTACATTAAATCTTCCATCAAACCCTTCCGGTATTCGTCTTACCGTCAATAACGGGGACTACTCGGTGTGCGATTTGCCGGCAACGTGGAACCCGTCTATCAGAGGAAACACGGTAAGCTATGAACATGGAAACGCGCCAAACACGGTGGATGTAAACCACAGGTACGGAATATTTACGGTGAATACAGGCGGCGCATCGAACAATTCTTATAATTCTGACGATGCGAACCAAATGAACAATACGGCCATTACCGACACAGGCAAAATCCACGCAAATTTTTCAGAAACATCCGTGGCTAAAAATTTTAATACCCGTACCATAGAAAGCGGAAACTTTCTTTCAATGGATAGAATTGATGTTGTTGACAGCAACGGTTTTGCGTATCAAGGTATGGTTTATATCTGCAACGGATCAGATAGTTACAGGCAAGTATTCCGTTCTGCGTTGGAGCGATTAAATTCTGCTTATCCGAATAGCGGCGGTAAAATAAATGGATATTTAGACCCAATTCGTGATAATCGTTTGCGCAATTATGGCGATCAAAACTTTTCGGCAATAGAAAAAGTAGTGGTGGCTAACGCGAATGGCGTCCAGTATGACGCTTATGTGATAGCTGTTGGCGGCTCCGAGGACTTCGTGAAGCCTTTTAAAGAATTTTGGGAGATGGTTTGGGAGAAATATTAAAAGCATAAAACTATTCATATTGCTTTTCTCTATATCATCTGCCATAAAACATCATAAATCACTTAGCCGAGCATTATAAAATGCCCGGCTTTTTGTATGTCTGAGGCCCTCCCTTGCCGGAGGGCCTTTTTCGTTTACTGCCATTTTCCTATCGGAAAGCAAATATTTTGGAGGTGAAAACAATGTCGGCCCCTGTTCATATTGACATAAGAGGATACGGGAAAATCTACAAGCTGGCAATGCGTGACCGCGAGCTGCCACTGCTGGCGAAATCCATCTATTCATACTTCTGCGCTTACGCTGGCAGCACCACAAAAGCATATCCCCGGCGCGATAAGATCGTCCGTGACCTTAACATCAACAAGGATACCTTTACCAAACACTTAAACATGCTCGTGGACGAAGGCTACATAGCCAAAGAGCGGACATCCGCTGGGAACCTCTATACCATTGTGCAGACGGTTCCGCGCTACGCGGGAGCAGCCCAGGCCGCCGAGGACGCGCGTTCCGATATGCTGGTGATGGAGAACATCCAGGCCCAGGGGTTCGGAACGGTTCCCAAGCTGGTGATGCTGGATCTGCGCCTTTCCGCCCAGGCCAAAGCCATTTACGCCTACTTTGCGGCCTTTTGCGGCGCCGGCACTACCGCGTTCCCCAGGCGCACCACCGTCATGCGGGAGCTGTGCATGACGGAGAAAACCTACTATAAGCACTTTAATCAGCTATTGGACGCCGGGTACATCTCCGTGGAGCAGCAAAAGACCGGCGGAAAGTTCGATGTCTCTGTTTACCGGCTTGCGGAAGTGGTGGAGCAGCCTTCCCTTCCCCGCAAGGGGGAGGGAGAGGTGAAACCGGCCATGTCCGAAAAAATACCTGACGGTGAAAATGGCGTTGTCGCGCGGAATATGACGCCCTCTGCCCCGTCCCGTACCGGGATGTCCGAAAATCTCCCGTGCGGTGGAAAGCTGTTGAAAACTGCCGAAGCGCCGTCCCAAAAAGTAATGTCCGAAAATCTCCCGTCCGAAAAATTCCCGCAGGAGAAAACCGGACATGCAAATATAAAGAACAGAGTTATAACAAACAGTTTTCTGGAAAAGGAACAGGTTTATAATCATCAGGGCGGCGCGGCCGCAGAGGACCAAACGCCCTCCCCCGCGCTTACGCTTGACGAGGCAAAGCGAATCATCGGCTACCCGCAACTGCTGGATAACGCGATTAACTGGGCGGAGCTGAAAGAAATGCTCCACCACTTTGAGACCCCCGGCGATAAGGAGCGGTACAAAGCAAGGGCGCGGGAGATCATTGACGCACTGGCCGGACAGGCGCATAAGCGACTGGGCGCGGCCGATCACCCGGAGCAGCTTGTCGCGGCGCTCCAAAGCGAAGCCTTTGCGGAGATGGTTGACGAGCTCCTGAACCGTTGGGACGCCATGTGGTCGGTGCAGGGGTATGTGGCGCGGAGTATGGGAAATCTGCTTAACAGCGCCCGCAAAAATATTGTAGAAGAAGGTAAGCGTCAGTCCCATGGGGCTTCGCCCGCATAAGAAATACCACCCTCTCAGCGCGCCCAGCGGATGGTTGCTCACGCAACATAAAACACGGCGGCATTGACATTTAATCAAAGCCGCCGGTTAGGACTTGTATATTGTGTAGAGATTACGCTCCGAATAGAGTAAACACAGCGTAAGACTTAATTTGCCAGCAACCCATTTGACTTTTCACAAACATCATAAATTTCGTCATATTTCCGATCAATCAGAGGAGCCACCTTGGCAGACTTGTTTTTACGTATTGTATTAAAGCAGAAGTATGGAATGATCCAGCCAACGAAACCGGGAACTGCCAGAATAATGCTGGGAACCAGCATCCCGCCGAGATAGGCGAATACGGAGCCGGCCATAAAAGCACATCCCACGATGCCGATACCATAGGCAGCCGCGGAGGCGCCCAAGGTTTTGGAACCTTCCAATGTTTCGATCTCGCCCACACAGGATTCAAACTGCCGTTGGAGCCTGGTAAGCTCCGCCTTGTTGCGGATCTTACGATCCCGCTTGAACTTGATGGTAACAGCTCCCGGCCCCTGCAAGGGCGTCGATGTGTTTTCCATTTCCCACCCAAAGTTCCTGTATCCGTCGGCGTATACCGACTCCATGTTCCGGTGAATCGTAACGTCCTTGTACTCGTAACCGATAAAACTTTCCTTATTTGTTGTTTCGCTCATGACAAACACCTCGTTATATAAATTTAATTGTTGATACTCATATACAGATGACGGTTTATTTATAGGTTTTCTCGACATTTTAAAGCTAAGCTGCGTTTGGATTTACAATATTATTTCACGCACGGGAAGGTACGCCGGAGTGCAGGAGCTCATTTGCTTTTTTGCACACATCATAAATATTGTCGTACTGTTTTTCGATCTGAGAACCGACCTTTCGGGTTTTGCTGTCCTTCATGGAACGGTAGATGAAATACGGTAAGATCCAGCAGGCAAATCCGGGAACAGCCATAATGATACTGAGTGGGAGCATAGATCCCAGGAGGGTAAAAACGGAAACAGCCATAAACGCGGCACCGATGAGGGCAACGATGTAAGCTACAGTTGTTGCGGAGGAGCTTTTTGAATCCTCCAAGCTTTCGATTGCGTTGGTCTGAGCCTCAAACTGCGATTGCAGGCGGCTCAGTTCCGTTTTCCGCGGGATATTTTTGTCGCGCTTGAACGTCAACTCGACGTGCGTTTCCGACTTGTGATCCCGGATCAATTTTCCGAAAGGGGTACCGGGAAATACTGCAAGCGGAGCCAGCATGATGCAGAGAGGCGCCCACAGACGCTTTACAAGGGCAGGTTCGCTTTTTTCAAGCTTCCAGCCGAAGTTTGTCATGCTATCACTCCACAGGCCCTCCGCTTCTTTGCGGACCTTTACCTTCTTGTGTTCGTATCCAACATAGTTAGTGTTTTCTTTCTTAACATCAGACATGATTCAAAACTCCTTTTAGTATGTTATCGGTTCCTTATATGTCCATATTACAACCGGATTGTTTGAATATTGCTTGAGAATTGTTTGAGAAATATTAATTCGTATAATCCGGCATTGTGATGTTTTCCGTCTGGTTGCGGATGAGAAAAGACTGTGAGCACAAACGAAAGCCGGCGCCCATTGAGCACCGACCTTCATTCACCCCATTGCTCATTTTCCATCTTTCGAAGAATCATTATCCTCCGACAGGAAGGCCTCCACAAACTTATCCTCGATCTTTTTGTAACCGGAGACGAAGGTATCCTCCACCTTTTTGTAGCCGGACACCACGCCGTCCTCGATTTTTTTGTATCCGGAGACCACGTTTTTCTCAATCTTCCTCTGCGTATCCATGAGTTTACTCACAGGTATTCCTCCTTGCACTAATTTAGAATTGCCGGTGAATGTACTTTACCTGTTGTTTGTTATTGAATTGTTTAAATTATGTTATAGAAATATTAATTCGTAAAAATGGTGCATTTAATATCGAACGCCCGTCAGTTCAACGGCAGTTTTACGGTGAAGGTTGTACCATGGCCCGGCTCACTGGAAACCGAAATATCCCCGCCCACGATCTCAATGATCTTCCGGGTTAACGCAAGTCCCAATCCATTGCCTTCAACGGAATGAGAGGTGTCTCCCTGGTAGAACTTCTCGAAGATGCGCTCCTGCGTCTTTTTGTCGATGCCGCAGCCGGTGTCCGAGACTGATACCGTTACACTTTCTTCATCAGAAGTCTGCCGGAGCGCGACCATTCCCCCAGACTCCGTGAATTTTATCGCGTTGGAGAGCAGATTCAGCCACACGATCTCCAGCATGCTGGCATCGGCAAAGATTGTTGCGCGATCGTCCATATCCACTTCCATTTCCAGGTCTTTTTCCAACCATTTCTCCTCAAAGGAAATGAGACAGTCGCTGAGTTGCCGGCAAAGATCATAGGGTTCATTGTCCAGCTGAATCACCTGGTTTTCAACCTTATTCAGTTTCAGGATATTCGTGATCAGTGAAGACAGCTTCCGCGCGGAGCTTATGATGGTGTTTATATATTCCGTCCGCTGTTCCGGCAACAGGTTTGCGTTTTGTAAGATGGAGGCATAGTTCTGGATGACCGAGAGCGGCGTCTTGAACTCATGGGATACATTGGCGATAAAATCGTCCTTCATCGTCTCCAGCGAGCCCAGTGCTTCGATCATTTTGTTGAAATCCTGGAACATAACATCGATGTAGTCCAGGTTATCAATCGTGTGATCCGGCTTCACATAGACGGAAAAATCCCCGCCCGCCACCTGCTTGGCCGCCTTGCTGAGCTTTTGCATGGGGGCGTCAAAGGTGAGGCGCTTCTGCCGTGAGGTAATAAGACAGAAGACGGCCGCGATGACCGCCCAATATATGACATACCATATTGCGTATGGAAACAGGTATTCGCGGATATCGGCGCCAAACATAAGCGCGGGAAGGGCGGCAAGAACCCCCATTGCCAACAGTGTGCCAATGTATTCAAACCACGAAAACCGGCCAACCCTGATATTGATCAGCTCTTTCTTTTTTTCTTTCACGACAGCACCGCCTTATATCCCAATCCGCGTACGGTTATAATTTTGAAATCCTGACAAATGGAAAACTTTTCACGCAGCTTGGTGATATACACATCCACAGCCCGCAGACTCGTGTCGCTGTCAACGCCCCAGAATTCGTCCATCAGCTGGCTGCGCGAGAAGGTATGGTTCGGATAGGACAGCATTTTGTAAAGGATATTGAACTCCCGCATTGTCACCGGGACCTCTTCCCCGGCAATCGTGACGGTCATGGCGTCGGCGTCCATGACAAGGCTGCCAACCGTAAGCCGCCGGTCATTGGCGATATTCGCCCGGCACAGAATCGCGCCGACACGCAGCACAAACAAATCCATGTTAAGCGGTTTTATCATATAGTCGTCTATACCCAACCGGAACCCTTTTTTCATGGAGGCGACATCGTCCCGGGCAGTAACGAATAAAATCGGGATGGTCTTGTTGATGCTCCGCACATTTTCCGCGAATTCAAATCCGTCAATCTCCGGCATCATGATGTCCGAGATGATCAAGTCGTACAGGGAATTATACATCGCGTCGTAGGCGTCGTTCGCGTTAAGGCACCCTTTTGCCAGATAGCCGTTGTCGTTCAGGCAGGTGCAAATGATTTGATTCAGCTTCACATCGTCCTCGACTACAAGTATATTAACCATCAGGACCCTCCTCATATCAGCGTGTAATTACGGGATATGTATCGTACTATATATCTTGCATAGCGTTGTTTAGCATGGATCCGTTTCGATAGCTATTGGGCATTACGCAGTGATGTTGCACCCGGGACCAAAACAGGACGCCAGCCATATTCATGCTCATGATAAGAATATCCGGTTTCGACGGATGCGTCAATTCCGATCTCGGCCAGTTCATGGAAAAATGCTTTAATCACCGAGTTGTCCGCCAGTGCCGAGGTAAAATTGATGCTCATTGTGTTGGCATAGGAGACCACGCACAGCTTGATGCTCTCTGTCTTGTCAAGAAAATCGAAGGATTTCACGCAGGATGCAAATTCATCGGGCATGGAAATCTGCCCCACGTTGGAGAACACGGAGGTTACATATCGCTCCGATTGCCAGTTTGCAAACCGAAGGCCAGCGTTTTTGAGCGACAGAGGGATATGCTGGACGGCTCGATTTTTTTCCAAGGCAACAAACCGGCTGAAGTTGCTTTGCAGGTGCTCGGAATCCAGCTGCTCGGTGAGGTCGAGGTGAACGGAGGCGGCAACCGCAGTAAGATCCCCGCTCCCTGTAGAAAAGTCATATCCTACATTCACCATCGCGAAGAAATTCCTTGCGGTCTGGGATTGATAGTATTTGCGCAGGTTGACCGGAATGGCGATCACGACAGGACGAGCCTGATCCTTTTCGCTCATGGTGCTGTGTATGGCTTTCATATACACGGCGGTCAGGAGCTCCGTCACCGTGATTCCCCGATTGTGGCATTCCCGCAGGATCGCGTCGGTTTGGGCTTCACCCTTGATCATCGCGTTCCGGTATCCCGGCAGCAGATTAGCTTTTATCTGGTAGGCGCGCCGGATGCGGGAGCCGCTTCTCTTGCTGCGTTTTTCGTAGTATCTGGTGTAAGCGTCCGATTCGTACAGGGGGGCCGTCAGGCCGAAATAACCGGTGAGCGCCGCCGGCTTCACCGGCTCCCCCCTGATAACCGTGAGGTAGGCGACCACCAGCATCCGCAGAAAATAGCTGGCTCCGGTACCGTCGGTCAGCGCGTGGAAGATATCCAGATTAATTCTGTTGCCGGAATATGTCACGTCATAGAGCAGCCCCCTTACGTCCTTCTGGAAAATTTGGTTACAGGGCGGTGCAAATTCCGGCAGCGCAACCGAAGTAAGATTGCTTTTTTTTAGTGAATACCAGAACATTCCCCGGTTTGCCTCCACTTGGAAAAACGGGAACTCTTTCACGGTCATCTGTAATGCACGGGAAAGAGCGGGACCGTCAACCGGCTCCCCCAGTACACAGCTGAACCGAAACACCTTGGTGACCCTTTGATTGCTGACAGAAAAGAACACCTTTCCCACGTTATCTACCTCGCGGCACATCTGCATTTCGGCCCCTCCTTTTTTTCCACTGCTTATCGGAATAGACAATGTTTTAACATCGTCCTCTGTATATAGCCGTCCTCCAGCTTTTGATATCCTGTTCCCGGCTCGCTCCAAAAGGTCGGAGAAATCTTTCACCTGCCTGGCAAGAAGCGTACAAAGGACGGCCACGGTTCCGACCGCAATCGCGCCGGTATGTCCGCTACGATGCAGGAGAAAGAATATAAACCCCAGAACCGCCGAGCATCCGGCAAAGGCATAGCATAACACCGCCTCCGCCTTTTGAGTACCCAGCTTTTTCGATAACAGAATAAGGGAACCTCCCAAGCCATTCATAGCCACTCTTATTAGGGAAAGTATGGCTTGGAATAACCTATCGGTATAGTCGGGGTAAGTGGAATAGCGCATTGCATTCATCTATCTCACTCCAGTCATGTGCTTCTGTTTTTCTGCATTATAGGGGCAGGTTGTTGGTGAAAGTTTAAAATATTGTTAAAAAAATATTAAATTGCATTTCTCCAAGAAAATTTTTATTTAAGCTCAAACTTTAACAATTCTCAAACAATTCTACTGTATAATGGTCAAAAAATTGAACCGGAGGAATTTTCATGATTCATATTCTTGTGCTGGAAGACGATAAGCAGCTGAACCAAATTGTTTGCGCTTTTTTGAGTGACAACGGATATACCGTGATCGGATGCGAATCCGCCATGGAGGCGCTCGACTCGCTGCAGGAACAAACAGTAGATTTAATCATTTCGGATATCATGATGCCGGGCATGGACGGGTTTGAGTTCGCGGCACGCATCCGGGAGCAGAACAAGACGGTACCCATTTTGTTTATGACGGCGCTGGACGATATCTCCTCCAAACAGAAAGGCTTTCTGCTTGGAGTTGACGACTATATGGTCAAGCCGGTCGTGATGGACGAATTACTATTGCGCGCGGAAGCGTTGCTGCGCCGGGCCAATATTGCCAGTGAGAAGAAACTTACTGCCGGCAGCTTTACGATGAACGCTGACAATATGACCGCTTACCAGAACGATGAGGATATACCGCTCACCGATAAGGAATTCGGCATCCTCTTCAAGCTGCTCTCCTATCCAAAACGCACCTTTACCCGTAGCCAGCTGCGGGATGAGTTTTTGGGAGTTGACGAAGGGAGTACAACCCAGGCTGTGGACGTATGTATCGAAAAAATCAAGGAAAAACTTTCCAGCTGCCAGGATTTCGAGATTCGCGCCGTGATGGGGCTGGGTTACAAAGCAGTGCTCAAGTAAAAAAGCATTCGGAGGATTTTCGCATGATAAATATTCTTGTACTGGAAGATGACCAAAAACTGAACCACATCGTATGCGCCTTTCTCAGGGATAACGGCTACAATGTCGTCGGATGTAAGTCCGGCATGGAGGCGTACGACGCCATGGTGGACAATATGGTGGACCTGATCATTTCCGACATTATGATGCCCGGCATTGACGGCTTCGAGTTCGCACAGTCTATCCGCGATCAGAATAAAGCCATCCCCATATTATTCATGACGGCTCGGGACGACATTTCCGCCAAGCAAAAGGGCTTTCGCATTGGCATCGACGACTACATGGTCAAGCCCGTCGACATGGACGAGCTTGTGCTGCGGGTGGAAGCGCTGTTGCGACGGGCCAACATCGTCAATGATAAGAAGTTGACGGTTGGAGGCGTGGTGCTGAATGCGGATGAAATGACCGCATACCTGAATGATAAGGAAGTTCCCCTTACCGTGAAGGAATTCAACATCCTGTTCAAGCTGCTGTCCTACCCGAAACGCACCTTTACCCGCAACCAGCTGATGGATGAATTCTGGGGAATGGACAAGGAAACCACGCCCCGGACGGTGGACGTCTACATCAACAAGCTGCGGGATAAATTCTCGGATTGCGGGGATTTTGAAATCCTCACCGTTCATGGTTTGGGATACAAGGCGGTGCTGAAATGAGAAAGAGCTGGGAAAAGGATAGCCGTATCAACGCAAAGGGTGTTACTTTCTGGGAAACCATCGGAATTTTTATCGGAATGTGCGCTTTTAACGGCTTTCATATGTGGATTTTTACCGCAATTCAGCTACGCTGGCCGGACATTTCTACAAATGCGAGGATCTACATTAATCTCCTGGGTGGATATGTATTGTTTGTTGCATTGGTGATGACGTTATTCACCGCGTTCATGCGCCATTACTCCCTGGGACGCCCCATGCAGCGGATCGGCGACGCCGCAAGGCAAATTGCCCAGGGGGATTTCTCTGCTCGGGTCGCCTCGATGCGTAAGGACGGAAAAAAGGACCATGTTGAGATCTTGATCGACGACTTCAACAAAATGGCGGAGGAGCTTGGCAGCATCGAATCCATGAAAAACGACTTTATTTCCAACGTATCCCATGAGATCAAGACGCCTCTGGCGGTCATCCAGAATTACGGCGCTGCTCTGCAAAAGGATGACCTTTCGCCGGAGCAGCGCAAAGAATATTCAGCAACGATCGTATCGGCATCTCAAAAACTGTCCACGCTGGTCACCAATATCCTCAAACTGAACAAGCTGGAAAATCAGGAGATTGTGCCAACCGCCACCTTTTTTGACCTGGGCGAACAGCTTCGCCAGTGCGCCCTCTCCTTTGAGGATCTGTGGGATAAGAAAGATATCTTGTTTACCGCAGACATCCAGGATGGCGTCATTGTCAACTGCGATGCGAGTATGCTGGAGATTGTGTGGAACAATCTACTGTCCAACGCTATCAAATTTACCAACCCGGGTGGAGAAATAACGGTCACCATGAAAGAAGAAGACGGCTTTGCGATCACAACGGTCAGCGACAGCGGCTGCGGGATGAACGAAACGACAGGCCGGCATATCTTTGATAAATTCTACCAGGGGGATACGTCCCATTCCCAGGAGGGCAACGGCCTGGGTCTGGCCCTTGTCAAACGTGTGATTGATCTCTCCGAGGGAAGCATTAAGGTGGATAGCCGAATTGGAGAAGGAACAACTTTTACAGTACGGCTGAAAACGGAAGTATAACGGCGTGCCCCAAAGGAGTTTTTTCCTTCCCGTTATCGAAATCAAAGATTTTGAACGGATTCCGAGAACATTGATACATTTCGTGTTATAATACCATAAAAACGGAGAGGGGGCTTGCTCCATGCTAGAAATCCTTGCAGTGGAGGATGACCGCGAGCTAAATCAGTCCGTCTGCTCCTATCGTGCCTTAGACATTGTGGACGGAGAGATTTCGGTGGAAAGCACGGCTCGACAAGGCAGCACCTTCACTGTGATGCCGGGGAGGAAGGCGGAGTGAAGCGGCTGAAATACATATTGCTCCGTGCGTTACGCCCCGGCCCGGTGTGGATAATTTTGCTGATCCTGTTAAGCGCGGCGGCTCTGGTATTCACCTTTGGTCTGGGCCGTCAGGATACGATTTTCGGATATATTTCTTATGCTCTTTCCGCATATGCCTTGACCGTGTTTGTAATTAGTGCCGCGAAAGTAGCAGTAAAGATAAAGTCATTCATTTACGAGAATAAATACAGCAACCGATATATGACCGACATCCCCTTCCGGGTAAAGACATCCCTGTATCTGTCACTTTCCTTCAATTTGATTTACGCCGTTTTCAAGCTGCTTACCGGAATCCTTTATGCTTCCTTTTGGTTTGGCGCCGAAGCGGTGTACTATATTATTCTATGTGCGGTTCGCTTTCTACTGCTGCGTCATGTTCGCAAAGAAGGCGACAACTTAAAACGGGAATTTCAGGAATACCGCTTCTGCGGCTATCTGCTTTTTGCTCTGAACGCCGCCTTGACCGGCGTGGTTTATCAAATGATTAACAGCGGAAAGGGTCCCCAGTACCCCGGCTTTTTGATTTATGCGGCTGCGACATATGCCTTTCTCTGTCTCACGCTCGCCATTATTAATGTTGTGAAATATCGCAAATTTAACAGCCCTGTTTTATCTGCAGTCAAAGCGATTAACCTTGCTAAGGCGCTGGTGGCGATGTTTTCGTTGCAGACCGCTATGTTCGCGTCTTTCGGCGGTAGTGAAGACTTTCAGCACATAATGAACAGTATAACCGGTGGCTGCGTATGTTTCTTTATCTTCGGCATGGCGGTATTCATGGTCAAACGGTCAAATAGGGAACTTAAAAAGTATTCATAATATTTCAGGAGCATAACTGCAAGAATATTCAAATTACAGGATCAAAGCCATAACCTTAGTGGAGGAAATTTAGCATGGAAAACGGTAATGAATCATTCAGCTATACTTATTCCGCAAAACAGCAAGATGAAGTCAAGCGTATACGGCAAAAATATATACCCCGCGAAGAAAACAAAATGGAGCAGCTCCGCAGGCTCGACAAAAACGCGGAGAAACCCGGTACGATCCTGTCACTCATCATCGGCGTGATCGGCACTCTGTTGTTCGGCGTCGGCATGAGCTGCGTGCTGGTTTGGGAGGATTACTTTGTTCCCGGTATTGTAGTCGGAGTGATCGGCATCGTAGGCATGACGCTGGCATATCCCGTTTTTGTTTTTACGACAAAGAAACAACGCGAAAAGCTTGCCCCCCAGATCCTGAAGCTTAGCGACGAATTGATGCAGAATAAATGAATCAAAAAAGAGCGATTCACTTTGCTGCACCGCCAGCTATTGACAAATAAAACTGCCCACGCGTGAGCGAGGGCAGTCTTTTTTCTACAGGCTTTGCTTATGCTTGAGTTATATTAGGAACACAAACTGCCTTTTGAAAGGAGCGGCAAACGCTGTTAAATAGCCGCTTTTCGGTCGTTGGCCTCGATATACTCCGCTACTCTGCGGTACTCGTCGGCA
>Ga0153950_1000525_pt1 | contig 17112 bp, 14 predicted proteins | sample TSNJ034MetaG_FD_104737 | JGI IMG/M metagenome (GOLD analysis project Ga0153950, IMG submission 104737) | Attine ant fungus gardens microbial communities from New Jersey, USA - TSNJ034 MetaG | ecosystem: Host-associated > Fungi > Mycelium > Unclassified | place: USA: New Jersey, Wharton State...
AGTGACTTTGAAAAATGGGGAGCAGAACCAGAGGAAGGGACTCTAAAAGCTTGAGGTGTGGGCATTGAACAAGAAGGCACTGTTTGTTGGGCTGCACCTGTTTGAGGTCTGTTGGAAATTGGTGTTGAAGTCGGACCTGACGGTAACAGAGACTAGAAACAAGGATATACGATGTTGGACAAAGTAACCAAGAGAGAAATGCGCCCACTGCGAACCCTAAGCATTTTCAAAAATTCTTGATTGCGTGAAAGTTCTGGTCGTTTTCGAAAATCTCGCAGGCTCTTAAGCAAGTGATGAGAAAGTGTCCATGACGGTTCCTTAGAACACTGGTTCAGTTGGTGAGAGATGAGACAGCGAATTTTTTGTTAGAATGAGGAAGGAAAGAACACACCTCGAGATAAGCTTGAAGGAAAACTTCATAGGTTTTCACAAGCTCATTATTAGTTACTGTTGAGCTCTGAAAGATCTAGAAAGAGTTATCAGCTCGCAATGGCTAGAGAACAGAAGTCATGACAAACTTCAAGCAGGTAAGGGCATGCGTCAATGATAGTCCGGCGAAGGGAAAGAAATTGCGAATTTTGTGGTTGCCTTGCAGCCATACCAAGGATTCGAGCCAGAGAACAAATGATCCACTGCTGATCAGACACCTGCATTTTTTGTAGCGTAGTCTTCCCAATCAATGAAGTGCAGAAAAAATGTAGTAAGTCAACCGCAGGTACAACTTGGAGGGTGCATGTTAGATTCTCGCAAATCTGCAAGACAGGTCGAGTAGTTGAGAGATATCTGGTGTCAGAATGTAGATCTTCTCTCAAAGCAGGCAAAACCATTTCTGCTAGTAGGAGCTGAAGGAGCTCTGAACCTCGTCCGTTGAATTTACGAGAAGTAAAAGGAGGAAGGCAGTATACCAGATTCTGCAGAATATGGTCTAAGTCATCCAACTCCAAACGGGGTATTGCCTTGCAAGGAGAAGCAGTTGAGATACTTACACGTAATCCGACTGGAATTTCGTACGTACCGCGAAGAGACCTTCATACAACATCTGTTCACCAATCCCATCAAGGCTCACATGATGCCCACAAATGCTTTGTTTCGCTTCTCCGGTCATGAACGCGAGGACAAGCGACCTAAGTCGTGTCCTAATGAATATCTCTTCATCGTCATGAGTGTCATCTTGAGATGCTAATTGATCGCACAGTACGCCAATAGTGGCTTTAGGATCAATTTTTAAGTGTTCGACGAGGGCTTTCTTCACCACCGCTATTTCTTCGGCATCCTCTGCCGAGATTCAGTAATGCCCTGAACTAGCATAGGAAAGGGAGAAATGTACCGTTCTGCAGTAGTTGTACAAGAACATCCGCATTTCTTTTTACCCATGTATCCTTTATTCTTGAAAATTCGGTTATAGCGAGATATCCTTTTAGGCGAACCTATCGCAAGAGTAGTTTTTACCGACTGCCAATGCTTCATTTCCCCTCCTCTTACCTCTGAGGATGGATCTTCACAAAGATCGTAAATTGCATCTATCGCTTTCTCTTCCAGATCTGGAAAGTCAATGAGAAAAAAGCGGATGTTTTCTGCGGCAAGTATCTTGAGGCCAGCAGAATCGGAGTGAGCTAAATTTATCAGATGCCGCAATGCTTCTTGCCTCTACAGAATACTTGAAATGAGTATTGTTTGAGGGTAAAAACATGTGTGGATCATACAAGGGGGGCATGCCGATCCAACGTGCTCTTGGCTCTTTGTAGCATGTCTGTATCGAGCATGAGCTACCGTGGGCAAAATCAGTCCGTCTACTTACCATTGAACTCCAGCCCTTGACTGTTCTGGTTGTAGCCTGCCATTCATGCGAGGACAAAGAAAGAAAGATGTCCGAAGGCAGATTCAAAGTTAGAAAGCAGAAGAAGCGCTTCTATCAGCTTTGCGTCTTTAAGATAGTCCAGATGCGCAATGCCACGTGACACTTGCTTATTCGAGTGCCAAAATCGAGATTTCAGATTAGTTGGGGGAGGTGGGGGTGAGTGCGAAGTTCTTTAGTGAAGAGGGCAGGTGAACATGACACTTATAAATGCCATAATACCTCGCCGACCAAATTTAGGATAGAACTGTTCTTGGTACTTAACCCAGACTCATCATGTAATTAACTATCCGGTGGAGGGGGAGTACATCTTCATACTGAAGAAATCATTAACTGGCTGGGGATGGCAGTCTTAGAGGCTATTTTTTTAATTCATGTTGAACCTTGAACAATAGTGCCTTCCTTTAGTTACGGCTATACGACTGGAGTCACTGAAATAGGGTTGGACTCCCACATTGAGATAGGTTGCAACCGCACTTAGATTCTCAGTAGCAGCACATAGCACATTTGCATCAAGTTATATCTCGTGCCTTCAGCAACTCTCTGAGACTGAGCCAAGGTGTTAGCTCTTCTGAATCTGTGTGCATGTGAAAGGCACGTTCACTCCACCTACTACATTCACACCTAATCGAGAATGAGTTCGGCAGACTGCCCGGATGGAGTCAGTACTGTACGACTGTGTATCACCTCTTGGCACCTGCTTGCTTGTTGCGGTGTACAAATACAGAGCTCTCTGCATGTATGTATGTGTGCACATGTGAGCCATACCTCAGACTCTGGCCCTTTGAAAAAAGGAAAACAGAACAAATCCAAGTGTATGTGTATCTATGACAGGCAACAGATGAACGAAACATTACAATATGAGTACCATAACGATTGTGCCTGCTCACCTTGATCCTCAGTTCGAGATTTTTCAGGAAGACGATTCAAGCAATACTGCTGATCGCACCTTGAGCCTGATCTAAGGTGGTGAATAAAGTCTCGAACTCCTCGGGGCTTTGACCAATGACACCGAAAGCATCCTGACACATCTTTCCAAGAAGCTCTAATTCCTGTGTGACGCCCTGCGTCGCCATCGCATAGGCGAAAAATAAGAGCTGCCTCGAAGCTTTTACTTCACGATTTCTCACAACCTCAAGATTTCGTATGGCCTCAACCTGCAAAAGAAAACTCAGAAAGTGATAGCACCTTCACATGACGTGTACTTACGAGACGTTCTCGCGCTCTTTCTGCTGGTGGAAGATAAGGAGGTAGAGGTGCCTTGAGGCGGAAGGCGGACGCCAATAGTGTGAAACTCAGGATAATATTTCCAACCATCTCTCGGCGTTCCTTGTTCACCGGTACAATAAAATCACGCCTGACACTCTTGAAATCTTGATGAAGTCAGAATATCGCGCAAAATATTACCACTCACTTTGTGCCTATGATAGCTCAGTATAGATGTTCAACAGCATAGAGATAAAGAGCCTCACCATTCCTCCTTCGTAGTGACGCATCGCATGCTATGCATCCTGTCCAAGATTGTTTGCAGGCTAGTCAAGACTCTGCGATACAGTTCGACAGGAAACGGTCCTTTCAAGCGGGGTTCATGTTGAGTCTGTGCGAGCAAACCCTGAAGTTGGATAAGTTTGATCTGGAGATGTAGTTCCCTATTTCAAAGCTGTTCATTCACTATTGCCCATTTTAAACAATGAGATGCGCACATTGCCATGAATTCATAAATAGACTCCTTCATCTTAATATCGTGGTCATGTTTTACTAGAAGAGCAGTCTCTTCACCCGGTTCTTGTTGTAGCACAGGCTCGGGAGAGTATGAATTTGATGCCACCAAGCGAGTATACAGCCATCCCATGTTCAGGCAGAAACTGATGAGTCGAGTCAACAATGACTTCGTATTGAAGCGATAGAATACTTACTCCCCCAAACCTTTGCTGAGCTCCCTCCTAGCTTCTGCAGGCCACCAAAATCGTGAAACAAGAGCAGCCCATACGACACCCACAGTAACGGCTAAAGCGCGATGAAGGGCTATCATGTGGACAGGGATATCTCTTTGACGGATGTTATAACTTCGGCATCAAATAAATGTTGGTAGCGGCCCAATCTGACAAATAACAAAACGCACCAATACAAGCAAGTCAGATTATAGGTCAACAAAACAAAACGGGAAGCGGAGATGTACTGCGGCCGAGAGACAGCGATATGAAAACAAGGCAACGAGAAAAAGAATCCAAAAATTGAAAGCACTAATGCATTATGCGGGAATATTGAGTATATTCCAGCTGCTACGATGGCACCAAATCTGATCACAGTGAAATCAGAAGCTCCCGGAAGTGGCTTCAAAATAAAACTCACAGTGTTCCAAGTACTCGCTGAAGGCTGAGATAATTGGTCTATAGTGGAATAGGTCAGAACGACGTGTCAGGAAAGACTATTTCGAACACGCACGGCTCCTATAGTAGGAGAGATCACGACAAAAAACTAATCAAACTTGACGCCTAAGCGACTGACTGAGAATAAAAAACAGCATCCCACGCACTGAAATCAATGCCCAATCTCCCCAATGACGAATGAAGAATGGTCGAGTGGTGTCAAAGAATGCTGGAGCTGCAAGCATGGCAGTTGCCATTCCTGCCTTGATAGCGAACTTTATGTCTTGTTCCTGCATCCTCGCCCCAGCAACCCACAAGCTTTGTTTTACTCTACCTATAAAAGGAAGATTATCTCGTGCAGGAGTTTGCACCGTATTTGGAGCATGAGGTTTGATTTTCGGAAAACCCGGATGAGTAATTCGGTGTTCGGGTATAAGGTATGCAGCTAGAAGTACTTGAGTAGGAGGGCATAAGTTAGATTGAAAGGAAGTATTCACAAATGCGTCGTCTGATGCTGGATTGAGGCCGAGGCCGTTTGTCCTGTTTTTCAGCTCCCCAATCCGAGTACCACCTATGAGGAGCCTTGATCAAGGAGATTGCAGCTTGAAACATCCATGAGCGACGGCGGAGTCGCAGTTGTTCACATTCATAAATCCCTTCCATCGCATAGACCAAGGTAACCAGTTCTCTTGAAAATTCTTGCAAGGTGAATATGAAGCTAACGGGTCAAGTTGTCAGGCGATCATGATCTGGAACCAGTCAAGAACCCACAAATAAACAAGGAAGACGTGCTCATTCTGATGTGATGTCAAGATGTTCCTTTTGCCTTCCAAAATTTCGGAGGTGCGACTTGAACGCTGGTCTGTACTCGTGAATGAGGCCCGCGACATATCACTCCGCTTATACAACCGAAGGAGAGCATGGTTTGATGTGCTTTCAAATCTTACCAGGGCCATCTCGATCTGATCGATCAGGCCAAAGAACTCTGGACATCCAACGTCGGAAGTCTTATTGATTCGAGCTTTCAAGAAAGCCTCCTGGAGTTGGCACAGAGTATTTGTACATGCTCTCTAAGTCACCATCAGAAAGCGAATATCTTGCTGAAAACCAGAGATTGAACTTACAGTCAAAGCTTTCAGAGGCGGACCAACTTCATCGACAAGCGCACCGAACATATCCGCTGCAGCTTTCAACATGAGGTTCTCATCGAGTGCTATGCTTTGATCATGGATACGAATACCCTTTCCTTTGGATTTCTTGTATACACCAGATCTCGTCAAGTCATATTGTAGCCTGGTCGAACTTCTGAGTCCATTGAGATGCTGTGCCAAGCGATTGAGAGAGTCCACAGCATCCTCATAAGCGAGTTTCCTCCGGTTCCGACTTGAAGCTACGATCCCGATGACACTTGTACCTGCACGATCTCCACTGTCTAGCCACTCTTTCTTAGCTTCGTGTAGGTTCTTCTTCAGACTCGTGAAACTGTTTTGATGGTTTTCAACTGCCTTCTGAGCCTTTTCAATTCCCGTTCTCTTAATGAAGTTCTCGTTTTCCAGTAGAAATCCGTTGGTCAACATGGAAAGCAAAGTAGAAAAGGAGGACAGTGTTTTTATCATGTTGCTTTGAAGGTTTTCTGTCGCTGTTTGAGGCCATACAACAAAACAGACAAGATTGGAAACCAACGACCCGCAAACAACAATTGTGAAGACTCCCAGTAATGTTTGAAAACCACCTTCTTTGACAACCCTAATGCGTAAAGTCAGTGATACAACGGCCACTATGTTGGAGGCCTACACGGTAAAAATCAAGATCGTGGTCATGCTGCAAGCAGTATTGAAAGAAGGGTTTGCCTGCCAGAATTTTATAGATCAGAGTAAGGAAGATTGCCAAATTAACATCAACCAACCATATACCCTTTCATCCAAGCAACCAGACTCATACTCAGACCAATCCACAGGATTGCCAATATATCGCCTGGCCATTTGTCACCCGGGATCATCTCTAGCAACCACCACAACGACACAAATACACCACAAACCAAAGCAGAATACACCATGCCCATGAGACAGAAAAGATCAGCCTCGATCATGGCACCAACAGTCTTAGCAGGATTAAAGTATACAGCGCTGATAAAACGGATCAACGTAGTTTCTCGCAGGCAGTCAGATGAAGTACGTACACAGTCGCGACCATGTGGGCACTTGGGGATGGTCCTCTTGCGCCAGGTCCATAGGACGACAAGTCACCAATAAAATCCGACAGAGGGCGGTAAAATGTGAACAATGAAGCAATGAAATATGCGATAGCACATTTGAGGATATTACAGTAGAGAGGTGTGAATGCCGGAAGTTTCCATTTGTGATGGGAAGTACTACCTCTCTCCGTAGCTCCTCCAGATGGCTCGATCGTACACTGGCTTGTTGCAGATGTGTCGCTGTCACATTCTGAGTCGTAATCACATATGCCGAAATCTTCTGAGACTTGAGTACTGGGAGAGTTCTCTCCTTGTATCTCCGATGGATGATCACTTACGTGATCCTCTTGTGTAGGGCTATGGCATAACCCTACCTGCACATGTGGGGAGCTATTCCTCGTAGCCAATCGTCCGGCGAACGAGCTCATAGACCTATATGTGACACGAGAATCCGACGATGGGGTGGGCGGCAGTTGTCCTTCGTTCTCCATCATCTGCTCAAAAAGCGTCCACTCGTGGCTATTCTGACTATGCATTGGATGCTTTGAAGACGTGCGAGCCGAGATAAATGCGCTCTCTCTCTGCCTATGTGTAGCGGTGGGAGGAGAAGATATGTTACCAGGTCTAGAACTCCGCCAGGGCAAAAAAATACTGGTTGAGTCTGACCCTTCAGATGTGGCTCTGCTCCTTTCCCTCTCAGGTACACCTCCACTTGCCGACAAGCAATTCCCGAGAGAACCTTCCTGCGCGGTTTCTGGGAAATTATATATGGAGGTAGAGACGACACCATGATTACGTGGTATTTCCCCTTCATTTCGAGAATTGGCGATAGTGATTGGGTCGCTGAAGGCACAGGCACACTTGACACATGACGTCGAAGCGGGCCTGGGATTGTGTTGAAATGACATCTTTGTTTGAAAGTGTGAGCGATTCGTAAACTGAGTGGTTTGAAACACGACTGGAACGCTCAAACCATTATTCACAAACAAGCAGCGAGAGAGAAAGGCAATCAAGTGTCCTACCTATACCAAGACATTTTAAAGCTGTAGAATCTCTTGGCATACTTCTTGTCACGCACAATGTATGATGCCTAACTCCGCGCACGAATCACTCCAAAAAAGCGGACCTCAGGACGCAAAGGAACGTCCTTAATGTGGACGGATGCGACAAGGTTGTTCAATGTCAATGTCCAATTTGGTGATATGTCAATGTCCGAGATAGAGATATAAGTAAAACAAGACAATCCTGATAGTCTGAATAGTGTAAAAAAAAAGGACGAGAATCGACTAGCAACTACCGCACATACTATACCGACATATAAACCGTCCACAAAGTTAAATCTAAAGATACATGTAACAAATTATCGTGTTTACTTTTCAAGTCCATGCGAGTCCGAAAAGTGAAGTTCAAGTTCATGTAGATGAAATCGTCAGTAAAGATCATGAAATCATGAAATATACGAAAGGCAACACGTGGAATGTTTCGTGCCCCCTGTTAAGTGTCCGGCCGAAAGCATGTGTATGGTTAAAACAGAGATCCTGTCCGTAAAAGTCCATGGTCCGTTCGCATCATTCTGCGGCGTTAACTAGGCAAACAATACAAAAAAGAGTCGGGTTAAGTCCATGATAGAATCATTCATGATAGAAGTCGTTTCTGGAGTTTGTTGAGAGCAGACGCTGCACGAAAATTTCAGTAAAGTATGAATTTGATTGGTAGTGACTTACTAATAATAGGGTAGTGTGTAGAAAACATGGTCATGGTATGGAGGACGACGTTGAGTTCATCACGCACTTCGCTTGTGCTTATTGTCGGCCAGGCAGATTCCAGAGTGTTGAGCTCTATGACAAGGTGATCTGCGACATTCGACCAACACGGCTAGATACTCGAAACTCAGTTCAAAGCTCATGATGAGGATGAGATGCTTACTGCAAGGATAGGATCAAGGAATGGATAATCCTGATCGTTAATTTGCTTCATTACATTCACACAAGCTCTAGCTGCACGAGAGCATTTCGCGAACGATACGGAATTATCGTGAGCAGTGGCATGGTGGAGATGAATCAAGGCATAGTTAGCCAAAGTATGAGCAAGAATCAAGCTCTGTCTCTCTTCGGGGATGATTTGGTTCAGCTGATTGATCGGGATGAGCATAGAGAGGAAAAGACCAGTGGTCTGGTCGAGATTAGTCACTTCATCAGAAAACCTCCCATTTTGCTTTGCTCCAGCGTGATCTATGAAGTTTCCGTCAGAGATTGAGGCAGTACAGCGGCCATTTCAATTACTCACTGACGACAACGTCTGCCTGAGAAAGAAGGGCTGATGCTTTGACTCGAAGAGCCGTGGCCGAGAAGCCTCCAATTGACAGATCCCCATTCAGGAAAGCGCGAATGGTTGGGATTGGTGTGCATCGGCCCACAAGGCCCTAAATTTACAATGTGGCTTCATGTCAGACACCTACACAAATAGTCAAATTCACGAACCGTTTCATAATCATTGACTTCCTGGGGCCATGGACAGCTGATGATGTTCCTGGCATCCGGACCGTCTGAGATTACCGATGGTTTCTGGAGAAAAGTCGACCAACAGCGATCGAGAACAAAAACCTGCCAGAAGGCCAAGATTCGAGAGTCTTCCTGGTTTGAGGGTTTCCCTGGTTTGAGGTCAAAGTCCTCAAAATGGCAAGTTGAAGCCCAGAAGTCACGCTGATAAACATCACGACTAAGACCAACATGAATCGCCAGAGCGGCGGCAGCGTTGACGTGATAACCTCCCTCAAAGATCCTGCCATTCGCAAAATAGTACATTGACAAAAGGCAGGAAGCTTGTATGACTTCAACGACTCGATCAGTTGACTTAAGCGCTTCTGGCAGTGCCTCGAGGACATGTTGGAGGTATAAATCTTCTTGCTGACAAAGGGGTTCTGGCCGTGAGATAAAGCAGGCCCACAGATAAATTGAATTCATCAAGATGGGATGGGGTTGCTCTGATGGAGGGCGATGTAGGCTTTCACGGATCCGCTGAACGTTGATTCCTAAACTGCATTGTTGTTGATGGGGAGCGAAGATGTCCAGACTAAGAAGAAATGAGCTGATTCCCGCCTATGGACCACGTAAGAAAGCACCTACAAGAGGGTACCAAACTCCACTGATATGGGTAAATGTGATGATTGTGGCTCCTCATAGTAAACTGTCTCAGACAAGAAGGGAGTAGGTGATGGAGAAGGGACATTCTGGCGCCAAATCGGAATCACAATCAAATAAGAACTAAGACAGCGTACCTGAATCCAAGCGACAGCCGGTGATGTAGGGGAGCCTGGACAAAGGTGAGAGCAAGAACTGCAAAGGAAGGGACAATACTACCTGAGGCAAAAGGCGAGTGGGAGACAGAAAGGAAAGAGCTGTCCGGCGATCCGGTAGAGGAAGCGGACGAACCGGAGCGAGAATGGCTATGGGGATCGTATAGTGTAACGCCAGGAGAGACGTATTCTGGATCTTCGAGCTCTCGAATACGGCGTTCAAGGCGTGCGATGGTCTCACGCATGATCTGGGTTCGGGTTTTACCTTTGCCATCGTCATATTCACATCCATCGGGCTTCTTTGCTCGCATACACTGCTGACAAGCTGGCTTGACGCCGTCGCATTTCTATGATTAGATGAATGGAGTGCTTAGTTGCACAGCAAATGCTGCGGAGAACATACCATCTTCCGTCTTCTGCCATGGGGAAATAGAAAGGGAGAAATGATCAGAGAAGGAGGAATGAAAATGGAGGTACTCACCTGCAACGGAGACATGCTTTGCCCCTCTGGAGGGTGGGCTGGGGGGCTTTGTCGGCGGGTGGTTTGCTGACCATTAATGAGGAATATTATAAAGAACGAAAGAGAATCTATGCAAAGACGGGTAGCGTGACAGCGAAAGTGAAAACGAAGAAAAGGTTATGCATGCATAGATGAAGAGGGAGGGGTGCCCGGCAGAAAAGGCAAAGTCATAAATATATCCCGATTTTATGTCCCCGAGCACAGCCGCAACCACATGTGGCACTCCTCATTCTCCTGACTCCTCTCCCTCTAGACAGACTCCTCCAGGTCATGCCCACTGTCCTCCTCTGCTCACATCTGCTCACTGTTTGCCCTACCGAGCTCCCCACCAAGCTCCTCCTCTGGCCCACTTATCTCCCAACGCGGCCATCTCTGCCCGTCCGCCTCTTCTGGCGCCGGTCCGTGGATGAGTCGTGACCCATCTCATCATTCATCTCAGCCTCTCAAAAGTCCAATATAACTGCGGTATGTGAATCTGAACACTGCAGCGCTTTGTGCGAATCTCTTGTGCATGATGAGATTTGTTCCTGGTAATCCTTGCAACGAGTCTCCTCAAACGCCCCAGGTCACACTATCCAGCTTCGACGCTTCCTAAACTTCCGTCCATCGCTCCCAAGATGCATCACTTTTACAATTGGGCAGTTCTGAACGTGTAAGTATAGATTTGAACATTGCTCTGTACGTTGCAAGCGCAACAAATGTAATATCATGCATGGGGATGCGGCGTCTAGCGTCACATCACGGTAGTTCCTAGTACTCAGGCCAAGATTGCACAGCATGACGTTTTCATAAATCAAGTTCAAGTTCCCATATATAGAAATGTCATCGTATAGAACATTAGAATACTCCCAGGATCAAAAAAGCCAATATCCAACATAAACAACTAAAAAGCAAAACTCTACTTCTGAAAGGATACTTATACTTAGATACACATACGGTATTTGATCCGAGTCAAGCCGCTAGTCAAAAAAAGTCTCCACTCACATATGCGTTGTGCACCTCCCATCAGCTCTTACCGTTTCCGGCACATGGTCTGTCACGAAAAAGTACCGTTGACAACGGAATTTGAGTGTGCCCTGCCACCATACGTCACGGGTAAAGAAAAACCTGGATCGGCCCGCGTATCTTGCTGTTGGACTGTCTTCTTCTCTTTAGCATGAGCCTGACGTACATAAGCGTAGCGTTGGAAATGGCTGAGACATTGAAGAAACGAAACGCCAATCTGATCATATCACCGTTATCCCCGATATAAGTAGATTGCTACAACCGAAGGACTGGACGACCACATACGGAAAACGCTCTTAGATTGTTGAAAAGGTCCACAGTTGCATCTCGAACTGCTTCCTTTTGATGGAAGAGACCAAATCCGAGATGTAGTAATCCTTGTCCTTGTGGCATCACGAATGACAATAGCTGTGCGCCTCCATCAACAACACTATTGATGGCGAGAAACACGGAACAGACCTCAACCACTTGTTCATACGTCTTGATATTGTCTGCAAGTGTCCGCATGATCGCAAGAACTTCAGAATCCGCCAGATTTTTTCCGTTTCGAATCCTGAATAATTGATGGAGTACATCAAACCCCTTGATTGCAAACGATGTTGCAATTTTTTCGTAGTCCTAACATAGCAGAAGATTATCAGAAAACCTGTAACGCGATATCAATGATTGACAAGATATACGGTGAAGACGCACCGTAATACAATAATTATATGAACTCGTCTTTTGCCAGGCTTCTATTCGATGGGCATTGGCAGCAAGTTCTCGCGAACAGACAGCTTCATCAGCGAACGCTATGCCACTACCAAGTTGTGGCGCTTGTCCCGGTATCTCGGTAAACGGCTGACTAGGATACCCATATTTGGTTGCACCAGTCACCTCCTCCTCGTAGCGCGATGCAAGTCGTACAAAGCGAGCAACATACTCCGTGAATCGCATACGGACGAGTCCTTCGCCAAAATGGTCCTCAATTGCAGTCCGAATCTATTTTCAAAAAAATGAGCCAGAGGAATTCTAGCTTTTCGAGAGAGGCAAAGATTACTCACATCTTCAATGAAAATCTTGTCGCTGTTGGTAATAATAGCGGTTCCTTCCTTGCGCTCAAAATCTGTCTCGGATCCTACTGATGTTTCAGTCTTAAGTGTGCCAGACCGAGTGATAGGAGGAGTGCCGAGTGCCGGCGTAGCAACTGGGTAGGTCGCGAGGATATCCTTCGCGATCGTGACGTTCCCCGAGCTAATGTCAAACAGTAGGTCCCATGCTCTTGATGATTCGAAAATCGGATTGGTCACTCCAGCAATAAATGCCGGCCTATGCTCTAATTCATGGGGTCCCCTTCTGGATCAGGGAAATGGCACTTACACAGACTCCCAATCTTCCCGATTCTCCAGATTAGCGTAAGGGAACGCCCGCTCAATGAAACCACGGAGTACAATGCCGCACCCAGAAGCGAGGGCACAAGCCGACAAAACGAAGTTTGATACATCACCCGCTGGGCGTCTGTGCCCCAAAAATATTATACGCTTCCCTGTTATCAAACCATTGAACAGAATGATGATGGGGTGAGTGGAAGGTCCGCTCGTATGTAGATGCGGATGTGTCGGTCCTGACACCAATTGGGTGGAATTGAATACCTTGATCAAGGATATCAGGGAATACTAACCGCCGGTCGTTAGCAGATATAAAGGTGGGAAAAACCTGCGTAACATACATCGCCGACCTCCTCAGGAAATGTGGTGAGTGGTACTTTGATCGGTAGGGGATAATCACAGTAATTGACCGTTGTTTGGTAGAAATGTGTATCCTTGACCATGGCATATCTTAAGTGAGCATCGTAATAGGATTGAGATGCATTAATTTGACGGGCATGATGTTCTCGACTATGTGCTTGCGATGAAGAAGAGGAAGTCCCAGTTGATCTCCGTTTTCGATGAGACGAGGCATTGCTACTCCCAGTGTAGGACGCAGTACCATTGGAATCCCCAGCTACATCCTTGCCAAGTTCCATCTTGCTTTCATCTCCAACCCATACTGCGCTCCCTCCAAGCGAGAAAGAGGTATCTGGTGGTGAACCTTGCGAGTTTCCCGAGGATCGTTTACTTCTGGTGTTCTCCGCTGATTGTGTTTTTTCCTTGTCTTTGCTACGCATTAAAATACCCTCTTCAAAACTCGAATACGACCCGCCCGACTTATGCTGTTTCCCTCCAGACGATGAGGTTGATTGTGAGTTGACCCTCTCAGGAAACTTTTCGGCAAAAATATCTTTTCGTTCAGATGAGCGCATAAGAAGTTTCTCTTGTCGTAAGAGATGAGGTACCCCGGACAAGTCCATTGAGTTGATAGCATCAAATAGGCGAGCTAGACAATCTTGAGAAGGATCTGTAAAATAGTCTTCGATTGCGAGCAACAAAAAGGGCTATTCGTGAACAATGTTTAGAGGAATTTTTCGCGACGTCAAGTATACTCCTTGCCTTGAAAATTTGGATATATGAATGTCTTGTACATATTGCCAGCGCCAGAACTTTAGCGCCACTTCGTAATAGTGTGTTCAGCAAGGATGAGGAACGACGTCTATGAACATACCGATCTAGGGTCTTGTCATGCTTTGTCCGCACAAGATTGAGCACGCAAAGCAGCTCTGGCTTGCTGGACTTGCTATCCTCGGCATTACAGCCCGGTAAAGCGGTAGTCTGGATATCTGGACTGTCGAGAGCTAACACAGGGGATATTGTGTTGAACGGCTTCTGGTTGAGAAAAAAAACGGTCCAATCATCCAGCTGCGCTTCTGCACCATCGGGAAGCATCGATGACGCAAGTAAACTAGTTTGAAGGATCAATCCTGGCTCATATAGATAGTTGCAAGGCAGTGATGTACCTCTCGTCAACACCGAGGGGTTGAGGAAACTGGTATTTGAGCTGAGGGCCTTCAAATATATGAAATTCAGCAAGGAGAACAAAAGAACAATGGTTGCCAGAGCCTGCCATGGGCAGATCTAAAAGCGAACAGGGTTAACTGGCGAGTTGAGCCTTCAAGGTGCTAGATTATGTCAGAAATTTCCATTAATGGCAGCATTCTAACTAACTGTTGAGTAAATTACAACAAGGTTTACATCTGGGCCTCTGGCCCAACTTGAACCCTCTACTAATTTTGAGTGGAGTTGACATTGTGTTGAAGTCAGTATGCTGTGCTCCCTTCCTACAACAGTACATGTAACAGCAGGTAGTGTTGTCTATCAGCTCACTGTGCTCTTTTCCTACAACAGTCTGCATAACAGTGGATAGTGTTGTCTGTCAGGTTGCAGCAGTGAGTAGTGTTGGTGTTGTTTGCAGTGCACTATGCTCCTTTCCTCCAACAGTTTGCATAACGGTGAGTAGTATTGTCTGTAGTGCATATAGTGAGTAGTGTTGTCTGCAGTACACTATACTCCTTTTCAACAGTTTGCAGTAGTATTGTCTGCAGTGTGCACAATAAGTAGTGTTGTCTGCAGTGCACTATGCTCCCTAATTTTCTGCAGTTTTTTTTCCATTTTTAATGAATTCATTTGAATTTTTGAGTGAAAACAGTGGGCTGAAAAAAACTTGGGGACAGGTACAGTTTCTTCCAATTTTATTTTATTTTATTTCAAGTTTCTGCAGTTTTTTCTAATTTTTAATGAATTTATTTCAATCTTGTAGAGTGTTGTGAGTGTGATGTTACAATAGTCAGTCTTCACAGGAGTGTAGGAGATGGGAAAAGTTTTGAAACTCAGCAGGTATGCAATTCATCAAAATCCTCTCACCCATTCTTGCATACTAATAGACATCAAACCTTGTAGCTCCATTTGACAGTTGTTCACTCATGGTGTCAGCTTACCATTGTTGCACAGTAATATTGTTTTTTTAGGTATCTAATATAGTTGTTTACCTGCTAGGTGACCTCTAAGTATCTTTTAGTTGGATGTCTAGGAAGCAAATTCCATGACTTGTTGCCTTCACTCCCTATCCTTGCCAAATTAATGGTCAGACTCACTAGTAAACATGAGGACTGTACCACTATGGCAGTCTCTGTGATTTTGGCAACTGTGACTTTGATTTTTTCCACATAGATAACCAATCTTTCTAGAGGCAAGACCATCAACACCAGCTCCAAGATTACTGTTGTCACCCAAATCACTGCCTCTAGTAACACCCTCTCTTCAATTCATTGTATCTACATCCAAGACAATTAAGTCATCCAGAATACTAAGGTTGCTATCAGTAGAATTAATGACTTGTGACTCCAACCTTTAGTGATCAACAGAAAACCACTTTTGATGACATGAGTATAGCAATGGCCAATGGTATGGTCTTGGTCATAAGTATTTGTACAGCCAACATGCTCTGGCTTGACTCTAACAATCCAGTAACAACAATACTTCTATATCAAGATTTGAAACCTGCACTACTAGTTTTAGCAGTCTAACCAGGTCAAATCACTCTGCCCCAATGTCTCTATCACCTTATCAAATATCATATTCATATATAGTTCAACCTAATCACATGACTAGTTTGAAGTAAGAGGTGATTTTTGATGTGTTGTAGCTATAAAAGTCTGAAAAATCTAAATAAACACTTCTAAAAGAGTAAGGACAACAAAAGGTAATTTTTGTTCTTATTGGATATCTTTTAAGACCAACTCCATCTCTGATTATCATGACTTTTCAACCTAAAGTTCTTTCCTAAGTTCAATTTCTTTTGCTCTAGAAACTTCAAGTTCTTTTTCAAGTTCAACCAAATATGCTTTTATTGCTGTGGACTCATATATAGTTAGCTTACAGGAAGGTCTTTTATATACTTACCTGTTCTAGTCTTAGCCTCAGCCAAAGAATGTTCAAAAGAAATGTTTTTGGCACCAATATTTTCCAACTTCTTAACAATAATATCCTATCTGTTTAGAGCAGCCAAAATCCCAGCCCCCAAATTAAGTAGTTCTTTGTTGAGATTTTGGATCAAAAGAAGATTCTCTACTCTAGAAGTCTATAATGGAAATAAAGGGTGAGAGAAATGTTGCAAATCAGAGATTCTTGGGCTTGTTGCAATTTGATTGATAGTAACAGATATCTTGTTAGAAGTTGTTGGGTAGGACACTTGTAAAGAGTTGAAAGAGTTGGCTGATTTAGCTAATTTGTATATAAGGTCAATATATGGCCCAACATGAATACTATGAGGTGGTGAGAATGCCAAAGAAGGGGATATTTGTTTCTAGGCAAATATAAATAATTAAAATAAATCAAAATGTAAGTGATTCAATCTTTTGATTGATAGTTCTAAAGAACTATTCTTCTTTTGTATTCACGAAGCTGCAGGTACTAAGGATGTTGTAGTAATAGGCTACAAAGCATATGAACAATATATCAAGTCAAGACCATTCACATATTAGTGGTATAGTAGGTTTAATGGATTCTTGCTTTGGCAATCCCAATGATTGTTCTATATTACTCAGAAACCTCTTAGCTCCTCTCTGAACTGAGTTTATAGCCTTGACTGGCTTACTCTGGGGTGCTTGATCAATTATACCATTGTCTTGTTGAGCAAAGGCAAGCCATCTCAAGAAACAATTATAAAGATGAAATCGTTCTTCTAAAGCAAACATAAAATGAGATATACCATAGTGGCACAAGACAAAAGAAAACTATTACATTGATAAATATTCTTGATGTTCTTATTGACCAGGAAGTTGTCTTTCTTGAAACATATTCACCTACTTCTTAAGGTTCTTGACAAAAAAACTCTGTACATCAGATTAAGTATCTTGAATAAAGAAGAAAATCAATATCAGACTTATATTTTTATTTTGCTCAATTGACCAGAAGAATTCCATGGTACCATAAGATATAAGCACAATATTTGACCTCTTAG
>Ga0153950_1000527_pt1 | contig 17076 bp, 12 predicted proteins | sample TSNJ034MetaG_FD_104737 | JGI IMG/M metagenome (GOLD analysis project Ga0153950, IMG submission 104737) | Attine ant fungus gardens microbial communities from New Jersey, USA - TSNJ034 MetaG | ecosystem: Host-associated > Fungi > Mycelium > Unclassified | place: USA: New Jersey, Wharton State...
GGAAGTGTTTGAAGCCAGCGAAATGCCCAAGCGGCGACGGATTCTTCCGGCCGCAGCGCTTTCAATTTTTGTTCGTTAGGCTTTGACAAACCTGCCAGCGTTCCGCCGCGAACAGGCTCCATCACCCACACGGGGACATTTCTTTCTGTCAGCAGCTCATATTTTGCCTTGGCGTCCTGCAAAGACCAGTCAAGATAGTTCATCTGAATTTGGCAAAACTCCATAACATTACCGTATTGATCAAGAAATTGCTTCAGATTCTCTATATATCCATGACAAGAAAACCCAAAATGGCGAATACGGCCCTTTTTCTTTTGCTCCAGAAAGTAGTCGATGATGCCCCAACGAGGATCCGTATATGTTTGTATCGAATTTTCATATACATTATGTAAGAGATAGAAGTCGAAATACTCCACTCCGCATTTTTCAAGCTGCTTCTCAAAAATCGCCTGCGGGTCATAGCTGGAACTGATTTGATGCCCCGGGTATTTCGTCGCCAGATAATAGCTTTCGCGGGGAAATTGCTTGAGCACACGCCCAATCACACGCTCGGATTGTCCGTTATGATAGGGGTATGCGGTGTCGTAATAGTTTACGCCGTGTTCTTGCGCGAAACATAGCATATCGTTAACCGCGTTTTCGTCAACCGGCGCGTTCCCGTCACTTCCGGCTAACGGCAGCCGCATGGCTCCAAACCCAAGTAAGGACAGGTTCATATCTTGAAAACTTATTTGTATCATATTGCACAGCCTCCTAATTCGTAGGTGATACATATGTATATTCTACGCTTTAAGCAACCAGTCGTGATACGTTTTGTTAAACAGATCGCGCTGTTCAATGAACATAGCATGACCCGCGTCAGGAATGCACACGTGAGTAAACTTGCCGGGCACAGTTTTATCCATCCAGTCGGCCAATTCGCGAGGATTACACCCTCTTTCCGCCTCAATCAGAAGTACGGGGACCGTTGCTTTTTTCATCGCCTCTCGATAGTCGCTCATACACATGCACAAAAAACCGTAAATCATGCAATGCGCTTTATTTTTCATCGTCTCGTCCGATGCCCATTTTATCTTTTCAGAATTTGGATTTTCCTTGGGAAAAACGGATGTGACAAAGGAAGCGACAAATTCCGGCCACTCAAACGCGACCGACTTTAACATTTGCAGGATATAGACCTCTTTAGGAATATCTGGAATATAACAGGACCCCAATTTCCATTCGTCGTCCGAGAAATATTTGGGCACCATATCTATAATGGTTAGTGTCCGCAGGTTTTCACAACCAAACTCCTGGAGGTAAGCCATTACGATTTGACCGCCCATAGACCAGCCGGCAAGATTAACATCTTTTAAATTCAAATATTCGCACAGTTCCTTGATGTCGGCGGCCGCGCGCTCGAAGGTATTATCTGTCTCCAGAACTTCTCCACAGTCAGACTCGCCATGACCGCGTATATCCATCGTAACAACGCAATAGCTATTATCAGCGAAATACGGAATATTTTCTTTGAAAATATTATGGTTGCTTGTCCACCCATGTACAAGAAAAAGCGGTTCGCCCTTACCTGTTATTTCATAAAAGACTTTACATTTGTCACTTGCCTCAAAAATTGCCATAGGGTCTCCTCCTTTTTTATTTGTACCGAACGGTGAAAACACTTATTTACCCAAACAATTTGAGTAAACAGCCTGCGGCTATCGCCGATCCAATGACTCCGGCTACATTAGGACCCATGGCGTGCATCAGCAGAAAATTGGCTGGATTGGATTGCTGACCAACAATTTGGGAAACACGGGCGGCCATAGGTACGGCAGAGACGCCTGCGGAACCGATCAGCGGGTTAATTTTTCCGTGGGTAAGCAGACACATCAGCTTACCGAATAATAATCCACAGGCAGTTGCAAAACTAAATGCGCACAAGCCAAGTACGACGATTTTGATGGTGTCCAACGACAGGAACGTGCTGTAGGTCGCCGTCGCGCCCACCGAGACGCTCAAGAAAATTGTGATGATATTCATCAAGTTGTTTTGCGCCGTGTCGGACAACCGGTCAGTGACACCACACTCCCTGAGCAGATTGCCCAGCATCAGACAGCCCAGCAGCGGCGCGACGGACGGCAGCACCAATACCGTGACGACGGTGACAACGACGGGAAAGACAATTTTCTCTTGCTTTGTAACAATACGCAGCTGCGCCATTTTAATTTTACGTTCCTTTTCTGTCGTGATGAGCTTCATAATCGGCGGTTGAATCAGCGGTATCAGCGCCATGTATGAATAAGCCGCGATGGCGATGGGCCCCAAATATTCAGGAGCCAGAATCTTTGTCAGCCAGATGGCTGTGGGACCGTCCGCTCCGCCGATGATGCCGATAGAAGCCGCTACGTTACCTTCAAAGCCCAGCAATATCGCTAGGGTGAAGGCAACAAAGATACCTCCTTGAGCAGCCGCGCCCAAAAACAGCGATGAGGGATTCGAGATCATCGGACCAAAATCGGTCATTGCCCCCACGCCCAGGAAGATAAGAGACGGATATATGCCTAGCTTGACTCCCAAATACAACAGATCCAGCAAGCCGCCCTCGTGGAGCAATTGGGAATAGTTAACATCCGCGCCTGCCCACAGCGCCGCATGGTACACATTGGACTCGGGCAGGTTCGTCAGCAGCATACCAAAGGCGATTCCCACTAGCAGCAGCGGTTCAAATTTTTTGACAATGCCAAGATAAAGCAGCACAAAAGACAATGCGATCATAATCAATTGTCGGAAGTCCGTCATCGCCGCGATTCCCGAGGACTCGGCAATGCCCCGGAACACATCGAATATCATGCTCATATCTTATCCTTCCTTCCATCACGGTACGTACATGTGTCACTCATGGGTTCTCCTTTCAGGCCAAGGAAATCAGAAGAGTTCCGGTTTCGATAGCATCGCCCTTGGCAACATGAACCTTTGATACCGTAGCGTCAGCTGACGCAAAGATTTCATTCTCCATCTTCATCGCCTCAAAGACCAGCACCATCTGACCCTTTGTAACGGTTTGCCCGTCGTTGACCAGAACATTCAGCACGGTCCCTGGCATCGGAGATATAATATCTTCCGCGCCGTCTGACGCGGCAAGAGCCGGAGTCGGCGCTGGCGCCTGTACCTGTATGGGTTTCGGGTCGGATCTCGCCGCTGGTGCAGCCGCGGGAGCCGGTTTTGGTGCGGTGGATACCGAGGCTGCGACAGGGCGGATCGCGGACAAAGAAACGCTGTCGTCAATATCCTCCACTTCCACCTCATAGGTTTTTCCGATTACAGTGACCTTGTATTTACTCATCCATTTTGCCTCCATTTTTCGTTAATCACGTTGTTCAGGGATTGACACAATCCCGAGCCATTGCGTTTCCACCGGCCTCCAAAACGTGGCGGCGCGATCGAAAGGCGCTGCGAGCCATCGGATTGGGGTATGCCTTTCGGCGGCGGTGTTGTCTGATGGCCGCTGAAATGAGGACGATCCTCAGCGCGTCATCATCTTGCTCCGTGGTTGATGTGCCGGTATTTTTCCCATTTATGCGAAACACAACCGGGAACAGCTTAATAATTACATACAACAGCAGTAAAACAGCGAATACAACCAGCATGCTGGACGCCGACATCAACAAAGCATCCAACAATGTTACAGCTTTCCCTGCAAACATGCCCCTGCCTCCCTACGTACCCCGAGCGCGTCCCAGTCTCGCAGGATGCGTGGAGTGATCATTTGATGGAACGCGCATATTGAGCGTGGGTTTTGATAGGCGGCTCCTATAAAAGCGCAGAGGTAGCTGCGAAGCGATTCTAAATCAACTATCTCATCCACAAGCCCGGCCTTCGCGCAGTAATCCGGGCGTGAATTTGCCTGGTAGCTGTCGATGAGCTCGTTCATCCTGTCAATGACAGGTTCAATGTCCTTCCCTTCCTTCTGGTCCTTGACCAGACGGCGGGCATACATGGCGGCAGCGGCGGTCTCGCCGTGCATGACGTAAATCTCGGTAGCGGCCGTTCCCAGACTAAACACGTTAGTGTCATTGCCCTGAGGTCCGCCCATGACATAGTGAGCAGCAGCGGTACCCTTTCGCAATGTGATCTCAATCTGCGGAACCTGAGCATTCTGAATCGAGTAGATCAGCGACTGTCCAAGGCCCAACAACTCAGCCTTTTCCGCCATGTCGTCCACGTCAATTCCTGTGGTATCCTGAAACCATATAATGGGCAGGCGGTCACGGCCGCAAAGTGTGACAAACTCATTCATTTTGATTAAACCCTGGCGGTATAGCTTGCCTCCTATGCCCATGGCGCCCTGACCTCGATATTCAGGGTAATTCTGCAGCAGACCCTGAGAATTAGCGATGACACCGCACAACAAGCCGTTGATCTTGGTCAGCCCCGCGATGATTTCGGGGCCGTAATCCGCCTTGAATTCCATAAATTCGCTGTTATCGAGCAAGCGGGAGAGAATGTTGCGAATGTTATAGGCCCGGCGCTGGTTCAAGGGGAGCTGGCTGTACAAATCTTCTGCGGGGAAAACGGGTTCCCTGGGATCATCAACACGGAAGAAGTTTTCATTATAGGCGGGAATCGCATCCATATACTTTTTGATGGCATTGAGCACGCCATCTTCTCCACTGTAAACCTCGCGGAAAAAACCAGTCTCGTTGTAGTGGACAGAGACTGATCCGGGCGGGTCCTGTACGCCTGCTGTCACGGTAGCGTCGATGAGTGCCTGAGCAGATTCTTTGTCAACAAAGCCTTTTGGGCTCATACCCCCGACAATACCCGCGCCGCCCACCGCCATGTTGGCGTTTTCGTGCGCGATCAGAATTGTAGGACTAATGCTGTGGTAGCCTCCTCCGGCGGGATTGGTGCCGTAGATGCCGACAATGATTGGTATGCCGAGTTGCTGCAAATCGGCATGACGATAGAACGGAGTGCCGCCTGTCACACGGCCGGCGTAGACCTTCTCCTGTTCATCCAGCTTAACACCGCTGCAGTTGAGGACGTAGATCAGCGGGATGTTCAGAAGCTTTGCCATATCGGTGGCGCGAGTGAGTTTCAGCGCTTGTCCGGCAACCCAGGCTCCGGCCAGCTTTTTATTATCCGAGGCGATGATAACAGCCCATTTGTCGCGAATCTTACCGAGGCCCGTGATGACGCCGGTGCTGCCATCTTTGTTGTTTTCAGGATTGTAGAGACTGTTAAGCGGACACCATGTGTCTTTGTCCAGCAATAATTCCAGACGCTGCATGGCGGTCATCTGCCCGGCTTTATTCAGAGATTCGTCGGACCGGCCAGAGGCAAGAACCTCGTTCAGCTTTTGCTTCAACTTCACCTCAATAGCGCGCAGAGCGGTGACATTCTCATCGTCACTTGCCGCTAACGGCGCGCCGATTTGCGGCATGTTTTGGAAATACATAGGCATCGAATAGCCAAAATTGCTCATGAAATCACTCCTTATGTATCAAATATTTACAGTGTTATTGACGAGGACAATTTTCAATACTTATTTTGGCAATCAAGTATCAGATTGCGGTCAATATAATCCTTGATCGTCTCATCAGAATATCCAAGCATCTTCATGACTTCAACCGAGTGTTCACCAAGCTTAGGGCCGTAAGCAAGTTCCGCGGGGGACTCGTCTCCCATGCGGATCGGTGTAGCGGGATGCATAATTTTTTTGCCATCCGGATCTGTCCATTCAAAAACAAATTCATTTGCAAGAACCTGGGGATCTGCGATAACGTCAATTGAGTGCTGAACCTTTTCAACTGCAATTGTTCCGCAGGTCTTGAGGCTTTCATATGCTTCATCACGCGTCAGCTTCTTAAACCCTTCGTCCATGACAGAGATCACTTCAGGTGAATTTTCCCACATCGTATCTTCATTACAGCGATACTTGTCGATTAAATCCTCTCTGCCAATTGTCCTGCAGATGCAAGGCCAGCTAATTTCCCAGTGATGGGTGGCATTTATGGATAACCATTCGCCGTCGCCGCATTTATATGTATTTAGCATGGCACGCGCAGCCTTTTTCCTTGATGTCGGCAATTTATAATCATACTGAGTTTCAACAATCGCGTCATAATTGAGGTAAATACCGGATGCCATCAAAGAAGTTGAAACCTTTATGCCTTTACCGGTTTTTTCACGGTTATACAGTGCCGCGCAAATCCCGATAGCCAACGAATGGCCTGCCGAGAAATCTCCAAGGGCATATGGAATCTGTACGATACTTCCTTCCTGCGCGGCGTCAACCAACATGCCGCTTTTCGCCCACCAAGCAGTGGCATCAAATCCCGGGTCATCCTTTTGCGGGCCGCGCTCGCCAAAGCCGGTAATTGTAGAGTAAATTAAACGGGGATTAATTGCGCTGAGATCTTCATATGAGAATCCTAGCTTTTTCAAAGCCTTGGTTCTAAAATTAGAAACAAATACGTCCGCCCACTTTACCAGCTTGAGGAAAAGCTCTTTGCCTTCCGGTGATTTAAGGTCACAAGGAATCCCTTTTTTGCCGCCGCATTTGAAATGAAATGAATGCGGCGCGGTATAGCGAGTGCTCTGTCCTTCAAGAGGCTCGACCATAATGCTTTCCGCTCCAAAATCAACCAAAACCCGACCACATGAAGGTCCTGCCGCCGCGACGCACATTTCCAAAACTTTAACGCCGTCAAGTGTTTTTTGCATGTTATATTCCTCCATACTGATTTCCGATTTATTTTAAGGTTAGCATAAACAAAAGAGCGGCAGAAGCCGAACTTTTCGATGATATATATCAAAAGATTTGATGAACGAATCTTTTGATATAGATATATAGTTCGCGAATTTTCAATTTCTCAAATTGCGCATTGACACCCGTTATCAAAGAGTGATATAAATAAAGACAGATATAATGCCGAAAATGTTGCTCTTTTCCTATGATATATGCTATTGGACATGATTTTTGAATGGAGAATACTATGAAGAAAGAAGCCCAAGATCAGAACCAAATCAGGACTAGCAAAATGGCTATTTTGTTAGAAATTATACGTATTGGCAGCATCACCAAAACAGCAGAAGAATTAAACTATACACAATCCGGATTAACCTATCTGCTTAATACATTGGAAATGGATTTAGGAGTTTCTTTGCTTAAGCGCGATCACAAAGGTGTTTCATTCACAGAGGAAGGGCTGCAGCTTGAGCCTTATATACGATCGCTTGTGGATCAAGAAAACCAGTTGCGGGAAAAAGTCAACGAGTTGGTAGGCAAAAGCAATGAAAGAATTCGGGTTGGAACGATACACAGCATCGCAAACCACTGGCTCCCACAGGTTATTGTGGATTTTAAAAAAGACTATCCCAGCGCTCACATTGAGTTCCAGGTTGGCGGCGGGGCGGAAATTCCTGTCTGGGTGCGGGAAGCAAGGATCGACATTGGCATCGCGGACGAAATACACGCTGAAACCTTTGACTGGCGGCCAATTATGAAAGAGCAGTTTTACGTAGCTGTTCCTGCTTCGTGGGACATCCATCCGCAGGATGGCAAGATTCTGATCAAAGACCTTCTTGAACGGCCCATGCTGTATACGTCAGCAAATCTAAAAAACGCCGGCGCCCGGGCAATGAAAGATATTCAGCATAAAATCATGGTTTCATCGGCGGATGGGATTACGCTCTTATCTTTGGTTGAGTCTGAGTTAGGGTTTACTATGCTATCACAGCGTTACATAGTTGATTGTCCTGAACGGGTGCGTATGTATCCGGTGAACCCCCCCATTTTGCGCACATGGGGAATCATGGCTAACTCTTTTAAGTCTTTGCGGCCACTGGCAAAAAAGTTTGTAGCATATATGGAAAAGCAAGGCGAGTTGGGTGTTTAAACATCCATGTCGGTCAGTAATTTCGAATTGTTTCTTCGCGTTTGCCAGTATGTATACTGAATTAATATCACTGAAGCAAAAATGAGGGTTGTTAGCAGAGCATAAGCAGGCGCATAGCTTCCCGATATGTCGGCGATGACTCCGGGGATAGGTCCGCTCAAAGCAGAACCCGCCATTAAGAAAAACTGGAAGTTTTTAATCACCTTGCCATACTCCTCGGGACAACTCATATCTTTAGCGCAAATGGAAATTCCCACAGTGATCAATGGTAAGCCCAGGCCAAGACAGATCATTGAGATGATTGCGACTTTTGCGCTGCCAAATCCTGCGAAACAGCACAGAGCGCCGCCTGTGATGAGGATTGCTGAAAAAATATAGCCGGATTTGTATGTGCCGAATAGATCCGTGCTGCGACCATACAGCAGCTTTCCAAGCAGCAGCGCGATTCCATATAGTGTCATGAGCAACGAAATGGCCATACCGCTAAACCCTTCGGTGGCATAAAGCGTCGCGATATTTTGCATTGTTCCATAGCCTCCCATTCCAAAGAGGAGGATCGCCATATACATACGATACATAATCTTACGGGGAATCTGTTCGCCGCTTTGAGGCTGTTGCGTATCTTGAATGCCCTCGTGAACATCTTCAAGTGGCTTTAATCCTTTTTCAGCCGGTGTGTTTCGTAACACTACAAAGGTGATAACCGCAACGATACCTACAAAAGCCGCCTGCGTTAAAAAGGCGAATGGAAGTGAAATTTTTTCTATTAATGATGTCAATATTGGCGGCATCACAATAGCTGTAGCGCCCGAACCCGCAGAGCAAATTCCTATCGCAAGCCCTTGGTGGCTTTTAAACCAACGGTTTATCAGAATTGAAATGGGAATCATCCCGCCAAGTCCGTAGCAAACTCCCGAAACTGCCGCTGCAATACAAAAGCCTGCGAAGCTTTGCGCCACACTGTATAAAACAAACGACCCCGCCAAAGTTATGAGCATCAATACCACGCCAATCCGAATGTTGGTACGCTGGTAATAAATCTCGACAATTGGTATGAAAAATAGGGCAACCAGACAGCGCACCATGATAATTACGCCTCCCTGTGTCTTAGTAAGGCCGCCGAATTCGTTTATGTATGGAATGTATACGGAAAACGCTGTAGACGTAAAGCCGATAGTGCAGAACAGGACAAGCGTGCAAGCAGCACAAACGAACCACCCATAATGCAACTTTTTCATAGCAACCTCCATTCCGGCTTACGCCGGTACAAATAGGTATGTCAATAAAAGCAGCGGGACAAATCACGCGGATTTGCCTCGCTGCTTTTCGGTATAAGAGGGGGCAAATGGATTGCCTGTCAATTAGTCATTTTTGTTAGCGCACATTTTTCCGCCAATTGACCATTCATCAGCAGGAATCTCAGAAAATGTGACCCATATATTTTGATCGGGAACATTGGGGGCTTCTTCGTTTATAACCTTTGTAAATTTCTCTGCGATGCGGGCTTTTACTTCCTTTGACTGCCCTGGAAACAAGCTAATGCTTATGTATGGCATATAGACTCCTCTTTTCATTTTACTTTCATGGACCTGCAAACGACTTCCTTCATGATGTTGTAAGTGCCTCCGGCAATTGCGTAACCGCGAATATCGCGAATGATCTTTTCTACCATATAGTCTTTGGAGTAGCCGTAACCACCCATGAGTTCAAGAACATCGTTGGCTACCTCCACGCATAGCTTAATACCCATACCCTTGGTGGCGCTTCCAATATGACCAAGGGGAATCCCGCGGTCGGCGGCTTCCAGCGCGTAATAACCCATTGCGCGGGCGGCATCTACCTTCATCTGCAATTCGGCCAATTGGAAACCGACGCCTTGATGATCAATGATGTACTTTCCAAAAGTCTTCCTCTTGTTGGCAAACTCAGTTGCGATGTCAACGGCGCGCTGGGCAGCTCCCACGGTAAAGCAGACATTGTAGGGGCGCACAGCCTCCAGTGTACCCATAGCGGTAGCAAACGCGCGGCCCTCCACACCGATGATCCGCTCGTTGGGAACTCGTACATTCTCCAGCTTAAGACCGGTTATGTTGGCTAGCTTCATGCCCATATACTGTTCGGGCTCCGTGACTGTAAAACCGGGAGTATCCTTGTAGACCAAGAAAGCGGTAATGCCTTTGCCGGCGCTGACCGTCTTGTCTGTCCATGCGAAAATAGTGTAATATTCGCCGATACCGCCGTTGGTAATCATGCTTTTTGTTCCGTTGATAACCCACTCGTCACCATCCTTATACGCAGTGGTCTCAATCATTTTTGCATCGGAGCCGGCATTCGGTTCCGTTAAGCAGAAGACACCGCCGATGTATTCAGTGAGCTGCCTCTTGATCCAGTTGTCCTTCTCGGCTTGGGGAATATGAGAATTCAGAACACTCGGGAACTTCTCACCCAATCCTCGAAAGCTGAACGCAAAGCCAAGGTCATAGCTTGAGATTGCTTCCATTACCAGACCGCGCGTCACAAAGTTGAAGCCTTGACCGCCCAGCTCCTTGGGAACATTCATAGAATAAAATCCGGCTTTAGCCAGCTTGTGGTGTATCTCCCAGGGATAGCCACCCACACCTCCGTTTACCGCTTCCAGCTCCTTTACCTTCTCAAACGACATCTCTTTTTCGCAGATCTCGTGCGCGCGCTCAACCAACTCGCGCTGCTCGTTTGTTGCCATTAGATATCTGACCATTTTGTTTCTCCCTTCAATTATATATAGTTGTACTTCCAAACATCGTTTTGCTTTTTGCGTGTTATAAGTCCGTTTTTTCGTAAGTAGTCTAAGTGCGAAAGACATTCTCCCACTGCAAACCATTTTTGACGATTCGGGAAGCTTTCCCAATCCTTGGCGTGAATGTTCCAACTCATGAGCGGCGTTATTTCATAGGCGCACAAACCCGGATTAGAGCAAATGATATCCTTCACCTCCGCAATCCTGCGTTGGTGGTGCCCAAGAAGCTCAGCGACGCGCTCTTTATAGCTGCCTGGCTTGCGGTGCCCTGGAAGCGCCAACGCTGCAGGAAAATTCATAACATTCCGCAGGCTGTCAAGATAATTCCCCAATGAATCATCCACATCGGCATACACAGGGATATTTGGAGTGATATCAAATAGAACATGATCCCCTGTAAACATAATTCCTTGCTTCTCCAGCCAGAACATCGTATTTCCTGGGGTATGCCCCGGAACAAGCACTGTCTGTAGTACATATGAACCAACACTAATGCGTTCTCCGTTATCCAGGCTGGTGATGCGCTGATCCTTGAATTCAATCGAATAAATATTTGATGGAAGGGTTTTCTCTATGCGCTTGACTAAGTTTTCCGGGAACCCTTCAGACAGATAGCGCGAATGCAGCATTTGAATATGATGGCCGCTAAATATAGCATCCAAATACATTATGTCCGGCTTACTTAGATAGATTTTTCGATTTGTGCCAACGAATTCGGGGGCCAAACCAGAATGATCGGCATGCACATGTGTGACAGCTACATCTAAACGCTCCGTATCGGCTCCAAGCTCCAAAAGACCGGTTCTGAGCGCGTCGCGGCATTCAGACCGCCGAAAGCCTGTATCTATTAATAGATCTGTACCGCTGCCGCGAATAAAATAGCTGTTAGTCTCTTTCAGTGGGTTATTAGGAAGAGGCACCCCTATGCGGTAAATATTTGTCGCTACTTCTTCAATCATTTAATCAATTTCCTTCAATAAATTTCCTTGCCTTTAGGATGATTTCACTATAACACAGTGTTTTTTTCATGCGAAGCGGACTTTTTTGATGTGTTTCATCAAAAATCCCAATATTGATGGCAAGGAGGTACAAATATTCGGGAGGTTTATATTCATTTACATACAATATTTCATCGAATTTCTAATGACCCTCATAAGAAAATCACGATTCTACTATCCAAACCATTGTGCTAAAATATGCTAACAATAAATACCGAAGTGAAAAATATCTAAAAGTGCAGAGACGATGCAATGTAAATTTAGATGTTTTGCACAAGCAAAAAATAGCTAAAAGGAGAGTGCGATTTGTGCAACTGAAGAAAAAGTGGTTTCGCATAAACGGAGTAAATAGGATGGTGGTATATGATCCTGAGACCGCAACTATTGCAGATGTCGTCCGACGGCTAGGGCTTACAGGTACAAAAATCGGCTGTGGTACCGGGCAATGCGGCGCTTGCTCAATGGTCATAGACGGAGAGCTTGTGCGCGGCTGTGTGAAAAAAGCTGAAAAGATCCCGGAGCATGCTGAAATTATTACAATTGAGGGAATTGGTACCCCGAACAATCTTCATCCCATACAACAAGCGTGGATTACTTATGGCGGCGTACAGTGCGGCTTTTGCTCGCCTGGTTTCATAGTATCCTCTTATGTACTGCTGCAAAAGAATCCCTCCCCAACGAGAGCCGAAGTGCGCGACTGGTTTACGAAAAACCGCAACATCTGCCGCTGCACAGGCTACAAGCCCTTGGTAGATGCCGTTATGGCTGCTGCCGCTGTGATGCGGGGCGAAAAGACAATAGAGGACATCACCTTCAAAATGGAGGGTGACAGCATCTATAATACGCGATACCCCAAACCCACGGCGCTGGAAAAGGTTGTCGGCCTGTGTGATTTTGGCGACGACTTGGCCTTAAAAATGCCGGAAGGCACGCTGCATCTGGCCATTGTTCAGCCTAACGCTCATCACGCAAGGATTCTGAACGTCAACACAGAAAAGGCGGAGCGTTATCCAGGCGTAATTCGCGTATTCACCGCGAAAGATGTTGATGGGGCGAATAAATGCGATGCGGGGGCGCCGGCTGCCGGACATTTCAGCGCGCCGTTTTCCGGATTTACCCGACCGATCATCAATGGAGACAAAATTTATCGCCGCGGTGACGTAGTCGCGGTAGTGGCAGCTGTTAACGCTTCCATAGCGCGCGCAGCCGCTAAGCTTGTCGAGGTAGAGCTTGAGGAGCTTCCCGCGTATGACTCTGTTTTGCAATCCCTACAACCGGGCGCGCTGAAAATTCACGAAAACGGTCCCGACAATTTGTATGATGGACAACGCATTTCAAAAGGTCCAGATGCGCGTGATATCATCGAAAATGCTCCGCATGTTGTGGAGGGGAGCTTCTATTCTTCAAGGCAGCCTCATCTTGTCATTGAGCCGGATGTTTTACAAGCGTATATTGACGAGGAAGACCGGCTGACGATTCACTGTAAGGCCCAGGCGGTCTATGTGATGAGAGCGCTTGTCGCTAAAGGCTTGGAGCTGCCCAATGAAAAGGTTCGTATTATCGAAAACCCGACAGGCGGCTCGTTTGGATATGCGATGTCTCCAACCCCGCTGTGTATCATCGGACTTTGCGCACTTAAGCTTCGGGTTCCTGTCACAATGACCCTCAACTATGAGGAGCATCAGCTGCTCAGCGGAAAACGCGGCGCTTGCTACACCAATGGCCGCATGGCCTGCGACGATGAGGGAAAACTGCTCTCATATGAGTTTGACGCAATGTTCGATGTGGGCGCATACAACGAGAAGGCAACAAAGCTTGTGTACAAAGCGTGCCACTTCTACGGGTATCCCTACAGTATCCCGAGTATACACGGCCTGTCCCGGTCCGGGTTTTCCAACAATGCTAATGCCATTACATACCGGGGCTTTGGTATGCCGCAGGTGTTTACCGCGGGCGAGGCCATTGTTGATATGATGGCCGAGAAAATTGGTATTGATCCCTTTGAATTTCGCTATAAGAATGCCATAAAGCCTGGTGACACCATCGCCACGAATGTCTGCCTTGATGAGTATCCTATACAGGAAATGATGGATATGATCCGCCCGTACTATGAAGAAGCAAAGCACCGCGCGAAAACATTAAGTAATGATACGATAAAACGCGGCGTGGGCGTAGCGTGCGGTGGCTACTCAGCCGCCGGCCCAAACGATACGGCCGAGGTTGCTCTTGAGCTTAATCCGGATGGAACCATCACGTGCTACAACACATGGGAGCAGGTTGGACAGGGCGCGGATATCGGAACGCTTGTCCACACGCATGAGGCGCTTCGCCCCTTGGGTATCCGTCCGGAACAGATAAGACTTGACCTGAACGACAGCGCCTATTGCCCAAACACAGGGCCCGCTGCTGGCAGCCGTTCTCACTACATGGCCGGCCTTGCGACCATCAACGCCGCCAATCAGATGATGGACGCCATGCGAAAGGCTGACGGTACATACCGTACATACCAAGAAATGATTGATGAAAGCATTCCTACGAAGTTTTTAGGTAAGCATACCGTCGCCAAAGAGAAGACGCATTTTGTGGATGAACTTTTAGGTGTAGGGAGAAATGTGCCGGAGTTTAATTATATTGTCATGGTGGCTGAGGTAGAAGTAAACGTTAAAACCGGGAAGGCCAAATGTGTCGCCGCGAAAGGCGTGGCAAACATCGGCGTGGTTGGTAACTATCTCGCGGTTGAGGGACAGGCGTACGGCGGATTCCAGCACTGCGTCGGCTTTGCGCTGACTGAGGATTATTCTACTTATGACAACAGATATAAATCTATGGCGGGCTGCGGCACTCCCACCTGTAATGATATACCGGATGAGCTGGAGTTTGATTATCATATCACGCCGCGGCCTGACGGACCGCACGGCTCAGTCGGCTGCTCTGAGAATTTTCAGAGTTGCGGACACATGGCCGTCATCAACGCTGTTAACAACGCGGTGGGTGTGCGCGTTTACGAGTTGCCTGCCACCCCGGCAAAAATTCTTGCAGCCATGAAAGCAAAGGATGAGGGGAAAGAGTTAAAACCGGTAAAATACGATTTCGGAGATGATTTCTACGAAGTCTATGATCGGGTTACTGCAAAGGCAAAAGAAATTAGCAGCGATGTTTATGCGTAGACGTACGGTGGAGGGCTCAGAACAAGTCAGAGCGATTCAGGATCCGAAAATGACAAGGTTTTTTGATCTCGCCCCGGACATCATCTCTCTTGGACTCGGAGAGCCAGGCTTTCCCACGCCGGCGAGTATCAGCGCCGGCGGCATAAGTGCGATACAAGCCGGTCAAACCGGGTATCCTCCTAGCAGGGGATACCCGGAACTCAGGCAGGAAATTTGTGATTATCTTTTCCGTAAATTCGAATATCCGTATTCGCCAGAGGAAGTGCTTGTGACAGTCGGAGGCTCGCTTGGCATAGATTGCATTCTGCGCGCGTTTCTAAACCCCGGCGATGAGGTGGTCGTTCCCACTCCGTCCTACGGCTACTATGAGTCCATAATCAGGTTATCCGGAGGAACTGTAGTACCTGCGCCTACTTACGCTGACTGTGAATGGAAGCTGACAGCGGAAACGCTGAAAAAATCCATCTCGTCGCGAACTAAAGTCATATTTCTAAACTATCCCAATAACCCCACCGGCTCCACAATGGAGAAGGAGGAGTTTGCAGCTCTTGTGGATGTGATTCAAGAAACACAGGCCATTATCGTCTCTGACGAGATATACGCAGAGCTGACATATTCAGGGAAACACAACAGTATTTTGTCATTTCCATCCATCAAAGAGCGCGCTTTTCTTGTGTCAGGTTTTTCAAAATCTATGGCAATGACAGGCTGGCGTATTGGTTATGTATGCGCGCCGGCCTCGCTTTTGGAGCCGGTTGCGCTGGTACACTCAATCGCGGCGCTGTGCGCGCCGGGAATAGCGCAGGCAGCAGCGCTGGAGGGTCTTAAAAACGGGCGCGAAGCCATAGACAATATGCTTCATGAATACAGAAGGCTGCGCGAGTATACGCTCGGCCGGATCCAAAGCCTGGGCTGGGAGTGCAATGCCCCTGGCGGCGCGTTTTATCTCTGGCCGGATATTCGCAGTACCGGTCTTGACGCGGAATGCTTTGCCCAAAGGCTGCGCGACGAAGGCCGAGTCGCTGTTGTGCCGGGCACCGTGTTCGGAGAGGCCTATCAATATCATTTACGGATTTCTTATGCTTGTTCGATGGAAATACTGGAAAAAGCTTTTGACCAAATTGAGGCGTTTTGTTCAGTTTTTTCCTCTTGATGGCGTAGTAAGAACATAACAAAACTGCTAATGAGCAGTGAATTATAAAGGAGATTTCGAGATGAGTGTGTTCAGTATCAATCTCTCCCCCAATGTGTTGTTTGGAACCGATTCACATAAGCAGCTGGGGAAGAAGCTCAAGGAATTTGGCTGTACAAAGGCACTGATAATCTATGACATGGCAATGGGAAAGCTAGGGTATACGGACGAGTTGACCCAACTAGCCGAGGCCGAGGGCGTTAGTGCCGTCGCCTATCAAACAGAAGCGGGTGAGCCGAGTTCAGATAATATTGACCGGGCATATGCTTTTGCCCTGGAAAACAACGTAGACGGCGTGGTGGGCTTCGGCGGCGGAAGCAGCTTGGATACCGCGAAATTTGTAGGCCTCATGCTTGCAAACGGCGGCAAAGCGCACGAATACCTGGGTTACACCAACAACAAAGCCTCTAAACGATTCTCACCGATCATCACGATGCCGACAACGTCCGGCACCGGCGCCGAAGTAACCGCCGGATTGATCTGCGTGAACGATGAGACAAAAGGCAAAACCTCGACCTTGAGCTCAGTTACATATTCTATCGTTGACCCCATGTACACGTTAGGCCTTCCGCAAGAATTTACCGCAGGGACCGGGATCGACGCTCTTTCTCACGCGCTGGAGTCCGTCTGCAACACAAAGGATATCCAGCACTGGATCGCCGACACGCTAGGAGCGGAATGTATCCGGTTGTGCTTCAAATGGTTGCCGGTGGCCTACAATGACGGGAGTAATTTGGAGGCCCGGGAATGGATGAGCTACGCCGCGCTCCTTGGCGGATATACCATCAGCAACCGGAAAACCACCTATGGTCATCTGTTTGCCAACGAGGTTTCGGATACCTATCACTATCCGCACAATGTCGGCGTTAGCGTTGCTCTTAGCAGTGTTGTTCGCTATAACGCGAAAGCAAACCCCGAGGCCAACCGTATTGTTGCTAGAGCCATCGGGATCGATTGCCCGGATAACGCGGACATGGCGGAGGTTGGGAAAAAAATTATCCAAGCCACTGACCAACTCCAAAAAGCTGTTGGCATGAAGACCATGAAGGAATTGGGCTTA
>Ga0153950_1000528_pt1 | contig 17040 bp, 13 predicted proteins | sample TSNJ034MetaG_FD_104737 | JGI IMG/M metagenome (GOLD analysis project Ga0153950, IMG submission 104737) | Attine ant fungus gardens microbial communities from New Jersey, USA - TSNJ034 MetaG | ecosystem: Host-associated > Fungi > Mycelium > Unclassified | place: USA: New Jersey, Wharton State...
CGCGGTATTTCCATGATCCATCAGGAGCTGAATCCCGAGCCGTACCTCACGGTTGCCGAAAATATATTTTTAAACCGCGAGCACACAAAAGGCGGCTTTTTGAGCAAGAAGAAAACGAACCAGGAGGCCGAGCGGATCCTAGCGCAATTCGACTTCAACATCAGTCCCAAAAAAATGGTGGAGGAGCTGACGCTGGCGCAGATTCAGATGCTGGAAATTATCAAGGCGGTTTCCAGCAACGCCAAGCTGGTCATTATGGACGAGCCCACGTCCTCGCTGGACAACGAGGAAAGTGAGCGGCTTTTTAAAACCATTCACGAATTAAAGAAGCGCGGAGTCAGCGTCATATATATCTCCCACCGCATGGAGGAGATATTCAGTATTTGCGACCGGGTTTCGGTGTTTCGCGACGGCAAATTTGTCGGCTGTGATGAAATGAAGGGAATTACGCCACAGAAGCTCATCTCCATGATGGTTGGCCGGGAGGTCGCCAATATTTTCCCCAAGGTGGATTGCGAGTTGGGCGATGTTGTATTCAAGGTGGAGGGCCTCACCGGAAAGGGCTTTCAGAATATTGATTTTGAGGTCAGAAAGGGCGAGATACTCGGGCTGACGGGGCTGGCCGGAGCGGGAAGAAGCGAAACGGTGCGGGCGATATTTGGACTGGACAGCTTTGAATCGGGAACCATTTACCTGGAGGGGAAAAAGGTTCGAATCAAAAACCCGCAACGAGCCATCACATTGGGCATTGCCATGGTGAACGAGGACAGAAGAAGCTATGGCTTGTGCCTGAACCGCTCCATCATTGAAAACATTTCACTGCCCAACCTTCCTCAAAGGCAGAGAAAACCGCTGTTGAACAAGCGCCGGGAAAGAAAAGAATGCGCGGAATATGCCCACAAGCTGACCGTCAAGGCGAGCAGCTTTGAACAGGAGGCAATTGCCCTTTCGGGCGGAAACCAGCAGAAGGTTGTTCTGGCGAAATGGATTATGGCGCACCCGAAGGTTTTGATTCTGGATGAACCGACCCGCGGCGTCGACGTCGGGGCAAAATCGGAGATCCACGCGCTGATGAGCCGGTTTGCGGCGGAGGGCATGGCGATTATCATGATTTCGTCGGAGCTGCCCGAGGTGATCGGCATGAGCGACAGAATACTTGTTTATTACGAGGGTAAAATCAACGGCGAGATTATGCGCAAGGATATTTTAAGCGGCGAGGTAACCCAGGAATTGATTCTGGCGAAAGAGTTTGGCGAAGCATAGAGGAGGAATCGCAATGAGCAAGCCCGATAACAAATTAACCAGTGCGGAAAAGAGCTATAACCGCGCGTTGTTTTACAGAAGATATGGCATTGGTATTGTCATGATTGGGATGATTATTATCCTTTCCATTACAACCAAATTTTTATCTGCCAATAATATACTCAACGTTTTGTCCACTATTTCTATCAATGGCGCGTTGGCCTGCGGTATGGTGTTTGTTATTACCGCCGGCGGCATCGACCTTTCGGTGGGCTCCATGCTGGCGTGGGGGTCCATTGTAATCGGAATTGTTCTGCGGGATGTGGGCAGTATTCCGCTGGCGGTGGTTGTCGCCATTGTGACCTGCGCCGCTTTTGGCTTTATCAACGGATTTCTCATCGCCAAATTTGATCTGTTCCCCTTTGTGGCCACGTTGGCCACGCAGTTGGTCATACGCGGCCTGGCAACGGCGTTGGCCGGCGGGTACTCGTTTCCCATCGCCGTTCCGGCCTTTACGCAAATCGGCCTTGGAAAATTTATGGGAGTCATCCCGTACCCGGCCATTATACTGACAGTCCTTCTCCTCATCACCTATGTGCTCATGCATTGGACCAAATTCGGGCGCTATGTCTACGCGGTGGGGGGGAACCGCAATGCCGCCGAGGCGGCCGGGGTCAGTGTTTTTTGGACGCGGGTGCTCACCTTTACCATCAGCGGCGTCTGTGCCGGCGTGGCCTCGATTTTGATCACAGCGAGAATCAACGCGTCCCAGCCCAACATCGGCATGGGCTATGAAACGGATGCCATTGCGGCGTGCGTTCTGGGCGGCACGTCGTTTTCCGGGGGCATTGCCACCATACCCGGCACGGCCATGGGCATCATCATAATCGGGCTCATCTACAACGGCATGAACCTTTTGGGCGTTGAATCCTACTGGCAGACGGTGTGCAAGGGTCTGCTGATTGTCGGCGCGGTTTTGTTAGATATATTTATCAATAAAAAAAGGTCTTAACCCGAATGGGAATCAACTTGATTCACTATACATGGGTGACAGATAAATACTATTTATGATGGAGGTATTCAATGAAAAAGCTTACAGCACTTTTACTGGCCATGACGCTTCTGCTGACCTTGGCGGCTTGTGGCAACGGTTCTTCCGGTACGTCATCAGAAGGTACACCGGCTGAAACAACTGCCCCTGAGCCGGATAGCACACCCGCGGCTGCGGGCGGCGACGTAGTTGTGGGATATCTCGCCAAAAATACCGTTGACGCGTTTCACGCGACGCTCAATCAACGCGGCAAAGAGATTCTGGATGCGTACGTGGCAGACGGCACGATTAAAGACTGGCAGTTCTTCGACGCCCAAACCGACCCCTCCACCCAGGTGAGCCAGCTGGAGGACGCAATCAACAACGGTTGTAATTTTATCGTATTCTTGCCCTGTGAAGCGGTTGGCTCCGATCCCATTGTGACCCGCTGCGCCGAGCTTAGCATCCCATGCATCCCCGTGAATTCGTACACAGAGAGCACCTTTGAGCTCGCCACCGCGTATTCGGGCTCCGACGATGTGCAGGCCGGGGAAATGATGGCCGAATATGTCATGTCCAAGGTTCCCGAAGGCGGCAAGTACGCCCATATGATGGGTGTTGTGGGCTCCTCTGCCCAGATAGACCGCGGCGCGGGTATTGTCAAGCTGATGAACGAAGAATCCGGTTGGGAAATGGTGGGTGAATACGCCGCTGAGTGGCTGGCGGAAAAGGCCGTCAACTTCGCAACCGACGTAATCACGCAGTACGGCGATGAGCTGAAGGCCATTGTGTGCGACAACGACGACATGTCCTCCGCTGTGCAGGCCTATTGCAACTCCATCGGCCGCGAGGATATCGCGTGCATCGGCGTTGACGGCAACGCGGGCCCCTTGGCCATGGTCCGGGACGGCACCCTGGGCGCCACCGTTTTCCAGGACGGAGCCGGTCAGATGCAGTACGCCCTTGAACTCATCCCCTATATCATCGCGGGCGATACCACCACAATGGAATACTTTAACTCCGAGATTCCCTTCATTCTTGTGACCAAGGAAAATGTTGACCAATATCTCGCATAATCCACTTGGCTGAGAGCCAAAACCAAAAAAGGGGCTGTCTCAAAACACGGTTTGCCCAGTGGTCAAACCCTACGGATTGTATGGCCGTTTCCACCATACAATCCGCAGGGAGCGGCGAGCTGGGCGCTCCGTATTGGGCCAGCCCCTTTTTAAATGAAAATAGCTTTGTCCCAAGAGAAAGGAATAAGGATGGATACCATATTTCGCGATAATTTTGCGGCGTTAAGGGAAAGCGTAAACAACACCGGCGACCGCTATATTCTTCCGGCGATAGAATGTATTGAGGCGACGAAAAACGCGCTGTTGGCGGGGAATAAAATTATGCTGTGCGGCAATGGAGGCTCGGCCTCCACGGCGTCACACATCACCAACGACTTTATCGGGCACATGAACAATTGGACCCGCCGCGGCTATCCGGCGATTTCGCTCACGGCGGATATATCGGTTTTAACGGCGTTGACCAATGATTACGGGTATGATGAGGTTTTCCGCAAACAGGTGGCCGCGCTGGGCAAGCAGGGCGATATCCTGTGGGCGCTCAGCACCAGCGGAAACAGTAAAAACGTGATACTGGCCGCTATGCAGGCGAAGGAAATGGGCATCAAAACGGCGGTCTTCACCTGCCGAAGCGGCGGGCAATTAAAGGACCTGGCGGATATATGGATTCCCGCCAACACCGACGCGCCCATGCTGGCGGAGGCGCTGCACCTGTTCTACTTCCACAGCATTGCGGAAAGCATTGAGGCAATGATATCGCCACCGGACAAGTGAGTGTTATGACCGTGCGACAATTTCATCCAGCACCCATGGGGCCTTTGCGTCCGCCTCTGCAAGATCGGTGACATCCAGGGAAACCGTGGGGCCGATGCGCACATCGTAGTTCTTTTTGCCGCAGGAGGTGAGAAATTCCTCATAGGACAGCTCCACCGTGGGTTGTATTTGGTCCGGTGGGGGTGTGACGCCCTTGTGGTAGCAGTCCAGCAAATGTCCCGGATGGCGGTTGCCGGAGGAATCCCGCCGTTTGCCCCGCTGGTAGATGGCCTTCATGTCACCGTACAGAAAAAGCGTAACGGTGCGATAGCGGTATTTTTCAATCAGGCCGGCGAGGATTTGGCGGTGGCGCTGGTAAAACGGGTATTCAATTAAAATCGAACCGCCCTGTGCCATCCTTTGTGCAAGGGCCTCATAAAATTCGTCCAGCCCCCGCGCGTTCAGCGCGTCCTTTTCTTCGCGGTTGTCGAAGCCATACAGGTCAAAATTCCGCTCCTTGATTTCGTCGTTGGAGAGGATGTCAACGCCTTGTATTTCATCGCGTATGCGCTGCGCCCAGAAGCTCTTGCCCGTTCCCGGGCATCCGGTTACAATGAGTAGTGTTCGTTTGTGTTTGAGCTGTCTCATGTTCATTTCCCTGCCTTCCAAGTGTTGTGGCCGCTGTGGGCACGGACCGGGCAAGACGGCGGCTATCCTTTTGCCGATGCCAATAATAGTATAATACAAAGGCACGCTATAGTAAATTATATTAACATCATTATAGAAACGGGTGATGATTTATTGGAGAGAACAGACGCTATGCTTATGGGAATAGACATCGGCACAACCTCCATATCCATTGTTGTTTTTGACAGTATCCGCCGCCGCGTGGCCGAGGTGATCAATGTAAAAAATGACTTTTGCGTTGACGACACCAGGCCTTATCGCTACGCACAGGATCCCACAAAAATTGCCGCGACGGTTTTACAGCTCTGCAATACGCTTTTCACCCGGTACCATGTCATAAAAATAGGCGTGACGGGGCAGATGCATGGCATATTGTATGTGGATGGGGACGGAGAGCCGGTGAGCCGGCTGTATACATGGCAGGACGAGAGCGGGGAGAACATCTGCCGGGGCAATCAGAGCTACCGTGAATATATAAACGAAATAACAGGATATGACCTGGTAAAGGGCATTGCCTTTGGGTGTGTCACCCACTTTTATCTGCAGCAGAACAATGAAATTGCAAAGAATGCCGCCAGGCTTTGTACCATAGGCGATTTTATCGTAATGAGGCTGTGCCGCAATCGCGAACCGGTTATGCACATTTCCAACGCTGCCGGGCTTGGCCTGTATCGGCTTGCGGATCGACGCTTTGATTGGGAGGCCATGGAAAAGCTGTCCATGGATGTATCTTATTTCCCCTGCATCGAAAGCGGGTATGCCGTGGCGGGCCACACCGAAGAAAACATACCCGTGGCTGTGGCAATAGGAGATAATCAGGCCAGCTTCTTGGGATCGGTAGTGGATATGGAAGGGGAGGTGCTGCTGAACCTTGGCACGGGAGGCCAAATTTCCTGCTTTTCAAAAGAAGTTGTCACCGGCGCATGCATAGAAACCCGCCCCCTCGCCGGCAGTGATTTTCTTGTCGTGTCGACTGTCCACTGTGGGGGCCGCGCCTATGCCGCGCTGGAACATTTTTTTCGCTCCGTTGTGGCCATGGCCGGATTTGACGCCGGTCCGCTGTATGACGCAATGGAGAGAAGCATCGGCAATTACCGGCAATCCAAAGAGGACATTATGGTAAACACGGCCTTCTGTGGTTCGCGGAGCAACCCCATGCAGCGGGGTGAGATTTCGAATATTACCCTGAGAAACTTTACGCCGGAAAATCTTGTACATGGATTTTTGCGGGGGATCGCCGCTGAGCTTCACCCTGTGTTTTTGGAGTTTGCCAAGAGCCGCCATTTTTGTAAGCTGACGGCATCCGGGAACACAATTCGAAAAAATCAAGCGTTCCAAAAAATACTGAAGGAACTATACGGCTTGCCCCTTCAGCTGACCGAATTTCCCGAGGAGGCGGCCTGCGGCGCGGCATTTTTTGCCGAAAAGACAGAGCCGCTATGAAGAAAGCATAGCTGCCCTTTGCTAGTACTTCCCAGGGATGATACTAAACACTGACTAAAAAGCGACATAACTTGCGGTCTATTTTCCGCCCAGCGTTGTCATCCTCCTTGCCGGGCGTCATGCCCCAATGCGACCGTAGGTCGCAATGCGTCGTCTTCCTAGCTGGTCGAAAAATATCCTCGCGATTTATTATCACTTTTTAATCAGCGTTCAGTATAAGCCGGAATTTGTGGTGCTCCCAAAGAGATGGATTGTTGAGCGCACTTTCAGTTGGATGAACAACTCCCGCAGATTGTCTAAAGACTATGAAATTACCGTGAAATCAGAAGAAATCTTTATCGCCATATCGCATCTACATGTTCTGCTTTGTAGACTCGCTAAGCTATGAACACAGCTTCTAAAAACATGGAAATCCCAAGCATTCCCGTATTGAAACCTCTCCAATTCATGTGTTGGGCAAAATACCGTCAATCATATTGTTTTGCCATCTTTGGATGTCAAGCGCCTGTTCGATGGTCATTTTCTTAAACCATATGACGTCCCCCGGCTTTGCCTGACCTATTTTCCATAGCTCTGCCGTCGCGATGGTTGCAAATGAAACAAATCCACCAAGGCTGGGACCATCCACCGATAAAATGATTGGCATGTTTCCTGTGAAATTAATTGTTCCAACAGCATACGTATAGTCCAGCAGATTGGATGGATGGCTTCCTCCTTCTCCACCGCTTGCGCGTGTGAATTTCGGATTTGGCCCCTCCAGCCTGTACCCCAGCCTGTTGGAATTATAATGTACCTTCCAGCCTGTTGAGTAAATCATTTCTTCGTCCTCGGGCGTAAAATAATCGGGTGAGGAATGAGGCCCGGCTGTTACACCCATCTCCCACTGCGTGCTGTAGGAGGGCAAGGCGGTAAATGCAAAGTGCCTGTTTAGCCGCAGCGGGTCTTTCTTGTATGTAAGATTTCCAATGGCAAGCATATCATCCTTCTTGAGTTGCCGCCCCTCATGCCCGCCAATTTTACCGAACGGAAATGTGGATCTGCTCCCCAGATAAACCGGCACGTCAATACCGCCCGCAACCGCCATATAAGACCTGAACCCACCGCCCGTCTCCACGGCTCCAAGCGTTAATACGCTGCCCTTTTGAACGGGGAAGGCTTTCCACCAGTGGATTTCCTTCCCATTCAGGTTGGCAACAAGCTTTGCGCCGCAAAGAGAAATAACGGCGTCACAGCTAAATTTTAGCGTCGGCCCCATGACGGTAATCTCCAGCCCGGCGGCATTATCTTCATTCCCAACGAGCTTATTTGCGATTCTGAAGGATAAGGAATCCATTGGCCCTGAAGGAGGCACGCCCACACCCCAATAACCAACTCTTCCAGGGTAATCCTGTACGGTTGTATACATTCCGCCATTCAATACTTCTATCATAATAAAACACCCCCTAATAGCCTATTGTGGCTGCTTCTATTGATTCGCGCTGCTTTTTTTGGAATTTCGTCGTTTCAGCTTGCACTTTTTCTACAAAAGCGTTGTATTCCTTTATATCAAAGCTGTCCGCCTTTATATCAAATTCATATTTATTGTTTAATACCTTATCTCTTATTTTATTCAGCTCCTTTTCACTAACAAGCTGGAACTGAATTTTATCAAAATTTCTCAAAAGCCACGGCGCGTCCTTGAACGCGTGGCTTGTTTGCCATGTATTCCATATGGGAAGCGTTCTCCCCACAAGCTGATATCCGCCCGGGGATTCCATCGGATAAATACATAGAAATGCTCCGCCCAGCCCTACCGTGCCCTCGGCGGTCCATGTTCTGGCCGGATTATACTTCGGTACAACCATCCTGTGGCGCGGGTCAAGAGCCACTGCGCACGGAGCGCCTAAATACACATCTCCAAGCCCCAGCACCATATACTGTGACGCCATAAGATAATGGATGACCTCATCCACACCCGAAAGGCCGTTACAGCGCGCGATAAATTCCATGTTGTCCGGCAGATATGGGCCTTTCGCCCGAAAGCCGCTCATATATTTTGCAATTGCTTCTTTTGTGGAGCTTTCATGGCAGGCAATTGGCAGCTTTATAATTCGGGATTCTATTTTGTCGGGTATGGAATGCGCCAGACTTTTTTCGATAAACTTTAATATATCCAGGAGCTTTGCTAACGGAAGACGCAGTCCGTCATAATGTATCAGCAGCGAGCGGACGCCCGGCGAAAGCTCGATAATACCGTCAACGCTCATAAGCTCGATAGCTTTTTCAAGCGCGTAAACCCTCAGCCGCAGGTTGATGTCCAGCTTTATTTCGCCGTATTCAACCAGCAGATAGTCGGTGCCTGATTTTCTGTATATTACGTATGGCTGCCCTGGCCCTGCCGCAATTTCCACGGCAATTGAATCGGAATGGCTGTTTAGAGAAAGATTCGGCACTTTTTCTATTTCCATTTCAAATTTGCCCCTTATATGTAATTTTGTCTACTATATCCCCCCGCAAAGCGGGGGGATATAGCGCGGGAATATACGGCTGCCCTCAATTTATACTATTAACAACAGGGGGGTTTCAGGTTTGCATCCACGGCCTTGATAAAGCGCTCTGAATCCGATACGTTTCCAAACACGCCGCCCTGCATCTTGATGGATTTGACTGCGGCCTGATAGTTGCCGTAATCAGTCGCTCCGGTGCAGTCCTTGAGCAAAACACACCAATACCCGTAGTCATTGGCTTCGCGCATAATGGTATGTACACAGACATCCGTGGTTATGCCGGTTATAACAATATGCGTGATTCCCAGATTTTTAAGAATCATATGCAGCGTACTGCTTCCAAAAGCGCCTTTGCCGGCTTTGTCGACTACATACTCTCCGTCAATCGGATAGACGTCTTCATGAAGATCCCAGTTCTTTTCCCCGCGAACCAGCAAACGGCCGAGCCCGTTTTCGGGAACGTCTCCAAGCCCGACGCCATCGCCGATTATTTTACTTCTGAGAACCTTGTTGAAAGGAGCGTCGGACAGATCGGGCTCATGGCCTTCACGCGTATGGATAACCTTAATATCCGTGCCGCGAACCGCGTTCAGGCAATTCTGAATCGGCTTAAGCGCGCTTGCGGTCAAAGAAAGATCATAGCCCATAACGTCTACATAACCGTTTTTACCGCAAAAATCAACCTGCATGTCAACAGCGATAAAAGCTGTCCTCGCTGAATCAAATTCCACATATGCAGTGTCGCCGAAGCGCGGGCAGTCCTCAACCTCCAGCTTGAAGAGCTTGCCAACAGGCTCACCATATTGCCATGTGGGGAATTCAAAGGTTTTTGTAGTCTTAAACTTCTCGGCAGCCTCCTCCACACGCTTTAAAAACTTGTCTCTGTTTGCGCCATAAAAATTTTCATAAGTCCGTAATCCGTTCATCCTAATTCTCCTTTACTATATTCGTTTCAGGCTTTTCCCTAAATACAACCTGTTCCAGGAGCATGCAGATAATGATAACCATGATAACGGAATTGTTCATAATTGTTCCCACAATTCGTGGAATGCTGTCATAAAAATCAGACGGCAGCATGGAAAGGCCAAGTGCCAGGAATACGGAAAAACCACAAATAAAGATTTCTCTCGTCTCAAACTTTTGCGAGTTCCAAATGCTTGCGCCAAGGCCTATCAATGTTGAAGCAACTCCCAAAAGCACCGCGCCTGCAACCGGCTGCGGCATCGCCGCCATCAGTCCGCCCACAGGGCCTAAAAAGCTTAGTACTATAAACACGATACTGGCAATGATAATGAACACCTTTGCGGCAACACGGGTTAAAAGGATCATGCCAAGATTTTCTCCATATGCCACATGGCTGGGAACACCGAATATACCGGTCAAAACACCCTCCACTAAACCAAATACTGTAAAATATCTTCTTTCATCCTTAACATTTGTTTTGACGCCGATAATGCCCGTATATCCCTGGACATTTCCATAAAGATTAACGGCGGAAAATATATTTACAATGATCATGGTAAATATCAGGTCGACCGGCGGGAATGTGAAGCCATATGGGAAGATGGTTGGGTAGGTGAATAACGGCATTGATTGGACAAGCTGCCAGTCAAATTTCCCCATTGCAATAAATCCAACATAACCCACAACAATGGCTATAAGCACTGGTATGGTAGCGATCATGCCTTTTCCCCTTAAGGACAAAAAGCCGCAAAGTAAAGCAATCAATACCGCAAAGTAAAATGGAAACGTCGCTCCGAAGGAAGCTATGTTCGCAATACCGGTAGAGCTTGTTGTAAGTCCCACCATCATTATCATCGAGCCGGATACCAGGGGAGTCCACACCTTTCCAATAAGGCTTATAATTCCGCAGCCACCCAGTATAGCGACAACAATGCCGGCAATAATGTATGCGTTAAACGATTGCAGCGCATACTCTTTCCCCCCAACCGTATATGCCGCAACAATTGCAAGGGATGGAATAATATTGGGCCCGGATACCATCGCTAATTTATGCCCTGTCAAGACTTGGATCAGCGTACTCACGCCAATCATGAATACAACTCTTGTCATGTAGTTGGCAAGCTCGCCGCCGGACATCTCCAAGCCGAGTCCAACAATAACATAGCCCCATATTACCGGGTAAAACATAATAAAAATCCATTGGATGGCGTATATGACCGTATCTTTGGCTGACCGCGACTTGTCATTGGGCCCATAAACCAAATGAAATGAATTTTGATTTTCAGACACCTCATCACCCTCCTTTTTAATGACATTTATGGCTTCAGGCTGTACGATTTTCTTATGCCCGACACCACCTCCTTCGTTTTTGAATGTAATTTTGCCACATAACCACCTCCTCCAAGATTTTTCCCTTTTTCCAAGTCACTCCATATTGTTGCATGTTGGGAAGCAGCTAATCACTATAGGGGGGAGTATTTGTGATGATCGTTCCGGTTTCGCCGCGAATCCCCTGCTCCGCCTTTTCCAGTAATGTGACAAGCGCGTAGCGGCCCTTTTTTGAGGAGGCAAACTCAATGGCCGCCTGCACCTTGGGAAGCATGGAGCCGGCGGCAAAATGCCCCTCTTGAATATAGCCCCTCGCTTCCTCTACCGACATTTTGGAAATCCATTTCTGATTTTCCTTCCCGAAATTGACAGCAACCTTTTCTACCGCAGTCAGAATGACAAGGCAGTCCGCATCGATGAGCTGTGCCAGCTTCGCGCTGGCAAAATCTTTGTCTACCACCGCGTTGACGCCCAGCAAGGCGCTTCCCTCTTCCACCACCGGGATGCCGCCCCCGCCGCAGGCAATAACAACCTGGCCGGCATTTACAAGCGCGTTTATCGCGTCCATCTCGACAATATCTACCGGCCTTGGAGACGCCACTACCCGGCGGTATCCCCTTCCCGAATCCTCTACAACACGCCATCCCGCCGCCTCGGCGGTTTCTGCCTGCTTACGTGTCATAAAGCTTCCAATGGGTTTGGTCGGATTGTCAAACGCTATATCGCCGCTATTTACACGTACCTGTGTAATAATGCTGGTAACCGGCCTTTGAATCCTCCGTCCACACAATTCTTCGCGCAGACAATTCTGCAAATCAAACCCAATATAGGCCTGGCTCATAGCCACACAAGCCGCCATAGAGACCTGTGCCGACGCGGGACTATTGGACATGGCGCTCTCAATCATGCCCACCTGAGGGCCGTTCCCGTGAGAAATCACAACCTGATGCCCCTCTGCAATCAGATCGGCGATGACTTTTGCCGAGTGCTTGGCAGCGGACTTCTGCTCTAAGGGGCTATTGCCCAGTGCATTGCCTCCCAATGCAATTACTATTTTTTTCATAAGGATGCTCCATTATTTGGTATATTTCCGGGAATAGGCTTTGAGCGCTTCTTCAAAGCATTCAACAGGCGGATGCACAATGCCCGCTCCAACTTGACCGATTCCCGCTACTTTGTGGGCAATTCCGGTGTTAATAACCGGCAGTATCCCTGTCTCTAAAACCTGCAAAAGGTCAATACCGGTAGCGGCGCCTTTAAAATCCATTGGCGGCAGAGAATAATTATTGTTTTCCGCCACTGTAATGGAGCGCATGTTTCTGGTGTACTGCATGGCGTCACTTACCGTTCCGCCAACAAATTGTACGATGGCAGGCGATGCTCCCATTGCAAACCCGCCAATGCCCAAGGTCTCCGTAATGGCGCTGTCCCCCAAATCCGGATTGGCGTCTTCATCGGTATAACCGGGAAAAAGTAGTCCCTTTACCATATTGGCGGGCGCTGTAAACCACTGGTTGCCCAGACCGCTGATCTTGATCCCGAAGTCCACGCCATTACGCGCCATAACCGTTACCACCGTGGATTTCTCAATACCGGACGCCGCATCCAAGGCACACTTGCAGGACGGCATCGATAGGTTAAGGAAGTAGTGGTCGTTGGCATTGATAAAGTCCAATACGCGTTCCAGCGTTTCCATCGGGTATCCGGTTTTCAGGATATAGGGGGAAATGGCTTTAAAAAACAGCGCGGTAGCGGCTTTATTTCGATTGTGACACTCGTCGCCCATCTGAACTGCCTGTGCAATGATCACTTTGGTATCAATCCCAACCTCTGTCAGCTGGAGCGCGCGTCCCAGCACCGGCGCAAATTCGTCGGCTATCCAGTGCAGACGCTCAATTACTTTGTCATCAAAGGCGCCAAAACGCAAAACCTTACCCAGACCCTCGTTAACCGTACAATACGCATAGTTGCCATGGGTCTTGTTTTTGATGATATGAACCGGCATGGACGGGGAGATGATGCCCGCCATAGGGCCGACCGCGCTGTATTCGTGGCAAGGGGAAAAAATAATCTTGCCGGAGCCTGCAAGGGCTCTTGCCTCTTGCTCGCCGGACGCCCTGCCTTCGTAAATCAGAGCGCCTATCACCGCCCCCTGTACAGTGCCGCACATGTTGTCCCATGTGGTGGGAGGCCCGGCATGCAGGATGGTGTTCTCCGTCATGCCTGGAATCGCCTTAATCGCCGGTTCAATGCCGATAAGCACCGGATTCGCGTTAATAATATTGCCTGCGGCCTGCTGATTTGCCTGTTCAATCTCCGCATTATCCGCAAAATGGGCGAGCGCCTGCAGCAGAAGAGGATCGCTGCAAACAGGAGGCGACCATTGGATTTGAATAACATCCTGCTGCTGCAACTCCAAATCCTCTTTGAAATTTGGTGCGCCAATATTCAAAAGCCTTAATTTTTGATTGAAAAGATCGTTGATCGTATTCACTCTATCCCCTCCGTTATACCAAAATATCCGCAGCGATACAAGCGGCTTCCATGTTGCTTGCCGCCAGAATAACGCCTTCTCTCAGCAAGGCGGTCTTTTGTTCCGCAAGACTTTGCTTGTCCTTATCTGTACCACATACATAACTGACAAACACAAGTGCTCTGCCCTGCGCCTTTGCTGCCGCTTTGGCCGCGCGAATGGCGCCGAGCGTTTCACCCACGGGATCGTTGTGTGAGCCATATCCAATTTCAAAATCCAGTAAAATCACGCCCACGGTGGCGTCACTGCCCTGCCTGGCAATGGTGTCGTTGCGAAGCGCAGGCTCAATCATGGGATGTGGGCGGCCATTGGTGAATTCATCATCGCCCATATCCAGCAAAACGTTGCCGATACAGGTGTCCTTGCCCTTCATTTCCTCGCCCTTGCGGTGTGAAATATTGCTCCGGGTTTCACCCAGCCGTCCCCGTATTATGGATAGCGCTTCCGCACATAGCGTACCGCCGCAAAATAAACCGCGCAGATATTTCTGTTCCGGCTTTAAAAGCTGCCGGGCCTGCTTTACCTGCTCGTTGAGAAGCTCCAAACGCGCATAGTCCTGATCCCTGTCCGCACAAACGCCCGCCAGCTCCACCGCTTTTTTCGCCGCATCGAACAGATTGGAACACAGATGCAGATTGGGCTTTGCGTTTCTGCTTGTGTCCCCTTCCAAAAAACAAACCACAACGTGTTTATCCGTCTGCTCCAGCAGCTTGAATATCTTTTCCTCAACCGATTTTGCCGGCGGTTTGGAAATTAAACCGATCACCTGTGTACCGGGTTCCTCCATCAAGCTCTTGATCCCTTCAAGCATCATAATGCCGCCTACGGCTTCGCTCAAATCACGGCCGCCGGTTCCAAGGGCCTGGGTCACACCGCCGCCCAGACGGTCAATTTGCACCATAACCTCCTGTAAACCGGTGCCGGAGGCGCCAATCAAGCCGATATTTCCTTTGCGCACCTTGTTGGCAAAGCACAGGCCCACGCTGTTGAGGGCAGCTGTCCCGCAATCGGGGCCCATCATCAGCAGACCTTTGGAGGCAGCGTATTCCTTTAAACGCTTTTCGTCCTCCACTGTGACATTATCGCTGAACATCATCACATGGATCCCATTCTTCAAAGCGGACATAGCCTCTTTGGCCGCATATTTACCGGGCACGGAAATAACCGCTACATTGGCGTCGGGGAAATCCGCCGCCGCCTGCTTGATGGTGTTATATACCACCTGCGAACCCATGGACGCCGCTTCTCCCTTGGAAAGCTTCTCCTCCAGCATTTCCAGGGCTGCGCGATAGCTTTCCTCTTCATCGGACCGGATCGCGATGATAAAATCGTTTTGCCCCGCGTTTTGTACGTCGTCATTTGAAAGCCCCACCATTGCAAGGATTTCCTTATTCATATCCGTAGCCATAACCACAACGGCTTCGTCAATGCCCGTCAGCGCTTTGACCTTGCTGCCAATGGACATTAATGTGACCGAATCATAATAGGTATTCTTTTTGACCATTATATTGCTGTACATCGTCTTCTCCTATCCATAATTTTCCAATATAAAATGAAGCGCGGCGGCCATTCCAGCCGCAAAATCCATACCGGAGGAGTGGCCGATAGCCTCCATGCCTTTCATGGCCGGCGGTATGTCCTGTGGCTTGTGTAAAAAGGCTTGTTTGAGACGACTGTAAGGAGACGGCAGCAGACCCGCGAGATGGGCCCTGAGCATTTGCCGGCTGATATCGGTAGTCCCCAATTTATCCAGCCGGTGCAAAAGGTAATCCCGCAGATCCTCTGCCTTTTTTGTTGCCTGCCCATGCTCTACGCCATCCAGCGCCGCAAAAAAACCACAAAAGAAGTCATCTCCTGCCGGGGTTAGGCCATTGCCTGCCCCTATGAGCTTTTCAAGCTCATAGAAGCCGATTTTTCCCAGCGGCATGTACAGCAGCCATTGGTCTATACGCCGATCCACCATATCCCCGATGAACTCGGCCTCGGGCTGCCGGTTCAGGTACCTGCGCAGATAGTAGCGCATACAGCCCTTGTTCACATCCCGCTCCCCCACATACCGATCAAAGATGCGGATCGCTTCCTGAAGGGTTGGCCGGTGGAAAGGATAGCTGTTCCTGCTCAAACAAAACGTCTTTCGCCGTGTCAAATCCAGCATTGTGCCCTGTGACAAATAAAGCCGGTTTGTATCCACCGCGATATCGGCGCCTTGTGTGAGGCGCAGCCCTTTAAAATTCACCGATTGCTCTGTGTTCGAGGTATAGGGCGCAAGATAAGATTTCCCCGATACCACCGCATAGATACCTTTGTCCACAAGAAGATTAACGGTGTTGGAAAACACACTGTGGATTTTCCCGCAAGTAAAACCGCACAGCATTTTTTCGAAGAAATCGTCACAACACGCCATTACCAGTGTTTGCGTATGGATCAGCTGCATTTATTTTCTCTTTTCCATTTAAATCCTATAGATCCGCCGGGTTAAATAAAGAAGAAAGAAAGTATAATAGAGAAAACAAGCGCACCGAGCATATATTTCATGTTGGATTTTACAACCCACATGATATCTTTATTAAATCCATCGGAAAGGGCCGCGATATTGATCTGTACCGGGCTTACCTGTGTGCCAAAGCCTGTTGCCAACGCTATAAATCCCATGGCGATGGGAGATAGCCCCAGTAAAGACAGGGTTGGCAAAATCAATGTGAGAACCCCTGCGCAAAACGCGCCGGAGGGGATGGCAATAAGAAATGCCAATATCATGGCGACAGGTACGATTATGGCCTGTGGCGCCATGCCCACCAACCCCGCCAGTTGCTCGAATATACCCGTCATTGCAATAATATTGATAAAGCCAAGGAAGATACCTACGGAAAACAGCGTTGTCAGAATAAACTTGGAACCGTCCACCAACGCATCGCACGTCTTTTCAATATTCAAGGGGGTGAGAAGCACTGTCAAAACGGCGACAATACAAACCGTAAATGCCGGTACAATGACATGTACGCCAATCAACTTGTTGATGTTGTTGCCAAACACGACCAAAATCAAAAGGGCGATAGCCGGAATTGCCTGTATAAACAGCTTGTATGTGGGAACATCGGCTGTTTCGTCGTCGTCCTCCGCTTCGTTTATGATGCGGCCGCGCTTGTGTACTCCAATGAACGCCAGAGCCGCGCCCAAAACGATAAACACTATCGTAAGCGGCAGCATAGTGGTAGAAAAAGCGGAAACCTCCATTCCGATATTCTCCGCCGTAACAACTGCCTGCGTGGATGCGGGGGATGTGATAAAGCAGGCTGCCGACGCAATTGCCAAACCGGCTATAACCTCCGGCACCGCACCTACCGCCACGGCGATCAGCGGCGCGATAACCATGGTGTTGCCCGCGCTCATACCGGCCATGTACGTGGCAAAGGACTGCACAACAACAAGCAGTGCCGCCAATACGGCAAATTTACCGCGCAAAAGTCTCTCTGTGCCAACCACAACCGATTTAAAGCAGCC
>Ga0153950_1000530_pt1 | contig 17016 bp, 11 predicted proteins | sample TSNJ034MetaG_FD_104737 | JGI IMG/M metagenome (GOLD analysis project Ga0153950, IMG submission 104737) | Attine ant fungus gardens microbial communities from New Jersey, USA - TSNJ034 MetaG | ecosystem: Host-associated > Fungi > Mycelium > Unclassified | place: USA: New Jersey, Wharton State...
CAGGGAGAGCTTGTGTTTGAGCACGAGCAATGACACTAGCGAGTGTTGCCTGTCCATTGGTAGGGTCATTGTTGATAGACATTGGTTGTTCTTGAGGCATGCCAAGTGCACTTCCCACATGTGACTGCAATAGCCCTTGTAGGCTCAAAACAACGGCTTGCGTATTGGTGATAATGGTCGGAAGAAGTTCGCCCTCTTCCAGAATACCAGAGTCCCGATAAGGTGCCTGCTGGGCATTGATACCTTGAGTCGCAATACTGGTCCACAGTCTTGTTCTCCTTTCTTCCCGTAGCGAGTCCCCATCATTTTCTTCATCTAGATCTACCTCCAATACCTCTGCATTTATACATATCTCACTCTTCGGGCCTCGTGTTTTGCTTCCGTTCTTATGCCGTTTGATGGCATCTCGGCGAGAGAAAAATTTCTGGCAACCTCCGCATTTCCAAGCCTTCTTGTCATGCAGTCTAACATGCCGCTTTAAGTCGTGGTTTCGAGCAAAAGAAGCGGGACACGTGGTACAACAAAAGGGCCGATTAATAGAATGATTACGCTGATGAGCACGGAGGCTATAAAGGCGAGCAAAGGTTTTGCTGCAACCGATTGTCAAGCAAGGGTAGACAGCCGTCCCGATATCAGTGATTGGAGAATATAAATTGGATTGATTCATCCATGAAGTTGTCAAAGGTGGATGAGCGGGTAGAGCCTCATGAGGCTGACCTATTTGTATGCCACTCAGAACTCCAATAACTTGTATCAACCCACTAATCTCTTGTAGGGCATGCATATCTTGACCACCACGTGCTGATAATGTGACGGCGAACAAGAAAACTTGATGCAACTGTAAACGAATTGAAGCGACAAGAGTTGACTCCAAAGCTTGGGGAGGAGCAGCGATCAGGGCTTGAGTTATCATATGAACTGCTTCGGACACTCGTGTATATAAGTCTCCGGCCGGGAGGAAAGGTCTTTTAAGGGGTCGTTGATCACTTAGAGCCAGGTTCTCGTCGCCCTCTTCGCGTCGGCGCTTCCCTTTGTCAAGCTCCAGAGATGGGATGTTCGAGTGACGTAGACTGCCGAAAAGGGACTCTGATTTTGCCAAAGACACGAGGGTATGGCTCAGAGGCATACATAGGTGGCTGAAGACATTATTAGCAGAGACGCTCCGTCGAAGTATCTCTAGCACATTTCCAGCGCTGTCAGGTAGCAGAGCTGTCTCAAGAGCATTTTCAGCAACTGGATCCCGATCAACAAGGGATAGGATGGATTTCATGGTCGATAGAACAGACTCTTCCTTGCGTGATTGCTTCTGTGCCGGAGGCAGAATGTGAGAGATACCATGTGCAGTTTGTGCTGCTTGTGCCTTGTTGAAGTCCTCCCACAACTGCTGACCAAGTCTACGAGCGATTTCCTGGGCCTCGGCATCGATATCGTCGTCGTCGTCGTCGTCGTCTTCCTCTTCTTCCTCTTCTTCTTCCATGTCTACTGACTGGTCATCATCCATAGCTAATTCTACACTCGCAGTAGCCTGTGCAGCCGTCAACGCCTGGGAAAGACTATCGGCCATTAGCAGAAACGCCAAGAGAGCTAGTAAGTTCCTACTAGGGGAACGATTTGTACTTATTTGTATTATTTTTTCCAATATGCACTCGTGAATTCTTTGTATCTCTGTCAACCATGGGCAAGACTATTAAAGATCTGACTGCTGGGACTGCTGGTGGTGTTTGCCAGGTGATAAATAAAACATACTGAGAAGAAGAAGCATGAATTAAAAGAGCTATTTAGGTATTTGTCGGACAGCCTTTTGATATCGTCAAAGTCGTGCGTCCCGCCTATTACATCTGATTCTTGTATATTTACAAGAAGTATTACATAGAGAATGCAAACATCAGCCCAAGGTACATATTCAGGGATGTTGGATTGTGCTGGTGGGATTCTCAGGAATGAGGGACCTCTGGCTTTCTACAAGGTTCGCACCCATTTTTCGAGATTCATCGTCTTTGATAAAGCTATTACCAGGGAACTTTGACTCCACTAGCAGGCATTGGACTCTGTGTGTCTATCCAGTTTGGTGCTCTGGAATATACAAAACGGCTCTTTGTTGCGCGTAACATTACTCGGGGGACTGGTGGCCAGGGAGGCAAGACATTGACCGGATCTCAGTTATTATGCGCTGGTATGGTTGCAGGCCTCTCCAACGGCATTGTCTCTGGGCCAGTTGAGCACATCCGTATTCGTGAGTAAAATTTGCTAGAAAATCCGAATTAACACTCCATTAAGAATAGGTCTCCAAACTCAGTCAAATTCAAATCCCATATGGAATGGTCCTTGGGATGCCATCAGAAAAATTTATTCTGCCCATGGCATAAAAGGGCTTTACAAAGGTCAAGTAGTGACATTTCTACGTGAAGCTGCTGGCTACGGTGTTTACTTCTTAGCATATGAGAAACTGGTACAGAGGGAAATGATACAGAAGGATATCAGGCGTGATCAGATCAGTTCTGCACATGCAATACTATATGGCGCAGCTGCTGGTTACGCTGTTCGTTGACTATTTCTTCCTCTCCCCCTTGCCCTGGCCTAATGGTTACCTGGATAGCTCTGGGCCATTATATATCCTATCGATGTGATCAAGTCAAGGATGCAGACAGATGGATTTACTCCCACTACAGGTCAGAAGTACAAATCCACGCTAGATTGTGTTAAAACAGTTTGGAGGACCGAGGGCGTTCGTGCCTTCACGAGAGGTCTGGGTCCAACTCTGATTCGGTAAGTGCCTTGAGAGTCGACAGAACTCGAGTGCTCATGGTCTTTAAGCTCTCCCTTTGCCAACGGAGCCACATTCTTCGGTTATGAGATAATGGCTCGATGGCTTGACCGGATATGAGCCGTAAGCCAGGCTCAGGACTCTGTTATGGGATTGTGAAAAATAGATACCTACCTAGACATGGGCTTACATTCTTGTGGAGTTATCCTAGACCGCACAGAGTACTTATTGAAACTATCCCTGCTGTCTCTTGGAAATTAGTGATGGACCATGTCTCTTTAGATACAGGATTAGAAAGTACAGTTAAACAAGCGTACAGCATTTTGGATCGACAATCCTGCCCAGAAGACTACACCAAACCCTAGCTCTGATTTCACGGATACATGAACGAGGGTTCGGATCTGTTCATAAATCAAGGCCTACAATCAAATCCTGAAAAACCTTTCGTCCCCAGCCCCATATCGACCAAATCCGTATACACCCAAAGCACATTTCTCCATCTAACAGATTCCTTCATCTTCAAACTTCACTCACCATATAAAGACATAAGTTAGTCCATTTCTGCAGCAACGAGGTACCCAATTATACGGATTTCTTGCGGACGGGGGGTATAATTTGGCTGTGATGCCTTCTAGGTGATACTTTTATAACGAATGATTTACTCGGATCAAGGTGCTCAGCTCTTCGAAAACCTCGTAGATCAATCCGTCTGAGATTAGCATGAATAGAGGGCGAAAGCGGTTTGGAGGTATCGGAATTTACGAGCGAAATGAAATTGGAGCAAGCATTTGATTCCAAAAACATGTTGACGTGTTCTACGATAAAACGCCAATGCGAACTATCTGGTTCTGGTTCGAGGCAAGGAGCGGGGCTTTGGAGGTTGATGGAGATTGAGGAATGATCATGATTTTCGATAAAAAGGCGGATATCATCATACTCGTGGTTTTAAGAAAAGACAGTCATAGAGGGTTACATATAAAATGAGGTTGCCAACTCGAGGGAATCCAAGAAAACTGGCCATCTATAAACTTTCTGAACGAGCTGATAATAGGAGGTTGGATACACTGGGCTGGGACGGAAACGCATCGAAGTATTAGGACCAAGAAGGCTCTAGACAAAATATCCACAAATATGGTATGGATTGCATCAGTATCCTCAATTTTGCACAAGTTTACCAGTATAGTAGCCTCTAAAACCCGTTGTAGAGATCAATTCTACGGAAATATCTAAGATATCAAGAACTAGAATAGGTAAAACACCAGAAGACAATGTCCACTGAGCAAAGATTTCGGATAATGGATGGCTCAACTATGGTTGGCAAGTTTTATTTTTCTATTCTTATTCTTGTTGTCATTTTAGTCACACACTTGTGTTATGCTCTTGTATCAGTTCTAAATCATGCTGTCCTTGTTCTCTTGTCTTCTACTTCTTTCTGATTCATTTCAATTATTCATCCCTCGGTTGATGTCTTATGTGTACTATTATGCTCTTTATGGGACAATTAACTCAGTTGTCACCAGAATAGGTGAACAACTAAATAGACAATTAACTACACTGTACAAGTGGAGCCAGCGATCATCGCATAACGGTGTAGTGCACCAGCTAACTCACCTAGGTAAGCCTTGAGTAGTCGTTGTGTGTTGAGAGGCAAAAGCGAAGCTGTCTATTGTGAAAGAGAGTCGAGTTCTTATATACAAAAAGGAATGTAGTACCAGAGTAATGATGGAGACGAAACAAGAATTGAAATAATGAGATAAATAAAGATAAATATGCGGAGGCGCGTTATGTTCAACATGCACAGTAATGAGAAAGAGATTATGGGACATCTTGTTAAGAAAAGATTCATAGAGATGTGGCTGAAAAACTTGCTACACACTCACGGAATATATCCCTGGTTGATACTTGGAGGGTTATGGCCTTGATAGTATGGGAATGCCACCTTCATATTATTGGACCAAACATAATAATTTGTGCTGTTTAACTTGGGAAAATGAAGGGTTTCAGACAAAGAGTCCTGGACATAAACACCCAGAGGGCCCATAACCTCTCAAGGAAAAGGTACACAGTGACTTAGGATAAAAATATATATATAACGATGATCACTAGGACCAAGAACTATCTGAAGGTAGTAAGGATGTCAAAGAAACCTACCTAGGACCAAAAATAAGGGACTGGTCCTGGGAGTAGCTCAGCTACAATTTAAGTACTATCAGTAAAACCATACAGGTGCAGTAACGCAGATGTATCCAAAGTAATGAATAGGAATAAAACGAAGAAATTGAGATACTAGGATGACGAATTGTACAGTATAAGTGAATTTCGATATGATACAAAGGTATGGTGTAACCTGTGAGGACTGCTGGTACAACAAAATAAGTAGTACTACAAAAGACCAGTGGAATCAAACCGCATAAGGACCTTCTCATCAACAGGATGTCGATGAAGAGGTTGAATATTTTGTAAGTATTCCAGTGGTGCAAGCGCATCATTCAACGATAATGAGCTCCCACGTCCTTGCCAAGTATACGAGGGACAGGGAGAATTTCCCGGTTGAAGCGGAGATCCAGGCCATGTAGAAGAATATTGTGGAGAAGATGGCGTCTGCAGTCGTGATGTATGAGAGCATCCATGCTTATAGGGAACATGTTCGATCCGGGAAAACTCGGATTCAGACTCGGAATTAAAGATATGATCTGGCCTACCCTTGGCAGACCGTGCACTCTTGTAATTGCCATGAGGGACGAGTATGCTGCTTAAGGGAGGTATGTCATCAATAGAACAAAGTTGCTTTAGCGAGTCTTCTGTGAAGTAAGCGACTGGATCGCGAATAAAACCATGCCAAAAGAATATCTGTAAGGGAACTCACTCAGATGCCACTTTCTTTGTCCCCTTGGGGTATCCACGAAGACAGTGTATGTTTGTTTGATTAAAATATGAAGATTAGGATCGAATCTGAAATCATATGGAAGGAATCATTAGAGTTGAGCCCCTGAGATTATAATGACGAAGTGATACAACACTTACGAATCGTCGGGAGCACTTTGTGACTCCGAAAACAAATGTTTCTGTGGTTGCTTCTCATGATAAAAAAGGAACCCCTAGGGAAGCAATCAATTGGCAGGGGCATAAGTGGGTAACATAGTAGCCTACTTCTCGCACTCTTGAAGGGCCCCAACGAATACCTTTTTATATCTCATTAAGGCCCATGTGATTAATAGATCAAAAGCATCGCACCATCAGTCCAACGCTCGATGCCGACCTTCAGTATGACAAACATGTTAGAGGTGCTTGAAAATAAAAGATACTGGTAGTCTACTTACCCCAGTTAACTCCGCCTGTGGACCGCGTTCTTCCCATACATAAACAGCACCAGGAGAAATCATACTTCGTTCTTCCGTATCAAGTCGTCGCGTAACCATTGGGAGGATGCCAAGGAGGACGGCATGGAATATCACCCGAGCATCAGATGGAGAACGGATGCGGATGCCGGTGCATGTGGCACGCTGCATAGTGGAGGATCCAGGAATGAACGGTAGAAATTGGTGATCCATTTGCTAGAGCGGAGGGTCACTGGTGTGAAAAGGAGCAGAGAACGGTCAAGGCTGGTCCACTCCGATTTAACGGAAAACTGACAGGCCAGGCGAATGAAAGGCTGATGGGGTTTTCGGACCGTTAACGACACATTCTATCGTCGAAGGACCTGAATTATCGCTAACTAGATAATTATTAGAGTTTTAGAAACACTGTAATGGGAAGGGGTGAAGAAGGGTGAGAATAACAGATGTGCCTGGTCCATTCTGTCAATGTGAATTAATAGAGCCAAACTGGCCGCTCCTCCGATGATAGGATGGGGAAACCACACTATCCCTTTTCCATCTACGGTGAGCCCACTCACAAGATAGAGACCCCGGAATTTGAGGTGCGTGTCTGACTGCTTCTATTGCCGTATTCTGTGCCAAATCGGGCTACAAAACTGTCAGGGAATATGTAGCACATATCATATGGGGATAGTAGAATCATCAGATGTTCAGCATGGCCTGCGGTATGGGTGAACATTCTGGTCGACGGAGGGCTTGACTGCCAATTCTCGTCTGGTTCGTGCAGGGAAGACCATAGTGAACTGCGATTCTGTGATGGATGAGATTGAAATGAATATGGCAAGATTGTCTGCAGATTAGTCTGCAGATTCAACAAGATTTTGATTGGAATTCAAATGAACCATCGGCGACCAGGTCGCATTCAAACTCCGCGAACGGTGACCGATGAGGTGATGTTGGCTTCGAAATCGTTTCTTCTAACCGGCAAGCTCGTTCAGAAGCATACCCTTGTCCTCTACCAGATGTCACTTTATCCGAGCAACCGACTCCATCAAACTCTACAGTTCTCCGTCATTCGGCAACTAACAGCGCCCATTTCTATAATCATTGGCTGGACTGGTCACCGAGTCGCTTCGAGCTTTAATCTAGTTGAGACCTTCATAAGGAGTAACAAGATACATGATTCGCGGCAGATCAGAGGTTTTTAATTGGAAATAGTCCGTGTTACCCTATCATTCTTTTGCGCGCCACTGTGCGCCACGATGTCCTCTGACAGTGGCTTGAATCCAATATGACAGCTATGATGAATATTTTTGTATACACATGACCCCATGTATCTGCAAAAAGTGTTTCACATTCAATTGATACCAACAGAAAGCGAACAGAAAACTAGTGAGGTAATCCAATAGTTTAATGCGGCGTCGGAAACCCCCGGATAACACCGCAACGAATATTTTCGCTAACGCCCTTAAACTGATAAAGAACTCGGCAAATTCTTGAGTTTGTCATAGACGAAATTTGAACAACCTGTATACACGGGACATTGAAGGCTAAGGCATATTTCCAACCAGCGGCTCGAAGACTCCAGGTACGTTATACACCGGAATGGAGGCAATTCTGCATAGCGTCAGTGAGGACCAGAGGTATCCAGTTCTACCCGATCAGATCCAAGTAATACATAGCTTTCTGATGAACCCCTTGATCTACAACATACCATCGTTCATATAGAAGATCCATCTGCGATAACATTTGTCCCACGCACGTCAAACGCTTGAGGAGACTTACTACATATAACCTTCCGTTTCTCCGCATGAACTTTAACACCTCCCATGAGAACGAGCCCGTTCAGAATTGGACCTCAGGTAGCGGTTCCGGCACATATCCCACGTGTATCTCGCATGAGAATAAATACAGGGTCCCTAAAATAGCAGATCTATGTTCCTACGCACTTGTATTTCAAACTAGCTTCGTAGTGATGGATTGATGTGATGTAGCTACAGAGCGGTGAGGGTATCCACTTGCTGATGTCCCTTCAGGCGGGTTTCCAGAAACCGGAAGCAACAAATGGTATGTTTCCTATATGCGCAATGCGGGCACAATGCTCGTCCATCGTTAATACGGCCTTGAAGATCGCAAAAAGAATGTTCTGCGACTGACGACGTGATGCGTGATTTACGAAGAGGGTTCTATTAATAAATCCAATCAAAATCAACTAGAATAAATTCCGTCTCCGTCGACTTGGATTTGGTAAACACACGACCATCAGGACATAGCATATATTGGATGGTCTCTCCTCGTGACTATTCTTTGTGGATCTTATGCATGATCACACTAGCCATATTCATTATGACAGTGTTCTCTGTTGAACCCTAGATTCATATCTTGGACAAAAGCAAACCATGTGAACGACTGAATTATCATTTTTTCTATCCAATAAATTTATAATGCAGTGCTCGATAGTTCGCGGTAGCGTACAAAAATACATCCTATCTACACAAACACAAGTGAAGGTCAGATTGCTTGCAACTAATCTGAATCATATAGGGAAAACAAACGAGAAGAAAATAAAAAGGAGGAAGGAATTGTGAGTAAACGGGTTAACGCCAACTAAGTTATTTAGTTCAAGCAATCACTGAAGGATTGTCAGATAGAAAAGAGGCAAAATTGATCATTCCATTTTCAGGTTTATACATGAAACAGCTGCAGCTGTTCATGATGTGAGCTCCAGTTTCGAGGTCACAATGACCGAAACTGATTGGATGTTGCTGATGGCGGGACAACAGCAGGTGGGGTGCTAGCAGGCATGCTGGCAGCTTATGTGACAGAGTTAGATATGAAGCTGGTCTAGTCGATTAATGGTGCGACAAGGCGAGATCTACCTGTTGAAAGGAAGCAAATATGAGAGTGTAGGGCTCTCTGTGCGATACTTGCCTTCATTTCCTCCCCCTCACGGAGCTGCGGGGAAAACTAGACCAAATGGTGGTTCAAGACTTACGCGGTTTCTCGTACACCTCGGCCCAAAGTCAAGGATCTTCTCACGTTCACATGATCTTTAGGCCTTCTCTGCTACCTTTTATCACGGAAATCCATCACCTGAATCGTAATCCAAAGAATGATTAACAAGGAAATGACCACACCGCTCGATTGACTCTCATACGGTAACCTGATATCATAAGGAGGCTTAACTTGAGTCCGATATTTCGTCAATAACTGACTACATGAAAGATGGTGGACGGAGACAGTACGAGAGATCTTTTGATGAATTATTTCTCGCAAAACAGACACATGTCTGGGAATTGAATCAGAGAGTTAATATTAATAGTCCGTAAAATTTATAACGGTATCAAATCAATGAACCGCGCCATAAGTGAAGGCATAAGCAATAGGTTGCGGCTTAGTGTTTGTGTTTCCTCCTCTTCCCAACACCAATTGATGCACCTGAGTGTATGATCATCTTGCGCAATGTGTCATCATCGTTCAACCGATGAACGTCCTGGGTGCTGCCAATGACCTCTCCAGCGACGATTAGAATTGGAAAATCGGGAACCGACGTGAGGCGCTGAAGCATCGGGATGAGGACATTAGCATCATCCCGAGTATCAACGTCGATAATAGTCGGTGATGGTTTGAGGTGTAATTTATCTAGGATCGCTTTTACATCACGCGAAGCTGAAGAATAATGCTATTTGGAGGTTTAGAAGTCAGTCAACTGATTTGCATCGGGCCGGCAATACGCAAACCTTGGAGTAGAGAAAAACCGGATTCCTTGACCAGACATCATCAACCATCGCCTGCACCTCCTTTGCAGCCCATGGAGCCCTGGTGTCGAAGTCGAGTATCAGTTGAGGATCGATGGGGCTGGACGGATCGACAAAGAGAGGAATGTGGTTCCGGCTTGATAAACTTGCCAGGAAACTAGATACTGCAGCAAGCTCCTCCTTTTTGGTCAGATGAACTTGATCAGCAGCTGTTTTTGTCATTCGAGACGTGCCATGTTTGTGGATGGACTGAAGAATTAAGGATATCTGATTTGATCTTGTACTCTCTGGATCTGGCAGAATCTGTGAGCCGGGGCCAGCCCAGTGATGCAGCAAAGAAATATAGACAGTGAGGAGGAGGATGGCTAGGGCGGCGATAAATGTTGCCTGCTGCCTTGGCTTTCGGAGCAGGACAATAAATGGGGACTGGTGAAATGGTCTGCTTGATTTGTGGAGGGGTAGGTGTTCTTTGCGAGAAATATGGCCAGGGACTTGAAGGATAGACATTAGTAACGAACGAGAGTAAAGAACACAATAATGAACAGGGTCCGGTTGATCAATATATTATGGTCCCTACTTCGCTTCATCAATTCATCACGTTTTTTTACCTTTGTATTCATGTCTTTGTTTCGTCTGTTGATGTGCGACAGAAATTGTTCATAATACTCCTGTCAATGTCATCTCGCGCGCAACCATTATACACCCAGGTCCTTAGGTGGATCCGAGAAGTTCCTACGCTTGATGCATCCTTCTTCAAAAATAGTATGTTAGCTGGTTTTATGAATTTTTATAAGTTAGTGACCCTGATGATGTCGTTTAAATTATGGAGAACCCAGTCAATATTCCAAAGAAAATTTGTTACAAGATTGATAGCTGTCCACTGACATAGAGTGTGCCCATACATTGCACGCCAAATGTATGTCAAAATTGGGGCAATATAGTGCCATCGATCGAGAAGGACCACTTAGCATGATGTCTGAGAACTCGAGACATCACTATGATTTGTTGAATGAACACATGTGTCATGGGATTGAATTTAAAAACACTAGCTATCTCACCACAGGGTAGATGAACGAGGGGAGAAATAGATATACGTGAAATATTAATTCCCGGTTAACGAGGAAGTATTTCAAAGAAATGTAGGGTAGCGGAATGTATCAATTTGATCCGCTGATGTGCATGCGTTCATGAATGAGCAAATGCGACAAATCGAAATTGACTTGTTAACACTACGATACACTAAAATGGTTCTCATACGTCAAATCACAGACATTAACATGTCTCACAAAAATTAGTGCGGAAATATAGGTCTAGAGACTCCAGCGTCCTAGCCATAAATCATGTGCTGTCGTTGACTCGGGTCCCTGCTCTACCAAATAGTATTCCCTGTGTTCTAGTGGAATGATTTGAAAACTAAGCTCGGGAGTATACTACTACCCCAAAGTACGTCAGGAAGCCTGGTTAATTAATATGACTCAGCAAAGCACTCTTAAACCTCAGTAGATCACAGACCATATTTATGATGTCTGTCTCATCATGCTTGGGATCCATTAACCCGTTTTACAAGACAACTAGAAGAGGTGTATAGCAGCAGACTTATCAGATAAATGGCTTGAAGAACCACTGTCACTTACCTTCCAACGATTTTACGAAATGGGGGGCTTCATCTTCTCCTCATATAATTCTCCAGATATATCCCTCGAAGATCGTCTGGGTATATTGAAAAGATAGGCAACTCTGACAGGAAACTCAGTACTGGTTATATGAGGCTAAGTGTTGCGCTATATTGGCAAGTTGCCCTCCAAAACGATGTGTGTAAAGCAAATCCTCTACTTTACGGTGTCCAAACAAGCCGTGAACTCCAGACTGAATTCTATTTCTTTGTTCACTCCAATATGATGGAAGCACTGAAGTCCTTTCAATGATAATCCAGCCTCGACAGAAACAGGATATCTCCTTTCGGTCAACCAGTGTTTCGACTTCTCTATATTGAGATGCTTCATCTTTGTTCTTTCCAGCTTCCTTGTGCTTATGTTCCGAAAAAGAAGTTGACATCCACCCGGATAGTTTACTCCGGCATTTTGTCGAAAGATCATCGGACATCGGACATAACCTGAATTACCAGTGATCATGAACTGTTCATTGGGTTTCTTACTCTCTGGCGCGGGCGACCAATGCTGTCTCTGTGCGCTGTATGCTCCATTTCCTTGAAGATGATGTGTTGTTCTCTCCGACAAAGGAATTTCCCTAGACTTCCTCTTAGAGTAACACGTTTCATCAAAATTCTGATTGTGCAATTTTCCGACGCACCAACCCCGGCGAAAGCAGCTCACGAGGTTTGCACATCGTATATGATGGAACGACAATTCAGGACTCATAAAAGGCAACTTACTGGATCCATTCTTAACCTTAACAACCTCTGGTATGTTTTCTTCGCTCTCAAAAGCCCTGCTTGTGTTAGCCACCGCGTTGGGTGCTAATGCTGCTCAATCTACTCTTCAACAACAGACCGGTAATTGGGGATCAAACCCCACCAATGTTGGGTTCTACTACTACAAGCCCCTGAACCTCCCAGCAAATCCAGCTGTCATCGTTGCCATACATTATTGTTCAGGCACTGCCCAGGCTTTCTTCACTGGCACCCAGTATGCCAACCTAGCTGACACATATAAGTACATTGTCATTTATCCCAATGCCCCCGACTCCGGGGGATGTTGGGATGTTCACACCACCGCCACCCTCACCCACAATGGTGGTGGTGACTCGATCGCCATCGCAAACATGGTACGCTTCGCTATCTCAAGTTGGGGTGTTGATGCGTCTCGCGTTTACATGACTGGGCTCTCTTCTGGAGCTATGATGACAAACGTCCTGGCTGGCGCTTACCCCGACTTGTTCATGGCCGGTTCTGCATTTGCTGGCGTTCCTTATGGCTGCTTTGCGGGTCCCGACATGTGGAACACCCCTTGTGCTACCGGCCAGATCACGATGACTGCCCAACAGTGGGTAAGTGCGGCCACCCTTTCATAGCTAAATCAGTATCCAAATCAATCATTGCTTCACTTCTAGGGTGACCTCGTACGTACCGGCTACCCAGGCTACACTGGTGCTCGACCGAAGATGCAAATCTGGCAAGGTACTTTGTACGTGGAGCCCCACCATCCCTCCAATCGATACTGACACTGATTCTGGAGGGATACTACCCTCAATTATCATAACTTCGGTGAAGGTGTCAAGCAATGGACTAACGTCTTCGGCTATAGTCAGACTCCCACATCGATTCAACAGAACTCACCCTTGTCTGGTTGGACCCGATCAACCTACGGACCCGATTTTCAGGCTATCAGTGCTGCTAACGTAGACCACAATATCCCGATTCAAGCCAATGATGTTCTTAATTGGTTCGGTATCACTGGTGGCAGCAGTCCTCCTCCCGACACCACCACTCCACCCCAAACCACCACTACAGCTCCCGCCAATGGGGCAACTCAGACGCACTGGGGCCAGTGTGGCGGGTGCGAAACATCCTTGTAACTCGATTTCGGGAGATACTAACTCACTATAATATAGAGTGGGGTGGGTGGGGCCTACCGTCTGCGCTGCTCCTTATACCTGCCAAGCCTTGAATGAATGGTATTCTCAGGTATACTTCAGCTTCCTGGCACGTTATTTACACGAAAGCTGATGATGGATAGTGCTTATGATCGGTGTCTGAATCTGGAGTCAATGATTGAAGCGGAAACAACGGCGGTGACAGAATAATGGTTCTTGATTACTAGCTGTTGGACTTCATGATGTAAGAGATATTCATGATGCGACACCTTGAAATATCATACAAAAATACATGGAAGTGTGACATTCAATGAAATTTGCTGTTTTTCACAAGGACTCTGCCTTCTGCTAATACCGTTCTGAGTGAATTAGTACTATGTAATGCACGTAGCTCGTCCCACCCCCCAAGTGATTTTCCACGAAGGAGAACGTTGGGAAATGTGGAGTGCTGAGTAAGGCGAGTGAGAATGGCTTTGAGTGCTGCAGAGTCATCTATTGGTTATACTCAGATTGCACAGCATCGGGATGAGATAAGAAGCAAGTGACTTGCCTCGCAGATCGACTTCAATTACTTTGGCTTGGGGTTGTAGCTCGTATGATGAAAGGAGATTTTTAGCTTGTCTGGAATAACTGAGAAATTAGAAGGTGTGAGTATCGAAGCGAGCCCACGAATCTGGGGAAAGCGACACACGGACAAAAGGTCTATTGCAGGTGGTATCAATTCTGGACTGATCAAGAAAATTTGTGCTCTTCCGAGTCAAAAGCATACCTTGCTGAACACAACGAGAGGGAATTCCTTATCCAGCCTTTCCATCTCTGCAGTCCAATTCAGGTCTTCGTTTCCAGTGGTATAGTCATTTAAACTGATACGTTTGGTCGGATCCAGTTCCATATTGTTGGTCAACACATGTTGGTACTCATCCGAATCAGCAGTAACGAGATGGAGTAACCCATATATCTCAGCCACGTTGGACTGCTTCCTTGAGCGGAAGGCCGCCGCTAGTTTAGCGCGTGATGAGGTGAAGATAGCTGGGTCCTTCCTAAACTCTGGGAGCTCCCAAGACAAACCAAAAGTCCATGAAAGGCCGAAGATTACACAGATAAAGATGAACAAACGGATTGACCGACGGAGAAGTGACATAGAACTATCTGTGAATCCATCAGGGCCATTGGTCCGTGTTAATTATGTCAGCACAAACACTTATATTAGCCCGCTGGGCTCCCGCTTTGTCCTCGACCTTGGGAGTAAGCTTCGAGCCATGATTGGCTCAATCCCCTGGCAAGGCTCGAGAAGCAATTGCAGCTGATTTTGCAGGCACTGGGTCCCAAGGTTCGTTCTGATAACGGTTCTAATAAATGCATTCTGGGCTTATTCAAGTGTTGGTGCTGACATAATTAACACGGACCCATGGCCCTGGTGGATCCCATCTGTGAAATGAAAGCAGCTTTATGTCTACCACGCGTGCCATACATAGCATAATCATTGAAGATGTCATAGACCCCCTATGTTTGCCGAGGTTCTGGCCGTACAATAGTGTGAGGTAACTGATGCGTGATCAAACGAGTAAGGATATTGTTATAGCATTCTAACCATATCCTCCTTACATGGCCGATACCACTGGGTTTTCCCAAAAAATTGAGTATGTTCTCTTCGACATGGATGGCAAGCTGCTACTATTGCTGTGCTTTCCGATCCGTATTCTCATTGGCAACACCAGGCTTGATGATAGACTCAGAGAAAATCTACACCGACGTGACGAGTCAGTCTCGCGCTGTGCTCCCGAAGTGACAGACTAATTCTTGAAAAGATGAAATTCTTGGTAAACATGGAAAAGGAATGACTTGGGTAATCAAAGCTGGATGTATGGGTAAACGTAAGATGAGTTTTGGGCATTACACGGGCTTCTCTACTGACCTATCATTACTTTCTCGTATAGCTGAACGCCAAGCTGCAGAATACTTACTATCATTCTTTCCTGACATAGAGTTGACTCTTGAAGATTATCGATCACAACGGAATCGACTCCAAGATGAACGATGGTCCTCAGTCCAACTATTACCTGGAGTCTACAAGCTGGTCCAACATTTAAGGGCTCATGGTATCCCCATTGCAGTCGCTACAGGATCCCGAAGACGAAACTATGAATTAAAAACAGCCCATCTTCAAACAACTTTTAGTTGTTTCGAGGGTAAAGTGATATGTGGTGATGACACTCATTACAACATCAGGGGGAAACCTGCGCCCGATATTTTCATTGCTGCCGCGAAAGAGCTCCTTTACCGAGATGTTGGTTCAGTCAATGTCCCAATCACGGATAAGCAAAGGATGGAAAGGGGCAAAGGGCTTGTCTTCGAGGATGCCGTGCTCGGATTGCAGGCAGGGAAAAGAGCGGGAATGTCGGGTTCGTATCAAGTAATTTAAAGACACTTCTGAGGTGCTGAACTCTTAAAGTCGTGTGGGTTCCTGATCAAAATCTCTTGGATATCGGTTATTCAGGGGAAGAGAGAGCCGACCAGACCTTGAAAAGCCTTGAGGATTTTGTACCGGAGCAGTGGGGATTACCACCGTATCCGCTCAAAAATGACATGGTTTAACCATTCTATCAATCGTTCTATCGCTCATCGTTGTGACAGGATTCATTTCAGATTTTGAGAGTAATCCTCAGAGATTAGGTGGCATCTACCCTCCTGCCGAACTGCATTTCAACATTCGGAGGGATAATTGTCCCCCTTTCTATTCACAAATGCACTACAACTAGTAGCACAATATACAAACTTGAGGTATGGTGAAGCCGATACTCCGCCGGATAGGCACGAAAAATGCAACGTCCCCATCCCAATGACTCAAGTGGTGAGAGGTGAGTAGATTGGGATTCTGATAGCAGTATATGATTAGATATTATGGGATCTCAATCATTCAAAAGTCGTTGGTGATGTCTTGAACTCCTGAGATATATCAGGGCCCATTTGTCAAAGATGGATTACTTTGAAAAATCTTGTTAGTCCACAATAAGTAACGGACACCTATTTGTCGATGCGTATTTGCAATACCGTGTAGATCCCTTAGTTACCTATTGAGGGAACGATGAAGATGGGTAAGGATCTAGACACATACCAAAAGTATGTTTGCCACCTGACGGAGGCTAATTAGATGCCTGCTCTGATGACATGATATTGATATACAACTGGTGGTTATGTCCAATTTTGACTAGCGAACTTTGACTAACGGCGATTCTAGTGAGGTTTACATTTAGCACCAAGTCATCCCTTGTGGCGCACAATATGTAAGAATCACTGATTCTAAATACAGATCTCGGATGATCCCATATCTCACTCATTCGGAAAATGAATGAGACGCACATCTAAAGAACTGAATAATATTAAAAAAGGGATGTAGAATCAAAGTACACAGGGCGAGGACGTTCGATTGCAGGGTCAAACGGATTGGAGGCCGATCTGCGAATCTAATATAATAGTAGACCCTCAGTCGCAGTCAACGATAAGTCTAGGCCATGGATGCTTTGTCATGGATCGAGAGGTGAACGGAAATGCGTTCTAGTCGCTGTCCTATTGGCAAATTTCCTCTAGATTCCATGTCACAAGAGCTTGCAAGGCATTGAATAGG
>Ga0153950_1000536_pt1 | contig 16908 bp, 16 predicted proteins | sample TSNJ034MetaG_FD_104737 | JGI IMG/M metagenome (GOLD analysis project Ga0153950, IMG submission 104737) | Attine ant fungus gardens microbial communities from New Jersey, USA - TSNJ034 MetaG | ecosystem: Host-associated > Fungi > Mycelium > Unclassified | place: USA: New Jersey, Wharton State...
TAAATAGGGGCACCGGCCCCTAAAACCCCCGCTTAAGGACTGCTAGTCCTTAAGAATCCAGTATTCCTTGGCAAACGCTGGTGGCGCGGTGGTGCGGGGTGCGCCGTCGGTGGGCTGCCGCCCGGCGCGGCGCTGCATGTCGCATATTGGCTGCTTTTTGCAAAGCAGCGACCGGAATGGGGTTTTTGGGCCCCATGTAGGGAGCGGACGGTTTGATTGGGGTTTTGGCTGTGCAGGGCGTTACAACCTTGCTGATTTACGGGTTCTTAGGGCCATTATGGCCCTAAGCGGGTTCGGGCAGAGCCCGACCGCCGGAGGCAGAGCTAACGCCGAGATTAGGCCAAGCCAGTGGCAACGTCCCGGCCAACCGGGCAAGGCTAGGCAAACAGGATAGTCAAGGTAAATTCCGAATAGTGTTTTTAAGTGGATTCGCAGAAACTGGTTTGGAGGATGTATAAAATTATGGCGCCACGCAAAAAAACAACCGCAAAATCAAAAGGCAAGGGGAAAACCACCAAGACCAACCTTCAAGCCCAGAAGCAGATGTGGGCGGTGGTTCTCTTTGCGCTGGGCATTTTGCTGGGGGCCCTGACGCTGGTGGAGGGGGACAGGCTTTGGAAGGGCATACACGACAGGCTTTTCGGCTTATTTGGGTGGAGCGCCTACTTTCTGTCTCCCCTTATGATTTACATAGCGGTGGTGGCGGCCATGGACAAGCCCCTCAGCTCTATCAAGGCCAAGCTGTGGCAGATGGGGGTGCTTATATTCATGATTTCGGGCGCCATCCAGATTTTCAGCGGCAGATTGCCCGAGACAGGCAACGTCATCGAGAATATTCTGGCCCTCTATGACAGCGGCATCGAGCTGGACAGCGGCGGGGTGGCGGGAGCCCTGTTCGCCCTGCCACTCATCGGCCTGTTCGGCACCGGCGGGGCGTCCATTATCATCCTGCTGGCTATCTTTGTATTTGTGATGCTGATTACCGGCTCCACCCTCATCAGCCTCTATCATTACCTCACCCGCCCGGTGAAGGGGCTGGAATCCGCCTACGCGGCCCACATGGAGGATCGCATAACCAGCCAGGCCGCCCAGCAGCGGGAGGAAAAAGCCAAGCCCCCCGCAAAGCCCCGCTTTGATATTGATGTGGACATCAGCGCCGATAACGAGCCTCCTATGCCCGCGCACCCGGTGCGCAGCCCCAAGCCCAGCCAGGATATTCCCGCGGCGGAGGAAAAAGAAAGCCCGGTGGAGTATATTTCCGCCGCGGAATTTGCCCGGCCCGGCTCGGTGGAGCCGGAGCCCCTTCCCCAGCCTGAACCGGTTCCCCTCCACCCCTTGGAGGAGGAGATCGTCAAGGCCCAGGAAACGGCGGAGGACGACATTGCGGGGATTATCGACCGGTGCGTATCCGAAACGCCTCCGGCGGCGGATGACCTGACGATGGAGGAGAAGGGGGAGGACGGGAATCCCCAGACCATCCCCCTCTATGAGATTCCGCCCCCGGCGGCGGTTCCCGCCCAATACCGCAAGCCTCCCGTTTCCCTGCTGAAAACAACCCGCACGGTTTCCGGCGAGGTCATCGGGGACGAGCTGAAAAATAACGCCCAAACGCTGGTGGACACCCTGAAGAGCTTCGGGGTGCAGACCCGGATCACGGATATTTGCAGAGGCCCGGCGGTCACCCGCTATGAGCTGCAACCCTCCGCCGGTGTGAAAATCAGCAAGATCACCGGCCTTGCCGACGATATCGCCCTCAATCTGGCGTCGGCAGGCATCCGCATAGAAGCGCCCATCCCCAACAAGGCGGCGGTGGGTATCGAGGTGCCCAACAAAAACGTAAGCATGGTGAGCATCCGGGAGCTGGTGGAATCCCCGGAGTTCCAGAACGCCGACTCGAAGCTCACGGTGGCCCTGGGCAAGGATATCGCGGGGAATATCATCCTGGCGGTTATCGGAAAAATGCCACATCTGCTCATCGCCGGAGCAACCGGCTCGGGAAAATCCGTCTGCATCAACTCCATCATCATCAGCCTGCTTTACCGGGCCACCCCCGACGAGGTAAAGCTGCTGATGATCGACCCCAAGGTGGTGGAGCTGGGGGTTTACAACGCGGTTCCCCACCTGCTGGTGCCGGTGGTTACCGACCCGAAAAAGGCAGCCGGAGCCCTGGGCTGGGCGGTCACCGAGATGCTCAACCGGTACAAGGCCTTTGCCGAGCGGGGCGTCCGCGACCTCACCGGCTACAACCGCCTGGCGGAGGATCAGGACGAGTTGGCCCCCATGCCCCGCATCGTCATCATTATCGACGAGCTGGCGGATCTTATGATGGCGGCCCCCGGCGATGTGGAGGACTCCATCTGCCGGTTGGCGCAGATGGCCCGCGCCGCCGGCATGCATTTGGTAATTGCCACCCAGCGGCCCTCGGTGGACGTTATCACCGGCGTCATCAAGGCCAATATTCCCTCCCGCATCGCCTTTGCCGTCTCCTCCATGGTGGACAGCCGCACCATACTGGACATGGGCGGAGCCGAAAAGCTGCTGGGACGGGGCGACATGCTCTTTTATCCCGTAGGCTCCAGCAAGCCCCAGCGGGTTCAGGGCTGCTTTGTCACCGACGCCGAGGTGGAGTCGGTGGTGGGCTATATCAAGGAGGGCGAAACCATGGTCTATGACGAACAGATCGTGGCGGAAATCGACCGCCATGCCGTGGCGGAGAAGCCGGGCAAGGGCGGCGGCGCGGGTAACGGCGGCGACGATACCGACGATATGCTGCCCCAGGCCATTGAATGCGTGGTGGAGGCGGGACAAGCCTCCACCTCCCAGCTCCAGCGCCGCCTGAAGCTGGGCTATGCCCGGGCCGCCCGCATCATCGACCAGCTGGAGGAAAAGGGCGTTGTGGGGCCCTTCGAGGGCTCCAAGCCCCGGCAGGTGCTCATCTCCAAGGAGCGCTGGATGGAGATGAAGCTTTCCGGCGCGGAGGACGCCCTGCTGGAAAACTCCGGTGTCCCCGAGGAGGCCCCCTTTTAACATTATCCCTAAAAGGAGTTGTAACAGATCATGAAGCAGACAGAGGGTTCCATTCAGCCCCGGGGATCGGCGTTGATTCCGTTTCTGGTGTTTATCGCGGTTTATTTGGGCACGGCAATCGCGCTGCATCTACAGGGAGTGGAGATGGCGTTTTACCACATGCCCGCTCCGGTCGCCGTCCTGGCGGGTATCCTTGCAGCCTTTGTTATGTTCCGCGGCACGCTGGATGACAAGTTTAACCAGTTCACAAGGGGCTGCGGCGACAGCAATATCATTACCATGTGCTGCATCTATCTGCTGGCGGGAGCCTTTGCCGCCGTGGCCAGGGCCATGGGCGGGGTTGAATCGACGGCCAATTTGGGGCTTTCGGTGATTCCTCCCCAGTATATCACGGCGGGCTTGTTTCTGATCGCCATGTTCCTTTCGCTGGCCACCGGAACATCGGTGGGTACAATCGGAGCCATCGGCCCCATCGCCGTTGAGGTGGCGGCAAAGGCAAACCTAAGCATGGCGGTCGTCATGGGGGCCATCGTAGGCGGGGCTATGTTTGGCGACAACCTGTCCATGATATCCGACACCACCATCGCGGCGGTAAAGACCCAGGGCGTTGGAATGCGGGATAAATTCAGGGTGAACTTTTTTATCGCGCTTCCGGCGGCTGTGATTACCTTTGTTATTCTGCTGTTCACAAGCCGCCCCGAGGGGGCGACGCCCCTTGGCGACCTAAGCTACAGTGTAATTAAAATCCTCCCCTATATCCTGGTGCTGGCGCTGTCGCTGGCGGGGCTGAATGTATTTGTAACGTTAACCACAGGCATCCTGTCCGCAATGCTGGTGGGCATGGCTACGGGCCAGCTTACCCTCATGGCCGGCGTGCAGAATATCTATGCCGGGTTTACCGACATGTTTGAAATATTCCTGCTGGCTATGCTTACCGGTGGGCTTTCCCGGATGGTCACGGTAAACGGCGGCATCGAATGGGCGCTGCAAAAAATCCAGACGCTTATCAAAAGCAACCGGGGCGCGGAGCTGGGCATTGCCGCGCTGGTTTCGCTGGCGGATATTGCCACAGCCAATAACACGGTGGCCATCGTCATTTCAGGGCCGGTGGCAAAAAAAATATCCACCAAATACAAGGTGGATCCCCGCCGCAGCGCCTCACTGCTGGACTCCTGGTCCTGTGTGTTTCAGGGCGTCATCCCATACGGCGCGCAGACCCTCATTGCCTGTAGCCTGACCGCGGGGGCCATCAGCCCCTTCAACCTCCTGCCCTGCCTGTGGTACCCATATCTGCTGGGGGTATTCGCGCTGATATCTATCTTTGTACCCTTTGCCAATGGCTATATAAGGAAAAATCCCTGGGACTGGGAAAAGGAGGAACGGCTCCTGGCGGGGCAAGGAGTCGGCGCGCATATGGAATAGCGGGTAAAAACCTGATATTACCTTTCAGATGCTATTGTTTCAGACGCCATTGTTTCAAACGCTTCCATAGTTGAGACATCATCCTGCGCCTGGGCGGAGTCTGTATCATCTGATGATGTAACGGCGCACAAGGTGCTGCTCCGTTTTTGGCAGAAATTGCGGCGCGCCGCGATTGTGCTCAGGGTATCCCCCAGCTGCGTAAACGCGGCTCCCAGTAATTCCACCGTATCATTATCAAAGCGGTTGGCAATCGCGTTGGCAATCGCCGTAATGCTCATTGTAAACTCACATGAATTCATCGCTGTTTCACCTCGGTACAATATATGCGAAAAGCCGTCTCCGGGATAACGCGCAGTTTCCGATGACAGGGCAGCCCCGGCAGCGCTATATTGAGGTGAAGCAAGGTTACAGGCGGCAGGGCGCAGCCCCGCAACAATAGGAATCGAGGAAGAAAGTGAAGGAAAACACCGGATATACACCGGGCAACGGCGCGTTCCTGCCCCTAAGCTGGGAGGACGCGGAGGCCCGGGGCTGGGACGGGCTGGATTTTGTCTGCGTCACCGGGGACAGTTATGTAGACCACCCGTCCTTTGGCGTCGCCATCATCTCCCGGGTGCTGGAGGCGATGGGGTTCCGGGTGGGGATTCTGGCCCAGCCGGACGTGGCGTCTGACCGGGATTTCACCCGCTATGGCCGCCCCAGGCTGGGTTTTTTTGTCACCAGCGGCAATATTGACTCTATGGTTGCCCATTACACGGCGGCGGGGCGCAAGCGGTCGGACGACGCGTACACGGCGGGAAACAGGGCGGGCAGGCGGCCTGACCGTGCGGTTATCGTGTACAGCCGCCGTCTCAAGGCGATTTATCCTCATTGCCCGGTGATAATCGGCGGGCTGGAGGCGTCCTTCCGCCGGTTTGCCCACTACGACTACTGGCAGGACGGGGTGCGCCCCTCCATCCTGGCGGACAGCGGGGCGGATCTTCTCAGCTATGGCATGGGGGAACTGCAAACCCGGGAGATCGCCCGCCGCCTGGCGGCGGGGGAAAAGGCGGAGGCGCTGCGGGATATCCAGGGCACCTGCTGGATGGCGGGCCCCGGCGAGATTCCCCGGCAGGGGGTATCCTGCGCGTCCTTCCAGAAGGTGCGGGACGATAAAGCGCTCTACGCCAAGGCGTACCGGCTTCAGGCGGAGAACCAGGATCATATCACCGGGAAAACGGTGATTCAGAAGCAGGGGGATAACTACCTCATTCAAAACCCGCCCATGCGTCCCCTCACCCGGGAGGAGCTGGATCAGGTGTTCGCCCTCCCCTTCGCCCGGATGTACCATCCCTCCTACGAGGCGCCGGGCGGGGTGAAGGCCATCGAGGAGGTGGAGTTTTCCATTATGCACAACCGGGGCTGCTTCGGAGGGTGCAGCTTCTGCTCCATCGCCTTCCACCAGGGGCGGACGGTGGTGTCCCGGAGCGTGGAGTCGGTGGTGGAGGAGGGGCGTTCCCTCACCCGAAGCCCCCGGTTCAAGGGGTATATCCACGACGTGGGCGGCGCGACGGCCAACTTCCGCGGCCCGTCCTGCAAAAAGCAGGAAACCAAGGGGATGTGCCTCCACCGCCGGTGCCTTGCGCCCGCCCCCTGCCCCAACCTGGAGGTAAGCCACCGGGAGTACCTGGATATCCTCCGGCGGCTTCGGGGGCTGCCGGGGGTTAAGAGGGTTTTTGTCAGATCCGGGCTGCGGTATGATTATATAAACCTGGATCGTGACAATACTTTCCTCAGGGAGCTGGTGGAGCACCACGTCAGCGGCCAGCTGAAGGTGGCCCCGGAGCATTGCAGCCCCGGTGTGCTGGACAGGATGGGCAAGCCCCATATCGGAGCCTACCTTGCTTTTTCCAGAAGCTACTACGCCGCCACCAAAAAGATCGGAAAGGAACAGTATCTGGTGCCCTATCTCATGTCCTCCCATCCCGGATCCACGCTGGGGGACGCGGTGGAGCTGGCGATTTTTCTTAAAAAGCAGAACATCCGCCCCGAACAGGTGCAGGATTTTTACCCCACCCCCGGCACCGCGTCCACCTGCATGTTTTACACCGGGCTGGATCCGGACACGCTGGAGCCGGTGCATGTGGCCCGCACCCCGGAGGAAAAGGCCATGCAGCGCGCCCTGCTCCAGTATTTCAGGCCGGAAAACCGGGAGCTTGTCAGGAAGGCCCTGGAAAAAGCGGGCCGCCGTGACCTTATCGGCCCGGGAAAGGACTGCCTGATCCCCGGCCGTCCGGGCGGGAACGCCGGAAACCGGCAGTCGCGGCCCCCCACCGGCAGGGGAAACGCAAAGGATACATTTAAGTCCCCCCAAAGGGGAAAACCCCGCAAATCCAAACCATAGGGAGGAATTATGGCCAAGAAGAAAACCCGGCGCGCAGCCAAGCTCAATTGGGTTGTGATTACGCTGGTGGCGCTGGTGTCGGCCCTCTGCATCCTGCGCACCCTGGAGGACAAGTACCAGATGGGCCTTGGCCTGCCGGGGCTCCAGTTGCCCTCCCTCACCTTTCTCTATGAGTATATCGAGGATATTGCCGACGATTTAAGCCAGCCGGAAAACAAGGACAGCATGGATAACGCCCTTGCGGTGTCGGGGCCCCTTGCCGACAGCCCCCTTACCATCCATGTGCTGGATATGGGACAGGCGGACAGCGTGCTCATCCGCAGCCCCGGAATGAATGTACTCATCGACGCGGGGGAAAACGACCAGGGAGCCTTGGTGCTCCGTTATCTGGAGGATTTGGGGATAGGGAAGCTGGATATTGTCATCGGCACCCATCCCCACTCGGATCACATCGGCGGTCTGGATACGGTGATAAGCGGCACGCGGATCGGAAAGGTGATCCTTCCGGCCATCCCCGACGACCTTGTCCCCACCACCCAAACCTACACCGACCTGCTGACCGCCATTGACGGGAAGGGCTTGCGGATTACCGTGGCCCAGCCCGGCATGGAGCTTGACCTGGGGGACGGCGTGATTATGACCCTGCTGGGGCCCCTTGAGGATTACGAAGACCTCAATGACATGTCGGTGATAACCCGGGTGGACTACGGCGACACCGCCTTCCTCTTTACCGGGGACGCCGAAGCCCGGGCGGAGCTGGATCTGGCGGAGCGGTGGGATTTAAAGGCCGATGTCCTAAAGCTTTCCCACCACGGCAGCAAAACCTCCTCCGCAGCCGCCTTTCTGGACGCGGTTTCCCCCAGCGTCGGCGTCATCTCCTGCGGCCTGGACAACAGCTACGGCCATCCCCACAGCGAGGTGATGGAGCGGCTGGCCCAGCGGGACATTGAGATCTACCGCACCGACCTCATGGGTACCGTCGTCCTCCGGTCGGACGGACGGCAAATCGCGGTTTCCACAGAAAAATAGGAGGGATATTATGGATATCATATGGTCGGTTGACCGCATAGAGGGGGGCACCGCGACCCTGGAGGCCGACCGCCGGCAGCGGCAGGTGCCCCGGGAGCTCCTGCCCCCCGGCGTCCGGGAGGGGGACTGCCTTCTGGAGGACGCCGACGGCCATTTTGTGCTCCAGCCGGAGGAGACCCGGAGGCGGCGGCAGCACAACCAGGATTTGTTCCGGCGGCTTTCCCAATAACCATATAAATTGTCCCGGTAAATTCACATAATAGACACAATATATTCGCTCCCCGGCTTGAAATAACGGGGGAGATAGGGTACAATAACATCAGTAACCATAAACTTGTTTTATACTAATCTTCTATCAAAGCGTCGAAACGCTTTGATAGCGCGAAGCGCGTAGAAGATTGTATGAGACGTAGCCGCGTAGCGGCGCGGCGCGTTAGCGACGCATATTCATGTTTCTGCTTGAGAACAGGGCGGCTTTTGCGGCCCGGGAGAAATGAGGCGGTAATGTAATGGCAGTCAAGTTAAACACCAAGTATACAGGAGGCTTTATTTCCGCAGGAGAGTTGGAGGGTATATGGCCCCAGGTTCTCGCCGCGCACGACACGCTGCATCAGAAAACCGGCGCCGGCAGCGACTATCTGGGGTGGCTTGACCTTCCGGAAGCTTATGACGGGGCCGAATTTGCCCGTATCGGGGCGGCGGCGAAGCGCATCCAGGGGGACAGTCAGGCGCTGGTGGTTATCGGCATCGGCGGCAGCTATTTGGGCGGCCGCGCGGCCATTGAGTTTATCCGGTCCCCCAACTACAACCTGCTGCCCAAGAATACCCCGGATATCTATTTTGTGGGCAACACCATCAGCCCCACGGCCTTAAGCGAGATTATTACGCTGTGCGAGGGGAAGGAGCTGTCGGTGAACATCATCTCCAAATCCGGAACCACCACCGAGCCCGCCCTGGCTTTTCGCATTTTCCGGGAGCTGATGGAGAAGAAATACGGCAAAGAGGGCGCAAAAAAGCGCATTTACTGCACCACCGACAAGGCCCGGGGAACCCTGAAGGAGCTGGCGGACAGCGAGGGCTATGAAACCTTTGTGATTCCCGACGACATCGGCGGGCGGTATTCGGTGCTGACGCCGGTGGGACTTCTTCCCATCGCGGTGGCCGGGTGCGATATAGAGGCGATTATGCAGGGGGCCGCCGCCGCCATGGGGGCCTTTGAAAAGCCTGATATGGCGGGGAACGACGCTTACCGCTACGCGGCGATGCGGAACCTGTTTTACCGCAAGGGCAAAAAAATTGAAATCCTCGTGGCGTATGACCCCGCGTTTGCCATGATGAACGAATGGTACAAGCAGCTGTTTGGCGAGAGCGAGGGGAAGGACAACAAGGGATTGTACCCGTCGTCCATGATTTTTTCCACGGATCTTCACTCCCTGGGGCAGTTTGTCCAGGACGGCTCCCGCACCATGTTCGAGACGGTGGTGGATATCCAAAGGCCCAGGCAGGATATCTTCCTCAACCCTGACCCGGATAATTTTGACGGGCTGAATTTTCTTTCCGGACAAAACATGTCGGTGGTCAACCGCAAGGCGTTCCAGGGTACGGCACTGGCCCATATAGAGGGTGGAACCCCCAACCTGGTGCTGGAGCTGCCGGAGACGAGCGCCTATGAATTCGGCTACCTGGTGTATTTTTTCGAGAAGGCCTGCGCCATCAGCGGCTATATGCTGGGGGTAAACCCCTTCGACCAGCCGGGGGTGGAGGGGTATAAAAAGAATATGTTTGCCCTGCTGGGAAAACCCGGCTACGAGGAGCAGAAGGCTTTGCTGGAAGCAAAACTGGTTTGACGCCCCTTCACGGGTGATATCCTATATAAACGGAAAGGAAGTTTTATTTATGGTAAAACTGATTGTCGGCAACAGAGGCACTGGCAAGACGAAAGCGCTCATTGACCTTGTAAACCAGGCCATGAGCAACAGCAAGGGGAATGTGGTCTGCATCGAGAAGGGGGACTCCCTTAGATTTGACCTGAGCCATAAAGTGCGGCTGATTAACATTGAGGATTACACGATTAAGGGCCCGGACGCCTATTATGGATTTTTCGCGGGGCTGCTGGCGGGAAACTATGATATTACCGAAATTTTCGGGGACGCTACCTTTAAAATCCTCTGTGGAAAGCACGACAAGGATTATGAAATGCTGGGCGACTTTGTAGAGCGGCTGTCCAAGCTGACCGCCGAGTCTGATGTTGTCATCACCTTTACCGTTTCCTGCGACCCCAATGACCTGCCCGCGAAGGTTCAGGATAACATAGTCCGCTAAAATTTCGTATGTTTCCGATCTTTTGTGGAATACATGTTGACAAAAGCCGCGCGATTAACTATAATTGATTGCGTGGCTTTTGCTTTAATGCCGCTTTTAGCAGGATATGGGTGTAGATGATGAAGGTAAACCTCAAACAGATTCCCTCCGACGGCCGGCCGTTACAGGTGAAGGCCAAGCTGGATCTGTCGGATTTATCCCGCTGGGGCGGGTGTCCCCTTCCACAGCCGGTGGATGTGGAGGCGGTGTTTGCCGTGAAAAACGGCATTGTCACCCTGAACTACAAGGCGGATTACACGGTGGAGGGAGCCTGCGGCCGTTGCCTTGCCCCTGTAAAGCTGGCGCTGGAGGAGGAGTTTTCCCACATTCTGGCGGAACAGGCGGAGCTTGGGGACAACGATGATTTTATCCCGGCGCCGGACGCTCAATTGGATCTGGACGAGCTGGTGAGGGCGGATATCAGCTTGGGACTGGCCGGAACGCTCCTTTGCGGAGAGGACTGCCGGGGACTGTGCCCCATCTGCGGAACCGACAAAAATACCGGGGACTGCACATGCAACCCCCACACGCCGGATCCCCGCTTCGCCGCCCTGAGGGCGCTGTTGGAGGAGGATTCTCAACAAAGCTAACATATGTAAATATTTTAGAATAGATAAAGTGATGTAAGGAGGTGCCGGGATGGCAGTACCAAAGAGAAAACACTCACAAGCACGGAAAAACAAGAGGAGGTCCAACGTTTGGAAGCTGGACGCGCCTGCTTTTTCTAAATGCACGCAATGTGGCGAGCTGAAAACACCACACAGGGTTTGCGGGAATTGTGGCTACTACAATGGCAAGCAGATACTCAAGATGGAGGCCTAGTGATGGGCTCGGGGGTGGAGTGTTCCACCCCTCTTTTTGTATGTGGAGGTGAAGCGGCTTGGCGGTAACAATCAGCGGGGTGGAGCCGGGCTCCCCCGCCTTCCGGGCGGGGATTGGGGCAGGCGACCGGCTGGAAGCCATCGACGGGCATCCCATCAATGATGTGCTGGACTACCGGTTTTATATGACCGCCCGGTGCCTGACGCTTCATCTTGGCGGGGAGGGGGAACAGCCTCGGATCAAAACCATCCGCAAGGGCGAATACGAGGATCTGGGCCTGGAATTTGAAACCTACCTCATGGACAGCCAGCGGCTTTGCAGGAATAAATGCATCTTCTGCTTTATCGACCAAATGCCTCCGGGAATGCGGGACAGCCTGTATTTTAAGGACGACGACAGCCGGATGTCCTTTTTATTCGGCAACTACATCACCCTCACCAATCTGGAGGCGCGGGATGTGGAGCGCATTATCGCCATGCGTATCAGCCCGGTGAACATCTCGGTGCACACCACAAACCCGGCGCTCCGGGTGGCGATGATGGCCAACCCCCACGCGGGGGAGGTGCTGGAATACCTGCCCCGCCTCGCCGGGGCCGGTATCCGGATCAACGCCCAGCTGGTGCTCTGCCCCGGCGTCAACGACGGCCCCGAGCTCCGGCGCAGCCTGGAGGAGCTTACGGCATTAGCCCCCGGCCTGCAAAGCGTGGCGGTTGTTCCGGTGGGCCTCACCCGGTTCCGGGAGGGGCTGGCGGAGCTGCGGATGTTCGCCCCCGCCGAGGCGGCGGTGGTGATCGGCGAGGTGGACAGGATTGGAAACAGGATGCTGGCCCTCCATGGCCAGCGCGTCTGCTACGCCGCGGATGAATTTTACCTGGCGGCGGAAAGGCCTGTTCCCGCCGCGGAGTTTTACGAGGAGTTTGCCCAGCTGGAAAACGGCGTGGGGCTGCTGGCGCTGCTGGAGGATGAATTCCGCCAGGCACTGGAGCTGGAGGCTCCCCGGCAGGTGACCCGCCGGGTGGGGATTGCCACAGGGTATGCGCCCCAAAATCTCATAAGGTCGCTGGCCCGGCAGGCTATGGAGCGGTTCCCCGGCCTGGAGGTCAGTGTTTTCCCCATCCGCAACGATTTTTTTGGTCCCGACATCACGGTGGCGGGGCTGGTGACGGGGGGGGATCTGATAGCCCAGCTAAAGGGAAAGGATCCGGGGGACGAGCTGCTTTTCCCGTCGGTTATGCTCCGCCACGAGGGGGATCTGTTTCTGGACGGCCTCTCGGCGGCGGAGGTGGCGGAGGCGCTGGGGCTGCCGGTTCGCCCTGTGGACAACGACGGCTTCCAGCTGCTGGAGGCCATGCTGGGCGAAGGCGGTCAGGCGCCTCGGGGGTAATGTTATGCTGATAAGAGAAGCCACAACGGACGATTTATTACCCTTGCTTGGGTTGTACACCCAGCTGCATGAAAACAAAATGCCGGAGATAAATTTTAGACTTGAAAGCTTGTGGAGCGGCATATTGGCTGACAAAAATCATCATATTATTATGGGAGCAACCGATAACAAGCCGGTATCCTCCTGCGTTCTTGTTATCGTTCCAAACCTTACCCACAATCAGCGTCCCTACGCTTTGATAGAAAACGTAATCACCCATGAAGCGTACAGGAATAGGGGCTATGGGACGGCAATTCTTGATTACGCAAAAGAAATAGCCCTCAAAGAAAATTGTTATAAGATGATGCTGCTCACCGGCTCAAAGGACCAAAGCACTTTAACCTTTTATGAAAAAGCGGGATATAATCAGAGGGATAAAACAGCCTTTATACAATGGCTCTGACCCGGACGGTAAAGCAGGTTTTGCAATGCGCAAATCGGAGGAATTTACTTACATGGAGCATAAATCTACTTCTTATGAACAGATGACGGCTGAACCGGTTATGATTAAAGCGCTGTCGGAATTCCTGAATGTCCCCCTTGAGTGTATTGCTCATAATAAAGCGATATATTTTGAAAACACGCATGTTAATGTGGACTTCTATTCTGAAGCTTTTGGAATTTTAGGCGAGGTCTACGCCCATATCGGCCAAATCAAATCCGCGCAATGGGATAAAATACTGCGGGATGTGGTAAAAATGCTTTATATAGAAGAAAAGCTGGGAAAAAAGTACCGGAAAATGATTGTTGTGAATAACGAGGCGCTATATAATCAATTGAATGGAAATTCCTGGAAAGCGAATGTCCTTGATGTTTTTCACATTGAATTACATAAAATTAATATAGATTCCGGCCTGGAAGATTCTATTCTGAAAGCACAGGAACGGCAATACAGGTAACAGGATACCGACCCAATACGGAAAAGCAAAAGAAGGAGGCAATCATGTCAAAACCGGTAATAGCCATAGTCGGCCGGCCCAATGTGGGGAAATCCACATTGTTTAACAAGCTGGTGGGCAGGCGGCTTTCCATAGTGGAGGACACCCCCGGCGTCACCCGGGACCGCATCTATGCGGAGTGCGAGTGGCTGGGCAAGGAGGTGATGCTGGTGGATACCGGCGGCATAGAGCCCTTTGCGGATACGGAGATGCTGGTGTCCATGCGCAGGCAGGCGCAGGTCGCCATTGACAGCGCCGACGCCATCGTGCTGGTCACCGACCTGCGCACCGGGGTTACCGCCACCGACGCGGACGTGGCGAGTATGCTCCAGAAGAGCGGCAAGCCCATTGTGGTATGCGTTAACAAGTGCGACAGCATCGGGGAGCCTCCGGCGGATTTCTACGAATTCTACAACCTTGGCTTGGGGGATCCGGTGGCGGTGTCCGCCGCCCACGGCCACGGTACCGGGGATCTGCTGGACGCGGTGTTCGCCCACATCGACTTTGACAAGGCGGAGGACTACGATGAGGAATACATCAAGGTGGCGGTCATTGGCAAGCCCAATGTGGGCAAGTCGTCCCTGGTGAATAAAATAGCCGGGGAGGACCGGGTGATTGTCTCGGATGTGGCGGGAACCACCCGGGACGCCACCGATACGGTTATTGAAAATGAATTTGGAAAATTTGTGTTTATCGACACGGCGGGTATCCGGAGAAAATCCAGGGTGGACGAGGCTATCGAGCGGTACAGCGTGCTCCGCGCCTATATGGCGGTGGATCGGGCGGACGTCTGCGTCATTATAATCGACGCCACCGTCGGCTTTACCGAGCAGGATTCCAAGATCGCGGGGTATGCCCACGAGGCCGGAAAGGGCTGCATTGTGGCCGTCAACAAATGGGACGCCGTGGATAAGGACGGCAAAACCATGCAGGAGACGGAAAAATCCCTGGCGGTGGACTTTTCGTTTATGAGCTACGCGCCCTTTGTGTTTATCTCCGCCAAAACGGGACAAAGGCTGCCCAAGCTGTACGAGCAGATTCACTATGTGGCGGAGCAAAACGCCCGGCGCATCTCCACCGGCTCCCTCAACGACCTGCTGGCCTATGCCACCGCCCGGGTACAGCCCCCCTCGGACAAGGGGAAGCGGCTGAAAATCTTCTATATGACCCAGGCCTCCGTCAAGCCCCCCACCTTCGTCTGCTTTGTCAATAAGGCGGAGCTGTTCCATTTTTCGTACCAGCGGTATATAGAAAATCAAATCCGGGAATCCTTTGGGTTGCAGGGGACTCCCATCCGAATGATTGTCCGCGAACGGGGAGATTGACAGGTATGCTGACATCAAAATTTTACTTGGCGTTCATTTTGATTGCCGTAATATCCTATCTGCTGGGAAGCCTCAACTTTGCGTTGATTCTTTCCCGCCGGCTGGCGGGGGACGACATCCGCAGGCATGGCAGCGGCAACGCGGGGATGACCAATATTTTGCGCACCTACGGAAAAAAAATGGCCGCCGCCACCGCCGCCGGGGACTTTATAAAGGCGATGGTGGCCATTGGCCTTTCCAGGTATATCTTTATCCGGCTGGGCATTACCATCCTGGACGCCGGGTATCCCTCCGGCCTTTTTGTTATCCTGGGCCACCAGTTCCCCCTTTATTTCGGGCTTAAGGGCGGCAAGGCGGTGATTGTCTCCCTGGCGGTGATATTCCTGACCAATCCGCTGGTATTCCTGATTATTATGGTGATATTCGTACCCTTTGTCTTTATTGTGAAAATCGTTTCCCTGGCGTCGGTTCTGGGTGCGGTCGCTTACCCGGTTCTGACATGGGCGGTACTTAGCTGGATGGGGCGGGACGCGCGTTACGATACAATTTGCGCCGCTGTTATCGGAGCAATCATCCTGTTCAACCACCGGCAAAATATAGGGCGGCTGCTAAAGGGGACGGAAAATAAATTCGGTTCAAAGAAAAACTAAGGAGGTAGTGAGATGTCCAATGTTTTGATTATGGGCGCGGGCGGGTTCGGCATTGCCCTGGCGGTGATGAGCAACCGGTACGGCCACAATGTAACCCTATGGTCCCCCTTCCCCCGGGAGGTGGAGCAGCTCAGCCGGGATCGGGAGCAAACAAAGCTCCTGGCGGGAATCCTCATTGACGAGGGCATTGCCGTCACCTCCTCCCTGGAGGGGCTGGACAATCAGAACCTGGTGATTCTGGCCACTCCTTCCTTTGCGGTTCGCTCCACCGCAAGGCTTCTGGCGGAGGGGGGCCTGCCCGGGAGCATCCCGGTGGCCTGCGTCTCCAAGGGCCTGGAGGCGGACACCTACAAGCCCCTGTCCGACGTGATGGAGGAGGAGCTCCGCTCCCCCGTGGTCATCCTCTCGGGGCCATCCCACGCGGAGGAGGTAGCCCGGGGCGTGGCCACCACCGTGGTTGCCGCCTCCCGCAGCCGCGCCGCCGCCGAGGCGGTTCAGGACATCCTGATGAACGAGACCTTCCGCATCTATGTCCAGGATGATGTTCTGGGCGTGGAGTACGGCGGCGCCCTTAAAAATGTTATCGCCCTGGCCGCCGGGGTGCTGGACGGCCTGGAAAGCGGCGACAACACCAAGGCCGCCCTCATGACCCGGGGCATCGCGGAAATCGCGAGGCTGGGCGTGGCCCAAGGCGCAAAGGCCGAGACGTTTGCGGGATTGTCCGGTGTGGGCGACCTGATTGTCACCTGCTCCAGTATGCACAGCCGAAACCGCCGCTGCGGCATCCTCATCGGCCAGGGCGTCAATCCGGGGGAAGCCGTCGCCCGGATCGGCATGACGGTGGAGGGCTATGCCTGCGCCAAGACCGCCTATGACCTCGCCCGGCAGCAGAATATCGACATGCCCATCGTCCGGGAGGTCTATCAGGTGCTCTACGAGGACAAACCCCTGAACACGGTTATCAAGGATCTGATGGGCCGCCCTAAACGCCATGAATCCGAGACAATCTGGCTGCTCAACCGGTAGGCTTCCTCCAGAGTGCTTTAAGGGCAGACTTTGCCTCGTAGACAGGCCGCTGTCACTGGCTTGGCTTTATGCCCGGCGTTAGCTCTGCCTCCGGCGGCCGGGCTCTGCCCGGACCCGCTTAGGGCCATAATGGCCCTAAGAACCCGTAATTGGGCAGGGTTGTAGCTCCTCACACAGCCACAGGCCCCAATCAAACCGTCCGCTCCCTACATGGGGCCCAAAAACCCCATTCCGGGAGCTGGTTTTGTGCCCGGGTTAGGCGTTAGCCCCACAAAAGCAGCGCCGCGCCGGACGGCAGTCCGCCGACGGCGCACCCCGCACCACCGCGCCACCAGCGTTTGCCAAGGAATACTGGATTCTTAAGGACTAGCAGTCCTTAAGCGGGGGTTTTAGGGGTCGGTGCCCCTATTTAAATATCGTAGATACCTATAAACTACTACAAGATTACCAAAGATAGCTACCCAGAAACCAAGGGGGGTCACGGGGGCCCTCCCCCGTGGGA
>Ga0153950_1000537_pt1 | contig 16887 bp, 23 predicted proteins | sample TSNJ034MetaG_FD_104737 | JGI IMG/M metagenome (GOLD analysis project Ga0153950, IMG submission 104737) | Attine ant fungus gardens microbial communities from New Jersey, USA - TSNJ034 MetaG | ecosystem: Host-associated > Fungi > Mycelium > Unclassified | place: USA: New Jersey, Wharton State...
AGGTATAACATATGACAAACTTGACAGATATATGATATTATAGTTGTAAGTTACTTGATAGCATACTTACTGGCCTGACTTGATAGTTAAATGTCTACTGTATAATAATTTGAGACTAAGAAAGGTATTCTACTCCTCATAAGTTATGCCAATTATTATGTAATATTAAGAATAATGTTAGAATTAATTGTTATTGATTGTTTACTTCTGATATCATCCTTCCTCTTCTCAATACTATGTTTTTACAGCTCTCATAGCTCTGCTTGGTTCTCAAAGGTCATCTGCTGTCAGTTTCTTAGCATCTGGGTGTATTCAATGGAATTCTTTTATAGCCTCTTTAGCATGGTATATGTGGTAGGCCAGTTTCCAGATGTTATTATTGTATACCAATCCTATCTAGTATACTTTATAGAGGTAGATTCCATTGTGTTGTTCTACACCAATAATAGTATTCACTTCCCATTCTATCTTGCTATCAATGATATCAGGGTCTGGTAGGTCCAGTATTGGCTGACTATCTAGTAGAGGTAACAAGCTTTCTTCATTTCTGATATTTGGACTTAGAGCAAATTCTCTAGTATTGTTAGTTGATTTGGATCAATAGTGTTATAATCTCATCAACTGTAAGGGGACAGTACAGTCCCTAATCTACTCTAAGTACTAGGATAAGAGTAGACTTAAGTTGAAGTAGTAAATAGCCTAGGAACTTCAATCAATATTGGGGTAAAGTATTCTACTATACATCCACTAGTATATATATCTATACTAGGCAGTCTATGCACATTATCATGCAATCATATACACTACACATTAATAACTAGATTATTATAAAAGGCAACCTAGCACTAATGGGAAGATGAGAACCAGAGAGAAGGGTTATGGGAAGGGTGGTGGCATAGATCTCAGGGTAAGTTAGGTAATACTCATCTATACTGATGCCTACTAAGCCCTTCTAGCATCAATGACTAAGCATTCCCTTAGATTATACTTCCTTTGTATTATAAGAATCTATGCTTCCATTGTTGTTGATATACATGAAGGGGTTCAATATCCCATATGGTATTTTAATTCTACTTGTTTTGTGCAATTCTTCTATTCTATATTTACCACATGTAGAGTGTTGGATGATAAATCCTTACCCAAATACCATTAGTCAATCATCTTCTTGTTAATGACCAATTGATGTAGTGGATAGTATATAAACTTAGCAACCAATATATCTAAGTCTGTATACTTAATCCAATTATCCTTTCCCTCTACAGAAGTATTGTATCTTACTACAATAAAGGTCTCTCATCCTCTACAGAGAACATCTCTAGAGTTTGTAACCTGAGTAGGACAATAGAGGTTGTAACAAATAGGTGTATGACCAGATTGATATATATGTGTGTTGTTGTTGTCCATAATATAGTCAAGGCTCAAGTGTTTATAGCAATAAGGAAGCTTCAAATCATTCATCTGATGTCATAAATGCTGTAACATGAAATATAGTACAGAAACCTGGTCTTAACCATTCAGCCATATTTACAAAAAATCTATGTATATTAAACATAGGATACAATCATAGCTAAGTCTAACGCGGTGAATCAGTGGTGAGATAGGTCCTTTTTGATGTCTAGCAGTGTAGCTGGAAGGGTGTGACTGTATGACAAGCCCAGATGAGGTGAGGTGACATGATACTGACATGACACAATAGTGACAGGTCACTTGACATCCCAATTGATGGGGCGACTTGACATCAAAATGTGCGCCGTGTAAGGTTTACCAAAAATCTACATGTTCCAATTGACCGAAAAGGAAATTCGCTGATTGCCGAAAATTCCCTCGGAACTTACTTTCCATCTCATTGTTCTCCTTAATCGATATACTGCTTACTCAAACGACCACGTACCCAAAAATCCATTTGAGTCACTGCTCTAAATAACAATACTAGGAGATAAGCCTCAGTGCCACGAGAACTGAGGGACAAAGAGAACATGTATCGCTATATGAGGCAAAAAGAGTACATCTTTACCATCAGTTACACTCTGAATCCACAAGTCACGTAAAGTGGAAATGTTAGCATTCAATCAGAGATTATCCAACTTGAAGTTGCTCAACTCCTGTCACCATGCTGCTATACCAGCCTCTCTGTACTATTATGTCTTACCCAACATAGATAAAATGATGTGGTTCTTCAGGATATCTGGTGTGGATAATAACTTCACATTCTGTACTTTAGGAACCAGCTCATGTTCCCAATTCATCGAAACACCTTCTCCAGGATTGTCACTCTAAAGCCCGATCACCTTTACCTTCATACCTTTATTGGGCAGTTCACGTCGAAAAAAGTGATGATCAAGCTTCCAAGCATGTACAACACCGAGGACCAGATGGAATCATTGAATATCATACATAATCATGCACAAAAATTTATTGAAAGCTTGCCTGAGATTGTTTGAATGAACAATGAGTGATACTTGCCACATGGAGACCTGTGTGAATAAAGATAAGCACTGCCTTATTTGGATTGTGCAGTGGCAGCTCGCTTAAGAAACGTGTGGCAGGAAGGAGTGCCGGACAAATTTAAAGTGACTCAGACCGAGGTACAATCCAATTCCTTCGTCTTGTTTTATTTTGACCGACTAGTTACCCAGGATTAAGCCTATGTCGCTTGCTCAGCCTGCAGGTCCATCTTTGTCTCAACAAAAACGAGATCAGCCAGGACACAAGTGCGTTGCTTACCGTCTCTTTCCCATATCGTCGCACTGATCTTTACCACTAGACTTCTTGCGTAAGGTCCCATTGCAGCCTGGATATACCTTCCCACTTGACCACGTAGGGGAATTCAGGATTCCGGGACCGGTAGAAGTTAGCGATAGTGTACTTGCGGCGCTTGCTAAGCCTCCTCTTTCCCATGTATCGCAGGATTTTGCTCGTATCTTCCAAAAAGCACTACTGCTCTCGAGGTGTGTACCATCCCTTCTGCATCTGTACCTTTTCAAATCGGAGATGGCTACAGAAAGGTTGTAGGCTCGCAATATGGCCAGCCGTTTATCATTGCAGGCAGCGGCACTTTGGGTTGGGATCAGGTGTGCACATCCTATGACTGGCCCTTACCTGATTTTAAAAACTCCGCTTAATCTCAGGTTGGCGCCAATCTGGTGGAGCGTGGGGATCAAGCTCTCGTGTTGAACACTGGATATTTTGGGGATGGGTTCACCGATTGGTGAGCGGTGATCACGTTCTATTCTGTCAACTACGATTGATGACAACCTGGGCAGTCTTTTGTCCTATGGCGCTCAGATTACCACACTCAAGGCACCTGCGCCAGGCCAAACTGTCCCGCTCTCTCTGACCGAGGCAGCACTAACTGGCCAAAATTACAAGTTGATCATCGTCACTCATGTTGACACGTCCACAGGTGAGTCAGTTGAGAACCTCCCTGGATTTCTGAGGAGATATTTACTTGACGTCCAGGCGTTTTGTCCGATATCAAAAGCATAGCCGAGGTAGTCAAGAGAGTATCCCCTTCAACCTTGGTAAGAGCACTTCACTTCAAAACAAATCAAGCTGACCGCCCTTCTTTCAGCTAATTCTAGATGCAGTATGCTCAGTCGGGTGCGAAGAAATCAAAATGGACTTGTGGGGACTCGACATCGTTCTCACAGCAAGTCAAAAAGCCATAGGTGCCCCCCCAGGACTTTCTATCCTCATTGCCAGCCAACGGGCAGTCGACACCTACTCCAATCGAAAGACACCCACTCAAGGCTATTATGCTAGTTGGAAAAAATGGCTTCCAATAATGGAATCTTATCTAGTTGCAAAACCGGCGTATTTCGCCACACAACCGGTCAACCTTGTTTGTGCGCTGGCAGAAGCATTGTCAGAACTGCTGAAAGGCGGAGAAGGGGGTCTGATTGTAAGGTTAGAGGCACATAAGAAAGCTGCGGGCCGACTCAGAGCAGTAGCTGCCCAGTTGGGGATGAAGAGCCTGGCAGTCCAAGGCGCTGAAGCTGCTGGCCTGAGTGCTATTTGGGTTCCCGAAGGCTTGTCTGCAACGGAAGTACTTCAGAGAGCGAGTGCAGAGGGGGTCATCTTTGCAGGTGGATTACTTCCTGCCATCAAAGATAGATATATCCGAATCGGGCATATGGGTGTGTCTGTGACCGATGAGGAGCGGGGCGATATACGTAGAATCAGCGAAGTTCTGCATAACATCATTAGTGAATTATTGGATCAAAAGCACGTGAAATAGGTGCCGGAAGGAATATAATATTGATAATAAACAAAAGGAGCTAAGGAGGAAAAACAAACCAATCAGAATATGTCCGTAGCTGGAATCGAACCAGCGGCTCTTCGGAGCTATTCCACAACGAAGTGATTTAACCCCTAATCGATACGGACCCATGCTACCATCGATATTTAAATAACTATAGAGCCACAGAATTGGACACTTCTAAGAAAGTTATAAACTGGAGCTCCCGAGAAAAGGACCAGAAAGTTGACATCCTGTGTGTGCTGTCTTACTGGAACCTGACGCTTGAGCAGATAGGGCAATGGCCGAAGCCTAATGCCGATTCTATCTCTAAACAAGTTTCGCTTTAATCATCATACTACAAAAGTCTTCAAAGTTCATAGATTTGTCAATCGATGTAGAAAACGTTTCCAGCATTTCCAGCATCTGCAAATGTCAATTACTATTGACAAAAGTACACTCAGAAAAGTGAAATGACTGACATCACCTGCTGCGAGCTTCTCATGCAACAATTTTGCAACTCTTTGGAGATCTTTTATCGTTATTCGTTGATTGAGGACTTCGTTCGCGGAGGTGGTAGGGAAAAATAAGGAGTAGGTATCGATACAGGTTTGGCGCTGCTGTGAAGTGAGGTTCTGTGGTTGATTGTCTGAGGAGGAGATTGGAGAAATTTGTGTTCCTTTTAGGCGAGTTCGTCGACGAGCAGTAGAGGTAGAGGGATCTTCGATATAATCGTCGTCGTCGTCATCGTCACCTTCGGCTTCCTCAGTCTCAGCTTCAGATTCCCAATATTCGTCGGAATCTGCAGTGCCATCAGCCATCTCCACGTCTGCTTCACGTTCCAATAGGACAGCGCACACAGAACGCCAGTCGTCTCTACTAACAAACTGATCCTTGTCTCCGTGACTCTGGTTCACAGTGCTGGTGTTGTCATGAGATGATGTCCAGCCCGTGGCAGCATTACGAAAGACAGAAAGAATTTCCTCGTCGTCGGGTGGCAAATCCAGATGTTGTAAAGCACGGGATATCAAGGAAAAAGGCATTTGGGCGTATACAGCCGACTTTTCTTCATACTCGTCATCGTTCAGAAAACCTCCACAACCAAGATCGCCCTGTTCGTCACGTAAAAATCCACCACTGGTATCTTCTTCGCGAATGAAGCCACCTTCCCCGCTATCACGTATAAAGCTTCCAGGCTCGGAAATAAATCCTCCGGCAGGTATTTCTTCTGATTTTGACCTTGTTGTGAACTTCTTGCAGACCAAGTCAAATGCAGAATCAATTTTTATTTGCGTTTTTCTGGGTAGCGAACGAAACAGGTTTTCAGATGCCACAGTGGTCATTATGACTTTAGCACCGTTGACTTGTTTGTTCGTGTTAAGATCTTTTTCTTCCGACTTTCAGGAAAGCAATTGTGTATACGACAATCGACTACAATTTATGACAGAGCTTTGAGTAACGGTTACGATTATATTATGATCCAGGTTTGCTCTTGCATTGCGATAAGCAACTACCATCTGGTTATCCTGGACTGATCCTCCAAATCCGTGTAATGCCGTCATCACCCGTTGTCGCGAGAATGTCTTCCATTCCTGTTGTTGGACTCCATGCAACGGTGTTGACATCGTATGGCCCATGAGGGGATGGCAAAGTTGCGATCAATTCTTCCCGTACAATCACCTTGGTTGAGATTGCGTCTGTCACTTGAAGCTCCTGTACCCATCATAAGGCACAGCGACCGGTCGATGACTATCGATGAAGCCTCACCTTCAACTCCCAAATCTTGACAAACCCGTCATCTCCTGCCGTGGCGATCCAGCCGATAATGGGATGTTTGTGGCGTGGCTTTCCGCGGCTCCAACTCACGGAATAGATACATCGATCGTGAGCATTGATGACGAGAACAGTTTCCCATCTGAACTCTGATGTTCGCTGCCAGATACGTACCGTCGTGTCGTCGGAGGCGGATGCAAAATAGTCGTGTTTCGGCATCCAAGCTAACGACCAAACCGTTGACTGATGACCAGTCAATGTTGCAAAGCAGTACCAGTCATCTACAGGGTCTTCGATATAGAGCTTGATCGTGTTATCGTAAGAGCCTGAAGCGAGTATCTACGCTAGCGAAGGTAGATGTGAGAATGCGACATTGCATCATGAGGGAGGGAAATACGACCTCCTCAGCTGGATGCCATGATACACACTTGATGTCTTGATCATGTTCCGTGAAGATGGCCAGGCACTCAAAGTCAGTCTTAGGTTTGACTAGCGGAAGATCAGTAGACATCTTGTTAGCGCTGAATCAAGCTGACCTTCCCAGATCCAAACAGACTTGTCCCTGCTACAGCTGGCCAGCAATGCTCCAGTGGCGGAATAAGCTACCCCCTTGCACTCTGTTTCGTGTCCTTCGAGAGTAGTCATGCATTCCCACTCTTCAGAGTCATCAGCCTTCTCCCAAACGGCGATGCTGGAGTCGAAAGATCCAGTCACAAACGTCTTGCCAGACGGAGACCAAGAGACTGTTCTGACGGATTTGGTGTGGCCGGTCGGGATGGAAGAAACCAGATCGAATCTGAGTTCGCCATCAGGATCAGTCGAATAAGAATACAGGCGAACTGATTTATCGCCTGAGCAAGATGCTAGCATGGGTTTCGATGGATTCCAGGCTACAGACCATACTCGGTCGTCGTGGCCTTCGAGTTCTGCAAGGACGGAAATCGTATACATGGTAGATCAAAGATAACTCCTTCAGCCCATCGCACACGACACATGATCTGACAGACATTATTCGCACGAAAGTGAACTTGACGTTTATGTGATATTCCGATCCATGAGGAGATAGAAAACGCTGCGATGCTTGTGTAGTTTTATACATATATCCTGAATATAAATGATGAGCACACGGTCACTGATAAACTCCATCGAGGTGGATCTAAATATCCATAAGTGAAGACATGTCGTGTCAGCCTCGTACCTATAATCCCACCCGTCCACCAGTAGACTTTGCCCGCACCTACCTCCTTTGGCGAGATGTCTTCTGTAGACACACTGCTGTTGCTCCGTCCCGCTTAGGCTCTCCGTATCTTGGCACTACATTGCTTATTGCGGAATAGAAATTCTGAATTAAAACGGTACCAGTCACGTGATTTATCACTACGCATCAATTGGGATGCTTTATTAACATGGCGGCGACGACGACCAGCAAAAGTATTGTCTATGTCGTGTCAACCGAGCTCATAAAGGTGCTTGCAGTATCTCTCGATATGTTTGATATTTTTCTGATGTGCTTACCAGTTTGCTTCGCTTCTTCCTTCGAACAAGAAACGGTCCTTGGTCGTTCATGGGCTCGTTAAATCGCTGGGACTTTTGGACCCCGATCCTGCTTTTGAACGCATTATTCGGACATGTTCGCCACGGAAAGCCACGCGTCAGGATCTTGCTGTGTATCATTCAAAGGCTTATTTGGATTTCATCCTGGACTCTGCTAATTCAGCTCAAGGCGGTGAGCAGCGTGACTCGGAATATGAGTCTTTGAAAGCAGAGTTCGGCATGGAAGATGTGAGACCAGATTTTTTTTTTTGACTGCAAGTGGGTTTCTTGTTGATGATTTTTTGAGTAGGATTGTCCCCCGTTTGTTGGCCTGCCTGAATACGTGCAATGGGTAGCGGGTGCAACCCTCACCGCTGTAGATGCACTGAGGTACAATATCAGTGATGTTGCCATAAACTGGGACGGTGGGAGGTCCAGCCAGATCTTTTTCCTCTGCATGACCACTGAGGTATATCACTCAGACATCACGCCGCAAGGGCACGCGCTGCGGGATTCTGCTATGTTGCGGATTGTGTCCTCGCTGTACTTGCCCTGAAAACGGTTCCTCGTTCTCCGCAGTCGTTGAAGTTGCAAAATTGGGCTGATCAGCGTCTTCCTCGGATTTTCTATTTGGACCTTGATTTACATTTTTCGGATGTCGTGTCGTCTGCGTTTACGTCGTTCACAGCGCCAGGGGCTCCTCGTTTAATGGTATATATCACAATTGTTGAGTTGACCCAGAGAGTTTTCACTCATGATTTATGTCTTTTTTTTTCGTCCCCCGTCCACCCAGACACTCAGCATCCACCACACGTCCCCAGGTTTCTTCCCTGCCTCTCCTCGTGCAGGTCTCCCAGATCCGTCTATTCCCCGTTTTGACCCTTTCAGTCTCAGTATCCCGCTTCTTGAAGGCGCATCTAACAAAACCTATGCTTCGATATGGCCCGTTGTGGAAGAATTAAAGGATGTTATGCAGCCTGACTATGTCATTGTCCAGTGTGGCACAGATGCACTTGCTGGAGATCCCTGTGCAACCTTCAACTGGTCGTTGGGTGGAGGCGAGGGATCGTTAGGTTGGTGTATGTCCCGAATACTTGACGAGTGGCAAGGCAAGAAGTTGCTCTTGGGAGGAGGAGGTTACAATTCGCCCAATGCTGCTCGTGCTTGGGCGTATATTACATCTATTGCAGTAAGGGTACTCACTTTGATGCTGTTGTTGCTTCATGAGTTGTGTAGCTGGGACGACCGCTAGACCTGGATATTGATACTCCTGATCACCCTGGCTTTCCGCTCTATGCACCCTCTTTCACGGTAAGCGTAGTTTCTGGGACGATTGAGATCGTGATTTCAATACAAAATTCTTGTAGTTGGATGTTCCCCCTGGCAATATGCAAGACCGCAATACACCAGAATACTTGGACATTATCCGGAATCGGTTTACAGAGATTATTTCGATTGTACGTCAGAGAACGGCTATAGGATAGGTAAAAGTCTGTGCAAACTCCACAAGGTATCCCACAGTCTGCCATACTCTATACAATAAGAACCCATGAGTCTATGAGCAGTCTTTTCAAGGAGCTGCTGAATATCCAAGTTTTTCCCAGAGACTGGTAGCTATGTTATTCATCACACTCCGGACTTCCTTCAAAGCAGGCCTCGAGCTGATGAGTGTTTCGCCGAGGAAGATCTCCCCAAGTTTTCCTTGGTCTCCAAGACTGCTCACCTCGGAAATCATGGGTATTTCACCTGATAGTCCCGAGGTAGTATCGGAATTGAGTCCAAGTTCATCAACCGCACGGCGTGCGGAATCAAGCGACCCGAAAATGTAGTGCTTGTTAGAGCAAGATGGGCAGCGGTAATATGCCGAGTTGACAATTAATCCAAATATCTTGTCAACGTTTAGAGGAGAGTTTGACCACGAGAGTTTCTGCGCATACCGGAACGTCAACTTTCCTGAACATGTGGACGCCCTTTCTGGCATCTAGCAATGCAACATCTTGGGGTGTTGAGATGATGACGGCACCTAGAACCGAGAATTCATACACATGGACTATGGATTGTGAGAATTGACGTACCGTCGACCTCGACGAGTTGACCGAGGGTCAGCTGCACGTCACCGGTCCCAGGGGGCATGTCTAGCACTAGAACGTCCAGTCTGTCGTCTTGTTCTGCGTTGGCAGTCCGTCTCCGCCAATCTACATCGAACAAAAGTTGGTGGACGGCTTTTTGCACCATGAGGCCTCTCCACACGACAGGTTTGTCATTTGCAGGGGATTTGGGTAGAAGGTACCCCATGGACATTGTTGGAATGCCGTTGTTTGTCATGGGAATCAGAGCGCCGGCTGCGAGCTTGTGAGCTCTGGCCAAAGGTAAGAAGTTAGAAAAAAATATACCGGCTGTGAGGTCCGGTTCTCCAATGTTCTCCAAGCCCATGAGTTTTGGAATAGATGGACCAAAGACGTCGAGGTCAAGGATACCGACTTTTGAACGTGGGCGAGTGGTAGCGAGTGCATACGCCAAGTTTACTTTCTCTCGAGGTCAGACCATGAGCCTACCGAGCTGAAGGGTTGGGAGGTACCAGAGACAGTGCTTTTGCCGACACCTCCTTTACCGGAGGCTACAGCAACAACATGCTTGACATAGGGGATCCTGCGTTTGAGAATGGATGCGGCATTGCGGCGTGGAATTGAGGGGGCTGGTCTGTTGGAGGATGACGGGAGGCCCTAGAGCACGGATGGGTGAGGACATGGACTAGAAAGCTGGAAATGCAAGCACCAGTGGGTTTTCATGAAAGGAATTTGGTGAAGTGTGAAGCTGGCGAATTAAAAGTCGGCGAAGGAATAAACAGGACATTGTCATCACCAAACAACTCATTTTTCTCAAAAACTCTCTGCATGCCGCTCCCTCACGACCTCTGCTCCAGCATCCAAAATGCATTCCGTGCACGACTAGCTAGAGTATCCGTTCCACATACAACTCAGAACCTCGGAATACTATCTATTCTCCTTCGTCACGGCTTTCTTACTTCTCTCACCCGGGGGACCATTGTCTCGCCAAACCCGGGGGCATTCCCTCTTGTCGGCAGTTCTCAGAAACGCATATGGGCTCAGCTCAAGTACAGAGAGGATCTGCCTGTGTTGAGCGAGATGAAGCTGATTAGCAAACCAAGCAAGAGGGTGTATATGGATCCGGGCAGGATTCGACTGATTTGTTCGGGCAGAAGGGCTGGTGTGACGAAGCCGATTGGGATGGGCGAGATTGTGGTTGTGAGGACGTTTGATAAGGAGAATGAGTGGGTTGAGGCGAGGGAGGCGGTGGCTTTGAAGTTGGGCGGAGAGGTTATTTGTCGAGCACGGTGAACGAGAAATCTTTTCTCTTGTTTTTGGTGCCGAGATTATTGTTTTTCATAATAGAGTTCTAGTATTCTCGGGTGCATAGGCGTGCAGCTATCTCAGTCTAATTCGTCGTACTTTGAAAAAGTAGACTAGGCACAACATATCACGGGCACTGGCATGTATTTAAGAACAACGACTGAGACCAGCTTAGTCTCGTAATTCTGTAAAATGAACATAGCAACAACGTGAGCCTATTGCGATCCGTAAACCGCGTTCCTGGGTATGCTCTCAGACATACGAGTTCCAGGATGTCCAAAGCCATCGCGTCATACAATGTCATGACATACTAGGACTTTGTATCATCAATTCATGTGCATTCTGACAAGTCAATTTTGACCACAGTAAAGCAGTCTAATTTTGGTATCCGAGAACATAGCCGAAAAAGGCAAGAGGCGTTTGCTATGGACGACCAGGTCGAGAGTCCCAGTCTGAAGCTGCCTCTGCACAATTCTGCCCAGCCTCGCGACAAAGAGCCCGAAGATGTCAAAAAACTCCGTGAATGGCAGCAGCAGCGGCTGGAACGTAGACTCCGAGGCGACTACGAGTCTGCCGTCATCCACCTCTCACAAGTGGTATGTTTTTTTTTGGGGGGGACCCTGTTACATGCCCGTAATTCATGTCATGATTTTAGATTAACAACAATCTCGACTCGCCAGCTCGTATAGCTGCGATACGAGTGGAGGGCGCTCGCCGCACCCGTCGTTCATTCCTTTCATTTCTCTTCAATCCTTTCCTCGTGTCGGATCCAGATCGACAGAACGACCTTCAGAATACTCTCCGTACAGCTCGCTATATCTCCCATCTCCTCAAAAAAACAGATATCTTCTCAGATGTGGCCGTCAGAGTGGAACAAGCACGCGATTCTGGTGTCGATGTAAATGATGTTGATCTTGTGTTCACCGCCCGAGAGCGTGGTAGGCTCTACTTGAACAGCTCAACAGAAGTCGGAAACAACGAAGGGACTGCGGTACGTCACACGTTCATCTCTGATCTGGTATACACTCATTCTACCTAGAGCGCGACGGGTCGGATCCGGAACGTCTTTGGTGGTGCAGAAACTTTTGAAGCCAACGTTGCCTATGGTACTAGGACCCGTCGTTCATTTCGTGCTTCTCTCTCTGCTCCTATCTCTCATGATCTCGATACCACTGCTGAACTCAGTACATACGGTCTTGAGCGTGACATCACGTCTTTTGCAAGCTGTTTTGAGGGCCTTCGGGGCGTCAGAGCCGCTGTCCGGGTGTGCCCATATCCTATTCCCTATGTTCAATGTGGACTCACACTAACAGAGTGGATACCTCGAACGGGGCATGCACGAATTCTCATATGAAGGTGTTACCCGACATCTATCATCGTTCACACCAACCGCCTCACTCAGCATGCGCGAAGCAGCGGGTTTCTCCTCGAAATCATCGCTTTCGTATACGTATACCATGGATACCCGTCATGACAAGATTCTTTGTACAAGATTTGATAGAAAAACCTCGTTAGCGTCTGTGCCTGGGATGTATCTCAAGGTTCGCAATGAATTGGCGGGATTGGGGCCACTAGGGGGAGATGCCAAGTTTTACAAAGGAGAGGCTGAAGCGAAAGTTGGACTTGGCGTCACTGAGGGACTTGTAGGTCTCTGAATTTCCCTTCTATCAGGCCATGGAATTCAAATCTGGAATAGACTCTGTCCCTCGCAGCGCGTTCAGGCCTTCTTTGGGCTCTTGGTGGTTCACGAGGGACACTGTTCTCTGACCGTTTCCAGATTGGTGGTCCGAGTTCTGTACGGGGGTTTGTGAATAATGGATTAGGACCGCATGACGGTGGTGAGTGTTCGTTATGATTTTCTTTGTCCGTTGTTCATGGATAGTTGTGTATAGCCGACTCGTTAGGCGGGGATGCGTATTGGTCTCTTGGGGCGTCCGTCATCTCTAATATACCAAAGAAGCCTTCGTGGCCGGTTAAACTACATGCATGGGTCGATGCCGGTAAATTAGAAGGCATAGATAGAAGTACGTACGCGCTCTCTCTCTGCCCTCTCCGTATCAGACTCACGCCTTTCCTTGGACCTGTAGCTCGACCACCAAAAGAATCACTCGCGGCCCTCCGATCCTCGTTTTTCCAGCGTCCGAGTGTATCTGCCGGGTTGGGTCTCATTTATAAATTTGATCCTATTCGTGTTGAGGTTAACTTTGGATTGCCATTGGTGTGTAGTGTGGGTGAGAGAGGGAAGAGAGGTGTACAGGTTGGAATGGGAGTGGAGTTTTTATGATTTGAGATTTGAGATGTGAGTTTTTGGTTCTGGGTATGGATTAGATGGAAGAAAAAAACAGAGAAGGTGCGGGGGTGGGGAGTGGAAAAAGGTTTCAGTCTTCGACAGTTGGAATGGATGCGGACCCCCCTGGGAAGGTGATGTGAGGGATGTCAAGGAGTTTGGTCGTGGAGCAGAATCGAACCGATGATTGCACCTGGCGATAGGGAGAAGATTGGAAGGAATGAGTCGAGGGCCTCCTTGATTTACAGAATCAATCTTGGGACCGTTTGCAACCTTCACGTGTAGATGGGATTTGCTCACATTGGATTACTGTCGTTGTCATCAATTGTACCCTTGCTTAATTTTGGTGAAGAAGGACATGAGCTAAGAGGGAGAAGCGCTACCGTTTGCAGTCATATTTTGCAGTCGGCTGCGGGCTATTTGCGAGTGATATGTAAATTCTCGTAAGGACTTGTTTTCAAGCACAATAGTTTAGAGTAAGAGCGCGGAATCGAGCTGGTCAAGTTTTGTTCTGAGTGCAGGGGTGATAGCGAGTTATTCTATGCCGTAATCTGTCTGTTCTGTTATAGAGTTGCACTACTTGATCCTTGTGGGTGTTAGGACATATGATAGATGTGATTGAAAAATCAGAATAACAATTGAATTCTATAGCTCTATTGCATGCGTTGTGACTTTGTGTAGACCGTAGCAATGACATTGGAGGGATTGATGAAACTATGGGCCTATGTTCAGGATCATGATTTTTCTATTCCGGTGCAACGAGGGTCAGCACTCCATTTCACCAGTTCTCACTCATTATTGGGCTCCCTCATAACGCTGGTGGATGCGTTGTAGTCAACTACAGGTGCAGCCTTTTCTGCGAGATGTTGAATGACCTGGAATCAAGTTTTCCTTGGGCACGGAACTCACCAACTTTACTTAGCTGCGATCATATTCTAACCATTTGTTGCAAAGTGCAATGTTGCAGCTGCAGAAAGGATACAGTGAACTTCGGTCCATGTGCTCTGGCTGGAAGTACTGTGTATGAGCCCGAGTCTCCTGGCCCAATTATGACTTTGCCTGGCAGTGTTTGGCTATTACGCTCGTTTTTGTAATAGCGAAGATGTCTGCACACGCTGACTAGAACTTCTCTTGGGGATCCGATTCTAGTTCCAATCCTGAACATTTGATGAATTTCTTCATGGGGTCCTCATATATCATGACCTACTCAGGATAGCAATACTTTGCTGCAGACTCTTTGTGCACTCGTCACTCACAGCCTACGATGCATGTGAGCTAGATAGCGGGACGAAGAGTAGTGATCTCAGAGGTGTATATCACATTGTACTCGGTACATCGTCGGTGGTGCAATATTGCTTCGAAAACTTCCCCTTTGCTTTTCAATCAAGTGTTTATTAATACATCGCTCGTGGAAATTCACACCCATCGAGAATTATCATAGTGAAAGAAGCTCCCGCCGGGCCGACGAACTTGACTTTTTCATCTACACGACTTTCTGAACTATCGATGGAGCCTATACCGGAGTACAGAAGCACCAGTATTGCCTTTCAGAGTGCTCTGATGAAAATTTATCCTCATCTACTGGTCATATGTCCTTCAAGTCAGATACGGAGACCCAACACTTTGAGATTTTTTTATCCTTGATCAGCACCAGGCCATAGAAGAGGTTTCCACTTGCCTGTGGGAAATGAAAGAACTTCTTTATCTATGGAGTGTGAGAGATGGCCCTTAGCCAGTCAATTTGTTCCTACTTATTGTAGTCGCTCTGCTCTCAAAGTCCACATTGTTCTCTTTCACGGCCAGCGGAGACCTAGGTGACTGAGAATATGCTTTCGACAGCTGTTCCATCCAGAAGAAGAGAGAGAAAACCGTCGCATCATGATTCTCCACTCAACAAACTGATTTATTCCTCCTTCTCGGTGCCGGCCCCTCAGATTACACATGGCATGGTGATCATATGCCTGACTCTTGGCTTGTCAGAAGTCTCAGGGAAGCGAGATCAAAGCAACTCATTCAAAAGTAGCTTGCTAGATTGCAGCTACACGGGTAAATTTTGGAGAAAATCTCCGGTCCACCTTGCAGGAAAAAACACATATAAACCTTCGAATGTCTCCGCCGTGTTCCTTGGCATTCTGCTTGTCGTTCCGTGCCCTCAATTCTGACTGACTATTATCAATGATCAAAACGGGGTGGTCACTCTTTACAGGTGCAATACTGGGGTTGGTCGCGTCGGTGAATGCTCAGACAATCTCCGTCAGCTCGACCGCGAGCCACCCTATTCCGACAACTCTGTGTGAGTTTATAATTCACTTTCAGTTGTTTTCTCCAATCAGGTCTCATCTGCAGGGGGATATATGTTTGAGGTATCTGGATATAATCCTCGTTTGGTTACACAGCGCTGAAGTCTATCCTACTGTTCATCTAGGATATCAGTGTAAGTCCATTCATTTTCAGTGACTTGAAGCACTTTGGTTATGATGTTCAAATTTCAGCACGTAAGTTGATCTGCGACGTGAAAATGCCCTATTTCAAACATTCAAACATAGAGTGGTGATGGTGGCCTTTATGGTGAATGTAGGTAAAGCCCTCAAATGGGGATAAAGCAAATAGCTAACATACATATCAGTGCTCCAAAACAGAGCCTTTCAACTCCAAACTCCAGGCTCCAGTGGTGCGTTGAACTCGTGGTCTGCTGTCAACGGAGCCACGATCAGTGTTGTTCGGGACAGCACCCCCATCTCCACTGCCCTTCCGAATGCTCTTCAGGTTGTCATTCCTACAGGACGCAGTGGAGGGGTTGGTTTCGCAAATGCTGGTTATTCAGGTACTTGCCGTCGAGTATGAAGATGATGTTGATGTTGAATGGCTTGATAGGTATTGCAGTGACTTCTGGAACTACATATACGGGTTCTTTCTTTTATCGTTTCCCCGCTTCTTCAAGTTTTAGAGGTTCTGCCACAGTATCTCTGCAATCCTCCTCTGGCGCGAATCTCGGGAGCACTACAGTCTCATTATCTGGAGCACAAACATCTTGGTTACAAGTCAACTTTAGCATTCGTACTGGCAGTACTCCTGGAGACCTGAACAACCACTTCGTTATAACTGTAGATGGTGGGAGTGCGGCCGGTCAAAGGATCAACTTCGGACTGCTCTCACTTTTCCCGCCTACATTCAAAAATCGTCAGAATGGAATGAGGAACGACATAGCATCTGCATTGGCAGAAATGGGTCCTTCTTTCTGGAGGTTCCCTGGTGGAAATAATTTGGAGGGTGGCACTGTCGACCAGAGATGGCAATGGAATGCGACTGTCGGGCCTTTGCAAAACCGTGCCGGACGTCAAGGTGACTGGGGATACATCAACACTGAGTACGTTGTTGGTATCTTTGGCAAAGTTCTGAATTCCGATTCTTTACAGCGGCCTTGGTCTCCTCGAATATCTTCTTTGGTGTGAGGACTTGGGCATGGAACCTATTATGGCTGTTTGGTCAGGTAGGTAAAATTTATGTCCATCCAAGACCACGACTTCATTACACTTGAAGGATTTGCACTTGGGGGTACTAGTGTAGCCCAAAACCAGCTCGGGCCGTACATCCAGCAAGCAATTGATCAGGTTAGACAATTGGATATTCGCTGAACTCTTGGGTTGAATACAAGTGCAGATCAATTTTGTGATTGGAGACGATAG
>Ga0153950_1000544_pt1 | contig 16771 bp, 12 predicted proteins | sample TSNJ034MetaG_FD_104737 | JGI IMG/M metagenome (GOLD analysis project Ga0153950, IMG submission 104737) | Attine ant fungus gardens microbial communities from New Jersey, USA - TSNJ034 MetaG | ecosystem: Host-associated > Fungi > Mycelium > Unclassified | place: USA: New Jersey, Wharton State...
ATTGGAAGCATAGAGGAGGTCGTTTTTTCACATTTTTTCTTGCTTTCTACTTCTTTTTCAGTCCATTCCAGAAAAAAGGAGCTCATGCCACCGCTTGAGCTCCTTTTCGTCTACAGGCTGAGGACGCGGACCAATGGTCCACATCCTTTTTATTTTTTAGAACAGGTCCACTATACAATAAATTGCTTGACGTTGGTGAAGAACTCTTCGGCGGCGTTGTCGGAGCAGTGCACGTTCACCTGGATGGGGCGGGACAGGTCCAGGCTGAAGATGCCCATGATCGACTTGGCGTCCACCGCGTAACGGCCCGACACCAGGTCAATATCAAAATCGTACCGGGTGACAATGCCCACAAATTCCTTGACGTCGTTGATGGTACCCAGAAGAATGTTGGTGCTTTTCATATCAAAAAGCCTCTCTTTCATGTTGATAAAGGTGTGTTTTCGTCACTACTACTATAGCAACCGCCCGCTTTTTCGTCAACTGCTAATTGTAATTCTTTCAAAAATATCCTATAATATGAGAGGTTAATCCAATACTTGCATTAGCAAGCCGAAAGATTTATGATTATTAACTACAAAACGTTTTAGAACCTATATATTTGCAATTTTCACGAAAGGATGGCGTTATCCGATTGCGAGTGGCCTTTTACACCTTGGGCTGCAAGGTGAACCAATATGAAACCGCGGCGATGGAGCAGCTCTTTGTCTCCCGGGGCTTCTCGGTGGTGCCCCACGACGGACAAGCCGAGGTGTTTGTCCTGAACTCCTGCACCGTGACCGCTCAGGGGGACCGCAAAAGCCGCCAGCTTCTGCGCCGTTTCCGGCGGCGGTGCCCCGGGGCGGTCATCGCGCTGTGCGGCTGCTACCCCCAGGCGTTCCCGGAGCAGGCCGCCCAGATCGCCGAGGCCGACGTGGTGGTGGGCAGCAAGGACCGGGCGCGGCTGGTGGAGCTTGTGCGGGAAAGACTTTGCGGCGGGGCTGCCAGAACGGTGTGCATCTCCCCCCACCGCAGGGAGGACGGCTTCGAGCCACTGCGGGTGGAGCGCTTTTCGGCGCGCACCAGGGCCACGCTGAAAATCCAGGACGGCTGCGAGCGCTTCTGCGCCTACTGCATCATCCCCTTTGCCAGGGGCCCTGTGCGCTCCAAGCCCCCCGGCGACCTGCGCGGGGAGCTTGCCGGCCTTTCGGCGGCAGGCTACCGGGAGGTGGTGCTGGTGGGCATAAACCTTTCGAGCTATGGCCAGGACCTGGGCCTGCGGCTGCTGGACGCGGTGCGGGCAGCCTGCGGCACCCCAGGCATCGAGCGGGTGCGGTTGGGCTCTTTGGAGCCGGAGCTGCTGACGGGGGAGGATATCCGCGCCATGGCGGCGCTGCCGGGGCTCTGCCCCCAGTTCCACCTTTCACTGCAAAGCGGCTGCGACGACACCCTGCGCCGCATGCGCCGCCAGTACGACACAGCCCAGTATCGGGCCATTGCGCGCGAGCTGCGGGCGGCCTTTCCGGGCTGTGCGATCACAACCGATATCATGGTCGGCTTTCCCGGGGAAAGCGACGGGGAGTTTGCGGCCTCTTTGCGCTTTGCCCGGGAAATAGCCTTTGCAAAGGCTCACGTGTTTGCCTACTCCAGGCGGCCGGGCACCGCCGCCGCGCGCATGCCCGGCCAGGTGGACGAGCGGGAAAAGGCCCTGCGCGCCCGCCGGATGGCCGAGGCCACCGACACGGACCGGCGCGCGTTCTTCGCCGCGCAGGTGGGTGAACGCGCGTCCGTGCTGTTGGAGACCCGCCTGCCCGACGGCCGCTGGCAGGGCCACTTGCCCAACTACACCCCCGTGGTCTTGTACGCCCCGGGGGCGGCCCCCGGCGACATTTTGCAGGCGCGCATCCTGTCCTGCGGCGACGAGCACTGCGAGGGCGAGCCCGCCCCAGAGCGGATTGACAATTCATTGGAAATACCGAATACCCAAAATTGGAGTTGATGCAATGTCAGTATACAGCATATATGTGGAAAAAAAGCCCCCTTTCGCGGTGGAGGCCCGGGCTGTCCTAAGCGACCTGCACACGGCGCTGCAGCTGCAAAATGTGAAATCGGTACGGGTGATCTGCCGGTATCTGGTGGAAAATATCTCCCCCGGGGACCTGGAGGCCGCCAAGCCGGTGGTGTTTTCGGAACCGCCGGTGGACACGCTGCACGACGCGCCGCCCCAGGCGCCCGGCGCCCGCATGTTCGCGGTGGAGTACCTGCCCGGCCAGTTTGACCAGCGGGCGGACAGCTGCGCCCAGTGCATCGCGCTGCTGCGCGGCGGCGACCGGCCCACTGTGCGCACCGCCAAAATCTACATTCTGGAAGGCGACCTTACAGACGCCGACTTTGCCGCTGTCAAGGGTTACCTGATCAACCCGGTGGAAAGCCGCGAGGCCTGCTTTGATATCCCCGAAACGCTGGAGCTGGACTTCGACATCCCCACCGGGGTGGAAACGCTGGACGGCTTTACCGAGCTTTCGCAGGAGGCGCTGCAAAAGCTCCACGCGGAGCTGTCGCTGGCCATGGACCTGGACGACCTGCTGTTCTGCCAGAGCTACTTCCTCTGGGAAGAGGATCGCTGCCCCACCATGACCGAGCTGCGCATGATCGATACCTACTGGTCAGACCACTGCCGCCACACCACCTTTATGACCCAGATCGACAACGTGCAGATCGAGCCGCCCTACATCCGGGACACATTCCGGCGCTACAGGATGCTGCGCGAGCTGACAGGCCGCCAGCGCAGCCCGGTCACGCTGATGGACCTTGCCACCATCGGCGTGAGAGATCTGCGCCGCCAAGGGCTTTTAAACCGCCTGGACCAGTCGGAGGAGATCAACGCCTGCTCGGTCAACGTGCTCATCGACGTGGACGGCTCGCCCGAAGACTGGCTGCTGATGTTCAAGAACGAAACCCACAACCACCCCACCGAGATCGAGCCCTTTGGCGGCGCGGCTACCTGCCTGGGCGGCGCCATCCGGGACCCTCTGTCCGGCCGCAGCTACGTGTACCAGGCCATGCGGATCACCGGCGCGGCAAGTCCCCTGCAAAAGACCGCCGAAACATTGCCGGGCAAGCTGCCCCAGCGCAAGCTGGTGCAGACCGCGGCGGCGGGTTACTCCTCCTACGGCAACCAAGTGGGCCTGGCCACCGGGCTGGTTCACGAGATCTACCACCCCGGCTATGTGGCAAAGCGCATGGAGATCGGCGCGGTGGTGGGGGCGGCCCCCGCTAAAAACGTGGTGCGCGAAGAACCCAAAAACGGCGACATTGTGATCCTGCTGGGCGGGCGCACCGGCCGTGACGGCTGCGGCGGCGCCACCGGCTCCAGCAAGTCCCACACCCAGAGCTCCCTGGGGAGCTGCGGCGCCGAGGTGCAGAAGGGCAATCCCCCCGAAGAGCGCAAGCTGCAGCGGCTGTTCCGCAACCCCGAGGCCACCCGCATGATCAAGCGCTGCAACGACTTCGGCGCGGGCGGCGTGGCGGTGTCCATCGGCGAGCTGGCCGACGGCGTGCGCATCAACCTGGACGCGGTGCCCAAAAAGTATGAAGGGCTGGACGGCACCGAGCTGGCCATCAGCGAAAGCCAGGAGCGCATGTCGGTGGTGGTAAAGGCCGACGACGCCCAGGCGTTTATCCGGCTGGCCGACGCGGAAAACCTGGAGGCCACGCCGGTGGCCGTGATCACCGGCGATCCCCGGTTGGTTATGGAGTGGAACGGCAACACCATCGTAAACCTTTCCCGCAGCTTTTTGAACTCCAACGGGGCCTCCAAGCACACCCGGGCGAGCATCCCCGCGCCGGTTCTTTCCCGGGAGCAGGACGAGCCCGTGACGGCCGAAAGCTTGAAAAGGCGCATGTCCAGCCTGGATTTCTGCTCCCGCAAGGGCCTTGTGGAGCGGTTTGACTCCACCATCGGCGCGGGGTCGGTCCTGCTGCCCTACGGCGGCCGGTACCAGTCCACCCCGGCCCAGGCCATGGCAGCCAAGTTCCCGGTGCCGCGGGGCGAGACCGACGCCTGCTCCATCATGGCCTGGGGCTTCAACCCCAAGCGCAGCGCCGAAAGCCCCTACCACGGCGCCATGGAGGCCGTGGTACACTCGGTGGCCAAGGTAATCGCGGCGGGGGGCTCCCGCAAAAAGTGCTGGCTTTCGTTCCAGGAGTACTTCGAGCGCCTGGGGGACGACTCCGTGCGCTGGGGCAAGCCTGTGGCGGCCCTGCTGGGCGCGCTGGAATCCCAGCTGCAGCTGCAGGTGGCCGCCATCGGCGGCAAGGATTCCATGTCCGGCAGCTTCGAGGACATCGACGTCCCCCCCACCCTGGTGAGCTTCGCGGTGGGCGCCGCTTCGGCTTCCGCCATTATATCGCCGGAGTTCAAGCAGGCGGGAAGCTATGTCTACCTGCTCCAGGCCAGCTACAACGAATTCGGCCTGCCGGACTTCGACGACACCCGCGTCATCCTCGACCTGACCGAGCAGCTCATCGCCGACGGAGCCGTGATCTCGGCCTGGGCGGCGGGCGAGGGCGGCGTGGATGTGGCGGTCTGCAATATGTGCTTCGGCAACCGCATCGGCTTCGCGGCCGAGAAGCCCCTGGGCACCGCGGCCTGCTGCGGCAGCTTCGTGCTGGAATCCGCGGAGCCCATTCCCTCCATAAACGCCATGCTGCTGGGCCGCACCATCCCCGAATTTGTGCTGCGGGTGGAGGGCCGGGAGATCGGCCTCATGGAGATCCAGGCGGCCTGGGAGTCCACGCTGGAACCCGTGTTCCCGCGGCTCCCCCACCAGGCGGGGCGGGCCGAGACCTTTACCTATCAGGCACAGGCCGGCCAGGTGAAATCCCCGGCGGTCAAGAGCCGGTGTCCCAAGGTGGTGATTCCGGTGTTCCCGGGCACCAACTGCGAGTATGACACGGCCCGCAGCTTCCAGCGGGCCGGGGCGGAGCCCGAGATCTTTGTGGTGCGCAACCTGACCGGCTCCGCCATCCACGAATCTGTCCGGCGCCTTGCCGCGCTGATCGACGGGGCCCAGATTCTGGCGCTGCCCGGCGGCTTTTCGGGCGGCGACGAGCCGGACGGCTCGGCCAAGTTCATTGTGTCGCTGCTGCGCAGCGGCCCCATTGCCGAGGCGCTGGCCGGACTGCTGGAGAAGCGGGACGGCCTGGCGCTGGGCATCTGCAACGGCTTCCAGGCGCTGATCAAGCTGGGGCTACTGCCCTGGGGCGAGATCCGGGACCCGGAGCCCGGCAGCCCCACCCTGACCCACAATTCCATCGGCCTCCATCAGTCGGGCATGGTGCGCACCAGGGTGGCCTCCAACAAATCCCCCTGGCTCTGCCATCTGAGCCCCGGCGAGGTGTTCACGGTGCCGGTCTCCCATGGGGAGGGCCGCTTCGTGGCCGACGAGGCGCTGGTAAAGCAGCTGGCCCGGAGCGGCCAGATCGCCACCCAGTACGTGGATTTCGACGGCGGGGCCTCCATGGACATCCGCCACAACCCCAACAACTCGGTCCACGCGGTGGAGGGCCTGCTCTCGCCGGACGGCCGCGTACTGGGCAAGATGGCCCACAACGAGCGCTGGTCCCACGGCATTTACAAGAACATACCCGGCTGCCACTATATGGATATCTTCAGCGGCGCGGTGAAATACTACAAATAACCGCGCAGGGCCCCTTGGTCAGGGGCCCTGCGTGAAAGGGAAAGGTGCGGCGGTATGGATTATTTACAGGTGCGCATTTATACAACCACCCTAGGCGCCGAACCGGTGGGCGCCGCCGTGATGGAGCTGGGCGCGGGGGGCTTCGCGGTGCAGGACGCCGCCGACTTCGAGCAATTTCTGGAGGGCAAAAGCGGCCGCTGGGACTACATCGACGACGAGCTGATGAAGCTGCGGGACGCCGAGACCACCGTGACTGTCTACCTGCCCCAAAATGGCCGCGGGGCCGCCCAGCTGCGGCAGCTGGAGGACGCTCTGGCCCGCCTGGGCGCTATGGACGCCGAACGGGAGTGGGGCAGGCTCGTCTTCGAGCTGGACGAGGTGAAAGAGCAGGACTGGGCCGAGTCCTGGAAAAAGTACTACCACATGTTCAAGGTGGGGCGGCTCACGATCTGTCCCTCGTGGGAGGCGCACGAGGCCCGGCCCGGCGAGGCGGTGCTGCGCATGGACCCCGGCATGGCTTTCGGCACCGGCACCCATGAGACCACCCGGCTCTGCCTGGAGCTGTTGCAGCAGCGGCTGGCCCCCGGCATGCGGGTGCTGGATGTGGGCTGCGGCAGCGGCATCCTGTCGGTGGCGGCGCTGCTGCTGGGCGCCCACAGCGCCGTGGGCGCGGACATCGACGAGGCGGCGGTGCGCACCGCCGCCGAAAACGCCGCGCGCAATGGGGTGGCGGACAGGGCCCAATACCACTGCGGCAGCTTTGCCAATGGGGTGGAGGGCGCGTTCGACATTGTGCTGGCCAATATCGTGGCGGACGCTGTCATCACCTTTCTGCCCGACGCGCCCCGCGTGATGGCAGCCGGCGGCGCGCTGATCGTGTCGGGCATCATCGACACCCGGGAGCAGGACGTGCTGGAGGCGGCCCGGACCCGGGGTTACACAGTCTCCGCCCGCCTGGAGGCGGGCGGATGGGTGGCGCTGCTGCTGGAGCGCGCGGAGTAACCGGCGAAGGACCCGGCGACGGAAAGGGGCATTTTCTTGCGGATACTGGCAATCGAGACCTCCTGCGACGAAACCGCGGCGGCGGTGGTGGAGGACGGCCGGCGGGTGCTTTCGTCGGTGATCTACTCCCAGATCGAAGAGCACAGGCAATACGGCGGCGTGGTGCCGGAGATCGCGTCCCGGCGGCACACCGAGCAGATCATCCCGGTGACTGTGGCGGCCCTGGAGCAGGCGGGCCTGGCCCTGCCCGAGGTGGACGCCGTGGCGGTGACCTACGCGCCCGGCCTGATCGGCGCGCTGCTGGTGGGGGTGGGCTTTGCCAAGGGGCTGGCCCTGTCGGCGCGGAAGCCGCTGATTCCGGTGCACCACATCCGCGGGCACGTGGCGGCCAACTATCTGGCCCACCAGCTGCTGGAGCCCCCCTTTCTGTGCCTGGTGGCATCGGGCGGGCACAGCCACATCGTGGAGGTGTGCGGCTACACCGATTTCCACACCATCGGCAAAACCCGGGACGACGCGGCGGGCGAGGCTTTTGACAAGGTAGCCCGGGTGCTGGGGCTGGGGTATCCCGGCGGCGTGGCCATGGACATGGCCGGGCAGGGGGGGGACGCGTCCCGTTACCCGCTGCCCCGCCCCAAGGTGACCGGCAGCCCCTACGACTTCAGCTTTTCAGGGCTTAAAACAGCGGTGATCAACCTGGCCCACAACGCCTTGCAGAAAGGGGAGACTTTAAGCGTGCCCGACCTGGCCGCCAGCTTTGGCCAGACGATGGCGGAGCTCCTGTGCCAGCGCTTCTTCGACGCGGCCGACCACCTGGGCCACAAGACGCTGGCCTGCGCGGGAGGCGTGGCGGCAAACTCCCGGCTGCGGGCCCTGCTGGAAACCGGCGCGGGGGAGCGGGGCTGCGCCCTGTACCTGCCGCCGCTCTCGCTTTGCGGGGACAATGCGGCCATGATCGGCGCCCAAGGCTATTATGAGTACCGGGCGGGGAGCGTGGCGGACCTGGACCTGAACGCGGTGGCGAGCAAGCCCATATAGCGGCTGAAAAACGGGAAGCAGTGGAACGGCGTTTGACGCCTGTTCCGCTGCTTCCCGTTTTTCCTTTTTGGATGTTATATCCTTGCTACAGCTCGAGCTTTTTGGGCGTGTACTTGTTCAGCGCCGCCGTGTTGACAACCGGCGCCGCCTCGGCGCCCCAGGCCTCCAGCTGGGCCTCGTAGTCGTCGTTCTTCAGCTTCTGCAGCACCGTGAAGCGGTTGCTCTGGTAGCTGGCCTCATCGTCCTTCGGGTCTAGGCGCTTGATCAGGTAGTAGCCGTATTCGTCCTCCTGCAGGCCGGCCTCGCCCACCGGCACCGACGAGATCATGGCGGCCATGTCCCGGAACATGGGATCGGTGCTGTTCAGCTCAACCGTGATATTCAGGCTGCCCTCGGCCGGCTTTTCAGGGTCCGCCGCGTCCTCGGCCTTGTTCTGCACATTGTAGTCGTGCTGCAAATCCTCGATGGCCTCGCCGCTTTTCAACCGTTCAAGGAAGCGCTCCGCGTCCTCTTTGACTTTGGCGTCTTTCTCTCGGGCCGCCAGCTTGTCCGCTTCAATGTCCTCTTGGGTGCGGCTTTCGCCTACGGTTTCATCCACCGTGGACGCCTTGTAAAAGCTCATCATGCCTGCCTTGGCGTAGTCGGCCACAAAGCGGTCCTTGATTTCGCTTTCGGGCACGGGGGTTTCTCCGTCCGTGTCGTACAGGGCCAGAAACAGCTTGCCGCGCAGCTCCTGGTTTTGCAGGTAACTTTCCAGCGAGCTTTGCACGATGCCGTTTTCCAGGAACTGCTCGCCCGAATGCAGCCATAAAAACTGCTGTGCGCCGGGCTCGATGCCAAAGTACATGACGCTCTGGTAAATCTGGTTGGCCATTTCGCCGCTCCAGATGCCCGCGGTGGTGCTGAGCAGCGCCGAGCGCTCCTCCTCGGTTAGGGCGATGCCCCGGTCCGCCGCGCCCTTTTCCACGCCGTAGTACTGCAGCGCCAGCGCCCTGGTTCTGGCGGAGATCCAGGCCTCGCCGGTCTGCCCGTCCATCTGAACAGCCAGCACGTCCTTCTTTTCGGGGTAGCGCAGGTCGTCGGTTTTCGCCTGCTGCCATGCTTCCCCGTAGGCCGCGATCATACCGGTGATATACACGCCGGCGGGCATGCGCTCGCCATCCTTTTCATACGCGTAGGAAACATTGTTCATGCTGCAGCCGGTAAGCAGAAGCACGCCGCCCAATGCGGCAGCTGTCAGCTTGCTTTTTATCCTCATGCGGTGGTTCCTCCCAAAATCTCTGTTCAGGGTCTGCGCCCTGTTAAAAACCAGTTTGTCCATTATACCTCCAAACACGGAATTTGTCCAGTCATTATGCGAAAAACCGCAGATTTTTGTTTACGCGGCGGCCTTTTTGTGCTATACTGTTTTAGTTGTTTTAAGGCCATGGTCCACCGGAATCACATGAATAAGGAGAATGCCGCTTATGTCCGACAGGCGCGATCATATACGCAATTTTTGTATCATAGCCCATATTGACCACGGCAAGAGCACGCTGGCCGACCGTCTGCTGGAGACGACCTCCACCGTGTCCCTGCGGGATATGGAGGACCAGCTGCTGGACAATATGGAGCTTGAGCGGGAGCGGGGCATCACGATCAAGGCCCGGGCCGTGCGGCTGCTGTACCGGGCCGGGGACGGCCAGGAATACACGTTCAACCTGATCGACACCCCCGGCCACGTGGACTTCGGCTACGAGGTGTCCCGCTCCCTGGCCGCCTGCGAGGGCGCAATCCTGGTGGTGGACGCCTCCCAGGGTATCGAGGCCCAGACGCTGGCAAACACCTACATGGCCATCGAGCACGGCCTGGAAGTCGCGCCGGTAATCAACAAGATCGACCTGCCCTCGGCCGACCCGGAGCGGGTGGCCCACGAGGTGGAGGACATCATCGGCATCCCCTGCCTGGACGCGCCGCGCATCTCAGCCAAAAAGGGCGAGGGCATTGAGGCTGTGCTGGAGATGATCGTCAGGGAGATACCCCCGCCCCGGGGGGACGACCATGCCCCGCTGCGGGCGCTGATCTTTGACAGCTGCTACGACAGCTACAAGGGTGTCATCGTCTACATCCGGGTTGTGGACGGCGTGGCGCGGCCGGGCATGACCATCCGCATGATGCAGACAGGCGCCGAGTTCGACGTGGTGGAGGTGGGCGCCATGGGGGCTACCTCGCTGAACCCGGGCAAAGAGCTGTTCGCGGGCCAGGTGGGCTACCTGACAGCCAGCATCAAAAACGTAAAGGAGACCCAGGTGGGCGACACAGTCACCGACGCGGACCACCCCGCCGCCGAGCCGCTGCCCGGCTACCGGCCCGCCATGCCAATGGTGTTCTCGGGCATCTACCCGCTGGACGGCGCCAAGTACCCCGACGTGCGGGACGCGCTGGAAAAGCTGCAGCTCAACGACGCCTCGCTGAGCTTCGAGCCCGAGACCTCGGCCGCGCTGGGCTTCGGCTTCCGCTGCGGCTTTTTGGGGCTGCTGCACATGGAGATTATCCAGGAGCGGCTGGAGCGGGAGTACAATCTGGACATTATCACCACGCTGCCCAGTGTTATCTACCGCCTGCAGCTTACAAACGGCAAGCTGGTCGTTATCGACAACCCCACCAACTACCCCGACCCGGCCACGATCCAGTCCGCCCAGGAACCCTTTGTAAAGACCAACATCCTAAGCCCGGCCGAGTTCATCGGCACGATCATGGAGCTTTGCCAGCAGCGCCGGGGTGTTTATCTCGACACCAAGTACCTGGACGCGAACCGGGTGGAGCTGCGCTACGAGCTGCCGCTCAACGAGATCGTGTACGACTTTTTCGACGCGCTCAAGTCCCGCACCCGGGGCTACGCAAGCTTTGACTACGAGCTCAGCGACTACCGGGATTCCAAGCTGGTGAAGCTGGATATCCTGCTGGGCGGCGATGTGGTGGACGCCCTGTCTTTCATCGCCCACGCCGACAGCGCCGGGGGCCGCGCCCGGCGCATGACCGAAAAGCTCAAGGAGCACATCCCGCGCCAGATGTTCGAGGTGCCGATCCAAGCCGCCGTGGGCGGCAGGATCATCGCCCGCGAAACCGTGAAAGCCCTGCGCAAGGACGTGCTGGCCAAGTGCTACGGCGGCGACATCACCCGAAAAAAGAAGCTGCTGGAAAAGCAGAAAGAAGGAAAGAAGCGCATGCGCCAGCTGGGCTCGGTGGAGGTGCCGCAGGAGGCGTTTACCGCCGTGCTCAAGCTGGACTAACCCGGGGGGAGAGACGCCCTATGAAGCGTTTGGCGAGCTGTTTGTGCGCGCTTTGCTGCCTGCTCTGCGGCTGCGCCGCAGCGCCCTCCCAGGCAGTGGAGCAAACGGTGGAGGAGGAGCCCTTTGACATGGCCCAGGCCTGGTCGCTGCTGGCCTCCACCGAAAGGTGCGTGGTGGACCTGGTGCACGGCGGAAACGGCCTGGACTACGGCCTGTGGCTGAACGCCTTTCAGAGCAGCTACGGCGAGCTCGGCCAGCCCCTGCTGGACACGCTTCTCGTGCCCACCCACTGGCCGGACGACCGGGTGCTCTCACTGGAAGGCCGGTTTTTCCCCACTGTCTACCACCAGGGGGTGGAGATCTCCGAGGCTGTGCTCTATACCCAGACCACCACCTACCGCGCCCAGGGGGGCTACTCCAGCTGCACCGAAATCAACCAGCTGCTGCGGATCACCGAAACCTACACCGGCTCCGGGCGGGCGCTGGACGGCTTTTCCCGCGTGAACTGCTTTGTGCGGGGAAAGACCCAGTACGGCCGGGAAATCTGGGTCTTCTGCCGCTTTGAGGGCGACTTGGACGTGGGCGGCGACAACGTGAACCAAATGTACCTGGCGCTGCGGGAGCCGGAGCTCTTCCGGCGTGGCAGGCGCGTGGGCGACATGCTAAAGCCGCTGTGAGCGCCGCGAGCGCCGGGGTATATGTGCATATCCCTTTCTGCCGCTCCAAGTGCCCTTACTGCGACTTCTTCTCGCTGCCCTTTGACGACGGAACAGCCGACGCCTACCTGTTGGCACTGCTGCGGGCCATGGAGCACCCACCCGGGGAGCTTCCGGCGGCGGACACCCTGTACCTTGGGGGCGGCACCCCGTCCCTGATGGGCGGGCGCCGGCTGGGCAGGCTGGCGGAGGCGGCGGCGCGGGCCTTTTCGCTGACGGCGGACGCCGAGCTCACGCTGGAGGCCAACCCCGGCACTGTGGACACCGCCGGGCTGCGGGCGCTGCGGGCCGCGGGCTTCAACCGCATTTCGCTGGGCGTACAGTCGGCCCGGGACCGGGAGCTCGCGTTGCTGGGCCGCGGCCACGACGCGGCCGGCGCGGCGCGGGCGGTGCGCGCGGCCCACGACGCCGGATTCCCCCACATCTCGGCCGACGTGATGCTGGGCATCCCGGAGCAGACCCCCGAAACCCTGCGGGATACGCTGGACACACTGGCCGCTCTGCCGCTGGACCACATCTCGGCCTACCTGCTCAAGGCGGAGCCCGGCACTCCCTTTTGTGAGCCGGCGCTGCGGGCGCTTTGCCCCGGCGAGGACGAGACAGCGGAATTGTACCTTGCCTGTGTGGCGCGGCTGGAAAGCCTGGGGTTTGCCCAGTACGAGATCAGCAACTTCGCGCGGCCGGGCGGCGAATCCCGCCACAACCTGAAGTACTGGCTCTGCGAGCCCTACCTGGGCCTGGGGCCTTCGGCCCACTCCTTTGTGGCGGGCAGCCGCTTTTTGCTGCCCCGGGACCTGGAGGCGTTCATCGGCGCAAAAAATCCCCTTTCCCTGGCCGTGGACGACGGCGCGGGCGGGGATTTTGAGGAATATGCCATGCTGCGGCTGCGGCTGACACAGGGGCTGGACCTGGGCGAGGCCGCCCGGCTTTACCGGGAGGACGCCGGACCGTTGCTCCTGCGGGCCAAGGCAGTGGAGCGGGCCGGGCTTGCGCGCATCCGGGGGCAGACCGTGTCGCTGACGCCGCAGGGCTTTCTGCTCTCCAACAGCGTGACCGCGAAGCTGCTCTACGGTTAGAACAGCTCGCCGATATCGGCGGCCAGCTCCTCCAGGGCGGACTTGGTTTTGCCCTGGGCGCCCGCCTTGAAGTAATCCCTGGACTGTGCCTGCTTGTAGCGGCGCATCACCTTTTTCAGGTGGTCGCGGCGCAGATTTTCTGTCAGGCTTTCCATGATCATGGCGCAGTCCCGGAGCAGGTCCAGGTATTCGCTGTCCGACTGGCTGCGAAAGCGCTCGATGGTCTCGGCCTCGTCCCGGGCGTCGCAGAATTTGAGCTCGGCGATGGTGGCCTCGCCGCCCATCTCCTTGATTTTAGCCGCCAGCTGGCGGAGCTTGGCCATGCTCTGGGCGCTTGCCGGCAACAGCGCAACGCCCTGCTTAAAGTAGCCCGCGCCGTATTCCTTGAGCTTGCGCCACACATAGACCCGGTTTTTCGACGGGTTCACCGGCACATTGTAGCCAAGGGCCAGCCACACCAGCCTTGCCACAGGCGCCCCCCCCCTTTCTCCCTGCTTATATTGTAACAACTGTTAGCTTTTTGGTCAACACAAAATTATGGGAGCACCTGTTCCCGAACCTTGGAGGAGACATATGGATAAAGACAGGCTCATCATACCGGCGGGCTACAGCTCCAGGCTGAACATCCTGGAGACCGAGGTCGCCATCAAGCTGGTTAAGGACACCTTCGAGCGGGAGCTGGCCGAGGTGCTGCGGCTCACCCGCGTGTCGGCGCCGTTGTTCGTGCGGCCCAGCTCGGGGCTTAACGACGATCTGAACGGCATTGAGCGCCCGGTGCAGTTCGATATGAAGGACCTTCCGGAGGATGTGCAGATCGTGCAGTCGCTGGCCAAGTGGAAGCGCATGGCGCTGCACCGCTACGGCATTGAGCCTGGCAAGGGCCTGTACACCGACATGAACGCCGTGCGCCGGGACGAGGACCTGGACAACCTGCACTCGGCCTATGTGGACCAGTGGGACTGGGAGCTTGTGATCACCAAGGAACAGCGCTGCCAGGACTTTTTAAAGGGCGTGGTGGAAAGGATTGTGGCTGCCCTGTGGGCCACACAGCAGAATCTGTGCGCCCAATTCCCGGGCGTGGACAGCTTTTTGACCCGGGAGCTCACCTGGATGACCAGCCAAGAGCTGGAGGACCGCTACCCCGCCCTTTCCCCCTACGAGCGGGAGTGCCACATCACCAGAGAGCGGGGCACCGTGTTCCTTTCCCAGATCGGCGGCGTACTAAGGAGCGGCGAGCGGCACGACGGCCGCGCCCCCGACTACGACGATTGGACCATGAACGGCGACATCCTGGTCTGGAACCCGGTGCTGGGGCGGGTATTCGAGATCTCCTCCATGGGCGTGCGGGTGGACGCCGCGACCTTGAGGCGGCAGCTGGCCGAGGCCGGCTGCCCCGAGCGCGAAAAGCTCCCCTTCCACAGGATGTTGCTGGAGGGGCGGCTGCCTCTGACGATCGGCGGCGGCATCGGTCAGTCCCGCATCTGTATGCTGCTGCTGCAAAAGGCCCACATCGGCGAGGTGCAGGCCTCCGAGTGGCCCCAGGAGATGATCGACGCCTGCGCGGCGGGGGGGGTACACCTGCTGTAGGGTACCGTCTGGCGCGGGGCTTTTTCGCTCGCCGCGACGGGCAAGAATAAGGCACCCCTAAGCCGGGGTGCGCCACAAAGTAACTGCCGGCCGCAGCATTGCGGTAATCCGCCGTCAAGAAACAATCGAGATAGAAGAGAAGGAGTCGATGTATGGATATCACAGAAATCTTTGGCAGCAAAACCTTTGGCGACGCTGTGATGCGCACCCAGCTGCCCGCCAAGGTGTACCGCAGCCTGAAGGATACCAGCCTGCTGGGCAAGCCCCTGGACCCGGAAATCGCCGACGTGGTGGCCACCGCCATGAAGGACTGGGCCATCTCTCAGGGCGCCACCCACTACACCCACTGGTTCCAGCCGCTGAGCAATGTTACGGCGGGCAAGCACGACTCTTTCCTGAGCTTTATGGATCCGGAAAACTCCTCGGTGGTCAGCGAGTTTTCGGCGTCGGCGCTGGTCAAGGGTGAGCCGGACGCCTCCAGCTTTCCTTCGGGGGGGCTCAGGGCCACCTTCGAGGCCCGGGGCTACACGGCGTGGGATCCCACCTCCCCGGTGTTTGTGCGGGACGGTACCCTGTACATCCCCACCGCTTTCTGCTCCCACACCGGCGAGGCGCTGGACGCCAAAACCCCGCTGCTGCGCGCCATGCAGGCCCTGAACCCCCAGGCGCTGCGCATTCTGCGGGTGCTGGGCTGCAAGAGCTTCAGGGTGGTGAGCCCCACCGTGGGGGCCGAGCAGGAGTACTTTTTGATCGACCGGGCGCTCTACGAAAAGCGCCTGGACTTAAAGCTTTGCGGCTGCACGCTGCTGGGCGCGAAGCCCCCAAAGGGCCAGGAGCTGGAGGACCACTACTGCGGCCGTATCCGGCTGCGGGTGGCCGACTTCATGCGGGACCTGGACCGGGAGCTGTGGAGCCTGGGCATCCCTTCCAAGACCAAGCATAACGAGGCGGCCCCCGCCCAGCATGAGCTGGCGCCCATCTACGAGACTGTAAACATCGCCGCCGACAGAAACCTGCTGACCATGGACGTGCTGCGGGTGGTGGCCAAGCGCCACAACCTGGCCTGCCTGCTGCACGAAAAGCCCTTTGCGAGCGTGAACGGCTCGGGCAAGCACAACAACTACTCCATTTCCACCAACGACGGCGTGAACTTCCTTTCTCCCGGCAAGCACCCGGAGGAGAACAAGCTCTTCCTGCTCACGCTCTGCGCGCTGATCGAGAGCGTGGACGCCCACGCCGACCTGCTGCGGCTTTCGGCCGCCACTGTAGGCAACGACGCCCGCTTGGGCGGCTTTGAGGCGCCGCCCGCCATCATCTCGGTGTTCCTGGGCGATGCGCTGTCGGGCATGCTCGCCAGCATCGCAAAGGGCATCATGCCCATCCTGGGCGTAAACGGCGACGTCAACACCGATGTGGATATCCTGCCCAACCTGCAGAAAGACGACTCCGACCGCAACCGCACCTCCCCTTTCGCTTTCACCGGCAACAAGTTCGAATTCCGCATGCCGGGCTCCAGCCAGTCCATCGCCTTTGCCAACGTGGTGCTCACCACCGCCGTGACCGACGCGTTCTCCCGCTTTGCCGACCGGCTGGAACGCTGCGAAGACCTAGACACCGAGGTGGCCCACATCATCTCGGACACGATGCGGGAGCACAGCCGCGTTCTGTACAACGGCAACAGCTACTCGAAGGAGTGGGTGGAGGAGGCAAAGCGCCGCGGCCTGCCGATCCTGCTCTCCACGCTGGACGCGCTGGACTGCATGACCGCCAAAAAGAACGTGGAGCTGTTCTCCCGCTGGGGCGTGCTGGACGAGGTGGAGTGCCGCGCCCGCCACGAGATCATGCTGGAAACTTTCGTGAAATCGGTCACGGTGCAGGCCCAGACCCTGCTGCACATGTCAAAGCGTCAGGTGTTCCCGGCCGCGGCCGCCTATGTGGCCCAGGTGGCCGACGAGCAGGGCGCCCTGGAGCGGGTGGGGGCGCGGAACAAGGCGCTGAAAGCCCATCTGGCGCAGGTAAACGAGCTGCTGGACCAGATCGGCGAAGCCACCGAGGCCCTGCGGGTCTGCTGCCAGGATCCCCCGGCCCACCGGCACCTGCGGGTCCAGGCCCAGTATGTACAGGACGTGCTGCGCCCGGCCATGGAGAATCTGCGGACTGCCTGCGACGAAATGGAGGCCGTGATGCCCGAAGACAAGTGGCCCATGCCCACATACACCGATTTGCTGCACAGAATATAAAAAAAGTGGAAGCCCCCGGCACACGCGACCGGGGGCCTTTATTGTCTGTATAATGGGGTTAAAACCCTCGCCTTCCAGGCGAAGCCTTTAGGTTAACCTCCTGGGCAATTGTGAACCTTAAAGAGAAGGGGGAGCCCAATATACAAGATCCGAGCTACC
>Ga0153950_1000548_pt1 | contig 16738 bp, 17 predicted proteins | sample TSNJ034MetaG_FD_104737 | JGI IMG/M metagenome (GOLD analysis project Ga0153950, IMG submission 104737) | Attine ant fungus gardens microbial communities from New Jersey, USA - TSNJ034 MetaG | ecosystem: Host-associated > Fungi > Mycelium > Unclassified | place: USA: New Jersey, Wharton State...
CGACGCGATTCAGGAAATCCAGCAGGAGGCGATTGAAAAGAAGTTCGATGTTCTGTTGGTGTTCATGTTTGACCGTTTAGGCCGCAAGGACGATGAGACGCCCTTTATCGTGGAGTGGTTCGTCCAGCAGGGCATCGAGGTATGGAGCGTCAAAGAGGGCGAGCAGCGTTTCGACCACCATGTTGACAAGCTTACCAACTATATCCGCTACTGGCAGGCCTCCGGCGAGAGCATCAAAACCTCCATGCGCACCAAGACACGGCTCTCCCAAATTGTGCAGGAAGGGCATTTTCGCGGCGGTACGGTTCCATACGGCTACCGCTTGGAAAAGCAGGGGCGCTTTAACAAAAAGAATCATGAGCTTTACGAACTGCTGGTAGACGAGGACGAGGCGGCAATAGTTAGGAAAATATTTGACCTGTATGTGTCGCAGGGCTATGGTTCGCAGCGTATCTCCACCTATTTGACCGAGCATGGTATCCTGAACCGCAAGGGCGACAACTTCACCAATGTCACGATCCACCATATGCTCAGGAACAGGTCATATACCGGCGTTTTGAAAAGCGGCGAAACGGTGTCGGAAATCTTCCCAGAGTTGCAGATCATTGCCCCCGACACCTTTGACGCGGTACAGAATCTCATGCGACTGCGCTCCACACAAAAAGAGGAGCGCACCGTGCCACTCAACACAACAGGAAGTTCGCTGCTGTCCGGCAACGTATTCTGCGGCCACTGCGGGGCGCGGCTGACCGTCACCACCAACGGCAAGAAGTATCACCGTAAAGACGGTGAGGTCACGGTTACGCCGAGGACGCGCTATGTTTGCTACAATAAGACCCGGCATAAGCACCTGTGCGATGGGCAGACGGGTTATACCGTCAGCAAGCTGGACAAGATGGTGAACGAGGTGGTTCATCAGTTGTTTGACCGTCTGAACGACCTGCCGAAAGAATCCATCATCGAAGAACGCTACGCGGAGCAGATTGCCGAGTGCCGAATGAACCTTACAAATGCAAGGGCAGCATATCAGGCGCACTCCGCCGAAATGATGGAGTATGAAGCCGAGGTCCTCAAAGTCATTCGCGGCGAAAGCAAGCTCAATTCCGATTTGCTCAACAAGCTATATGAGGAGGCAAAAGAAAAAGCCGCCCAATCCGCGCAGGCTGTTCGGCAGCTTGAGGAACAGATCAAAAACAGCGAACAGATGAAAGCGGCACTTTCCAAGCAGTTTGATAACATCAAAACGTGGTCGGATATGTACGACGAATGCGGGATGGAAACACAGAAAATGATACTGGCCCATATTATGAAAGCCGTGCGCGTCAAGCGGGATTATGAGATTGAAATCGACCTGACCGTGGATTGTGAGCAGTTAGGGCTTTTATCTGAGGAAACAGAAAACGCCGTAACCTCTACAAAAAGGAGCGCGTAAGGGCATGGAAAAACCCGCTAACCTTATGCGGTTAGCGGGTTCATGGTGGAGACGATCGGGATCGAACCGACTACCTCTTGAATGCCATTCAAGCGCTCTCCCAGGTGAGCTACGCCCCCATTTTGTATGGGTTGCCCAATTCCAACACTATATTATTGTTGTATAATAATATAATTTACAAGAATAAACGGCAAAATTTTGGCTTCATTATGCGAAGTTTTTATTTTAATTATATCTTATTGTGGTAATTTGCATGCGCTTGAATGGCATTCAAAATAAAGTGCTAAATCTCATAAGTTTGCATCAGACTACCCGCTCCGTTTTCCCATACTACAGTACCTATGGAGCCATTAATAATTTGCATCTGCGGTGGACGATGGCCGATATCAGCATCGTAAATAACAGGAATATCCAGTCCCGCGAAAGACCTCTCCAGCGCATCAACCAATGAAAAATCTTTCGTGTCCCTATACTCATCAGGACGACCGATCAAGATGCCGTTTGCGTAGCGAAACCACCCGCATTCCCGCATTTGCCCTAGTGTGCGGTATATATCCGCGGCAGACATTTCGCAGCTTTCTAGCGTCCAAATAAAACCATCATCTCGGTATCGCTGTTGAAACGCATCAAGCGGTACAAAACGCGTACCGAGTATTTTACAAAGCACATCCATGCATCCGCCAATCATGCGCCCGCTGCATTGGATTTTGTTCTGCCCAAACAGAGATTTCCATTCCGTTTTCTCATTTAATGCATAAGCCGAAAAGTCTTCCAGATAACCACCGCTGCACTTTGAGTTTTGTTGTACGAATTCGCTCTTACCAAGCGCTTCAAATAGAAACGCATCCATTTGGTGCAATTCGGGCAATCCCATGTTCATCAAATTTGAGCCGTGAACAGTTGCTACATCACACAAAAGCGTAAGCGGGAATGTCAACGTAGTTATGTCCGAATATCCGCAAATCCATTTTGGCGGGAGATTCTTGATATACTCAAAATCTAAAAGCGGAAGCATATCCATCAAAAATTCTCCGCCCCAAGGAGGCAGGATGAGCTTGACAGTATGGTTCTCATATAGCTCCATAAATTCTTTCGCACGTTGCGCAGAATCTATGCTTACACATTTTGAGGTTTTACGCACGGATTCCGTTTCAATACACGTATAACCCAAGTTTTCCAACGACGCAATCGCGCTTTCTAATCTTGGATGCAAGTTTTCCGGCACGCCGGAGGATGGCGCGCAAATACCTACTATATCGCCTTTTTGAAAGTATGGCGGATACTTCATGACAAATCCCTCCGTTTGATAGCCCTCTTGGCTAATTCCCTTGTATCATCATAAGAATCGAATACGCATTCCCGCAGTAGTTTATCAGATATAACATGATTTTTTAGCATAGCCTCAATAATACCCATACGGCAAAAGGCGCATTCTCCGTTTTCATACACAAACGTCAATATATCTCCGCATCTCTTGGAGCGGTGATTAGAGTAGATGTCGCGCAGTTCCATTTGCATTGCATGGGAGACGCGTTTTGATTTAAGCACTGCATTTCGTATGATCGTCTCGTCCTGTCTGCACCAGTTCTTTTTGAGTAGCGCAAGGGCAGATTCTGTATGGCCATTCTCCATGAGCCGGATCGCCAAATCGTGAACACGACTATCCTTGAAACGCTCCAACGCACCAATTGCCGCATTTTGAAGGCCATCGCACCCGCTTAGAGCCGACAAGAAAAGATCTTCGATACCTAGCGGAAAATCCACATACTTGAAGACTCGGAGCAAATTTGCCTTCAGCAAATCATCCTGTTCATCCATCGCGATTTGAGCTAAAGCTATTAATTCCTGCGGCCTCGCTTGCCTTGAAAACCGCCTTGACGCTATTGTCATGCGGGCGTACGCATATGTATCTCCCACTAATTCTTTAGCTCTTGTCAGTAGACTCTCCAACGTGACTTCTGGCTCAACCCGCAGTCGGCCCGATTTTTCACGCTCGTCCTCTATGGCCTTATGGCTGTCAACAAATGCCTTTACATACTCAGAGTTATAGCCTGTCGCATTAAGATACCGCCAGACCCTTTTTTTACCGAAGACGTCCTCACTATGGCCAAGAAACCAATCATAGCTTGAGCAAACGTCATCGCCGCGCGCAAATATGATATCACCCGCGTCTGTGACACATTTCTTGAAAGCCGACCATCCATTAAAGTCCACCATATCAATCATCAGTTCTTCAAATTGTTCCCGCTCGCAATACTTGGTTGGAAAAATTCGCATCGTCGGCAGGCGTTTCCGCAAACATTCATATTTGTCTATAATGGCCTGCATTGCCTTATCGCTTCCTTCAAAGACATACTGACGAAAGATATCGGCAAGCTGCTGGAAAATGCGGTGCGACAGGCGCCGGTGAAATGCTTCAACAATAATATCTTCAAATGGTTCTCGTTCATCCAAAGCACATATAGCTGTATAAAGGTAATATCCCTTTGTACCTTCTGTTTGCGTATCGTAGCTGATATCCCGCAAGCAACAGCGCAACACGATATCTCTGTACCGCAACCGGTCTGGATTATCCCGCAGTTCAATAATGGCGCTGCCGAGACCTCTGCGTAGGTGATGTGTAAATGTTTTCGACGTCATAATATATTCACACTTCTAAATTTATTTCGCTCCATATTGTGATACCTCATCAGCTACAATCCTGCATTTATCACATTTATAATCAATAAAAGTTTTTTCTTCGCGGAGTTTCCAATCCGAGCCACAAATCGGGCAAGTCTTGCTTGTTTTATGATGGCTAAACAAATAATAATAAAATGGTTTTCTGGTCTTTTCTTCAAGTGCTTTGCAGATATCCATGCCGTCTTCGGATAATTGTGATTTATGGTCGTGCATCTGTCGGTATGTAAACCGATCTGATAATCCGTAGATATAAAGTTTATCCGTACTCTTGTATGCCTCTTGCCAGCCAACGATGCCGTAGTGCTCATCGTAATTCATAATATATGGCAATTTATAAAGAGGTACGGCCATTCCGCAGTCTCCACAGACCACCGGGCTTTCCCAAAGTGTCCAATCAGTGTAAAGCATATACCAAGATGGGGATTCACAGCCACATGACTCACTCTGATTCATATTGCTGCCTAGCAACTTCACCGAGACATTAAAGTGTTCCTTAACCTTTAGAAGGTATTTATCTACATAGATGTTATTGTTTTTCTCATCCAAGGCGCTGTCATCCGGTAAGGTGACCAGCGCCCACAGACCAGTTTCACATTCAATAAGCTCGTAATTTTTTAATATTTGACCATTTTTATAAAGGCATCCTAAATAATCCCAGATTGGTTCAATGGAATCGTCATTGATCTCAATAGCCGATTTTAAGATGAAATCAATTCTGAATGCGTTCATTTAATGCCTCCCACATTTCTTGGCACACCGAAAGGGTCTTTCCATTAATCAGCTGTTTTATTAGATCAGTCGCTCCAATAGTTATCCGCGATTTGTCTAAGAGCGCTGTGCTTATCTTGATCATACACCAGATGATCAATAAAAAATTGCTCAATTTCAAGATCGTTTTTGATTTTCGACAAGACTTTAAATGCCGTTTCCGTCAGCTTACTGTCAATCGCCAACTTTGCGCAGCGCAATGCGACATTTTTTGCCCGTTCTATGTCTTTTCTTGAAAAATATAGAATCGAATAGTTCAATTTACGTAAGCTGTCTTCATCTATTGAGCTAAAACATAATGCTATAAACTCATCGCTTACCTCAGGAATTTCTAAAGCAATTGCCTCGGCAAGCTCGAACACATCGGGATAGTGTGTATGCGACTGAACATAAATGTTATCCCAATCCCTATTTATTAGATTATAATTCTCAAGGGTTACAACTTCTTCTCTATTAGTCGCTTCGATTTTTTGTCTAATCGCAGTTAATTGTGTCTTGGAAAAAAGCGACAATCCAAGCTGTATATCGCCAAAATGGATTTTATCCATTCCCATTTTTGCAGAATTGACTCTATTATAACTAATTCCGCTGCAAGGAATTATAGTAAGGCACGGAAGCTCTACGCCACATAAAGCGGCCGCTGCAGCCTTATGGTGCCCATCAATCAGTACATTAACAAATTCACCGTATGAACACGCAATTGCCCTCGGAAATCTATCTCGCTCAACAAGACGTGATTTATAGTAATTTACTCTGTCTTCATTAAAGGAGTCTGTACTCTGAGATGGATAGAGATATACAGGTATTCCGCCAATACAATTATATTGCTCGGTCAATACATAAGCTGTCGTCGGACTTTCTGTCAGCTTATTTGGAACATCCCAAAAGAAATGCCCATTTCCATCAGTTGGATATGCGTTTATATCCGCAACAAGATACATGCCACTTTGAAGAAGAGCCAAAAGAGGTTTTATATTTTCAACCGCTTTATTGATTCCCGCAAATTCAGCATTGATTTTTACGGATATTTCCTTCAGTTCGGCGCTGTCAATTTTCTCTATACCGTATCCGGTGGCCAACAATCCTGCACATGTAGGGCAAGAAGGCACATCCTTTTGTATAAGAGGTTTGCCATTCAGCGTTAGCGCGGACAGATACCGGTTGCCATAATACGCATCTCCTACGCTTTGGGTTTGCGATATAAGAACGGATTTTCCGTTCTTAACCTCGATAAGAACAGCCTCATTACACCAGAAATATCTGTCGGTATAAACCTGTTCAATAATATTTACTTGTGTGCCATCCTTCTTCCAAAACAACTTTATCACCTGCTTATGACAACATGTAGAGCGATTTAATATTTTGATGTAAGCCAGCGGCACCAATCGCGGTTGAAATAATCACGTCCGCCAATCCTTTATTGGCAAGCCGCTTTTCTGACCTCGGGCCAGAAAAACAGCAAAATTTTAGTTTAACCACGAGGGAAGTCCGTCATTGGTGCAATTATCGTATTGTTCCATACTCTACCTCCAAATCTATTAAACACTAAGGGTGTACATGTCCAACTCCATTAATCAAATTGGAATTGTGAAAGCTACCTACCCAATCCCATAGCCCCTATCAGTAGCATCGGGTATCTGGCCGCCGAAACCGCCAGCCGCGTTGCGTGTAAGCCCCATGATAACGCTGAAACGATAAATAACGCTTTTAAATTTAGATGGTTTTGTAACCTCCACGCGCTTGGGTGTGCCTCCATTGCATAAAAGAACTGTAATCCCCTGTTTTTCATACCGATACAAAATGTGCCGCAAATCATCATGGCTGGAATTCGTGCGCACAAGAACATTTCGAATCCCTTTATTCATCAAGTAAGCCGCGGACGGCATATCCTGCGGGAAGACGCACCATCGGTTGTCATATTTGCCCGCTTGCTTGCCAAATCCGCTCATCCTGTTTGAATCAAGTAAAAAAGCGGGGGGTGCATCCGGTCTGATTGCCATCTTGGTCAATTCATCAGAGCCTATACAAAGCGCGTGAACAATATTTTTGACAGGAACAATCATAGATGATAAGCTCGGCCCGCAAACACCGTTGTAAAGCGGAACTGGACGGTATCCAATACGCGCCAGCGCCAGACCTTCCAGTACGCCCTCATGTTCAGGCAAGTCGACGATAATTGCCGTAGAATAATCCGCCGCGGCAATCCAATCTAGTGATGGAATGTGCAGCTTCTCATTAACTTTTTGGGGCATATCAGCAAACAGGACAGGCTTTGCCCATTGCGCCCATAACGCGTCGTCAGGTGCCCATATTCTATATGCTTCAATATTACCCTGCATGATTACTGTCCTCCTCGTCCAATACTAATACGGGTATGTCCTTTGCCCTTGCGTCAATATGCGGATATGGATTCATTCTGCCATAGAAGCCCGCACTTTTCCCATCAACAGTGAATACTCCGATACACAAATGATAATCCTCGCCATTTTCAGTAGTTAGCGGCTGACTATGAAACATTTGCTGTGCCACCCAGTTTTGAGGCCTCTTTCGGACGGCTTTTTCGATGAGCTTGCATTCGTTTTCCGATGCCGCGCCCTTAATCGAAATGCCTTCTCCAACTCTGCCAAGCGCGGGCTTTAATATCCAATCGTCCGCTTGCCGGTGCATATGTTTTGGGTCAACGGTCGGTGGAAGCAGAGCTTTCCACGTTGGAATATCTACATCCAATTCATCCCAAATCAACGGCAGGCGTTTTGACTGTGTTAGTATTGAGATCGGGTGGTTACACGAAACCGTATCGCAATCATAGTGCCCCAGCCAAGTTTTCTTTTGGGGCAGATTCGCGAGCCACTCCAAAGGGAAAAAGCGAATGATTGAGTCCACATTCCCCTCTAAGCCCTTGATTGTATTGACAGCTTTTTTGTCAATCCATTTTATATGGTCAGGCGCCGCGTATAATGTTTGATAGCCGTTTTGTCCAAAGGTATCGCCTAGAAATTGCATAACCTGACGGTCATCCGCGTAAGAGGTCGCGTGAACAAATGCGGCGACTCCGCCCGGCTTCATCTTGTGCTGAAAAGCAACTAAGATTGAATCCGCAACATTTTTGTGCGGTGAATAGCCGTCAAAGTAGCGGGTGGCAACAGCGGGCAACACTGACGCTTCCGCAAGCCCGCCCGGAACATCACTGTTGACTTCTGAGATCATCCATCCGATTTTTGTTGGGTGAAAATCAAAGCGCATTAGCCGCACATTCCGGCTGCGGTCGTAATTTGACAGTCTGGTCAGCGCTTTCTTAATTTCGTTTGGAAGCCCCAATTTCTTTGCCAGATAGAGCTTTTGCGCGAGTGCTTCTTCCATTTGCATCGTTTCTTCCGATAACTGTTCCGCCAACCGCCCTAACAGTTCAGCCGTATCACGGTTCATCAGTACAACGTATTTTGCGACAGTATTGCTATCCCCCACTTGAGGGTCCCATTTGTACGCCTTAAATATTACATCATATCGATAATCGGAATAGTTTTTTTCCGGGATCGCTCCCAGTTTCATTCCAAAATCCATTCTTTATACTCCTGCCGTTACGGGATAATCGTATCCCTATAAATTGGATTCTCACTCATTTGCGGCAATAACATGACACTCATAACCGCGATCGCGATGAAAAGCACTCCCCATAAGATGGATACTGCCACACTGTTAGCATTGTTTTCAGCTTTTGCTCTTAATATATAAAGGCGCTCTACGACAACCGCAAACATGGTCAACAGCAGCGCAGGCCAGCCCACCATAAACTCTACAACAGTATCTCCGGCCGATGTCCAGTCGCCGCCCGACGCTCTGCCGAGGATGATAGCGCTCGCTAACAGATAACACCCGAAGCGAATGCCACAGGAAAGCTCCCGCTCCACTGTTACGCGCTCGAAGACCCCTGCCGACATCTGCAGAAATGTACGTTCATATGAGAACGTTCAAACTCAATGTCGGGATTGCTGTAATTCTCATTTTTGCGCTCGTTGTGCCGCTCCCGGATACCGATACCGCCCTTTTGATAGGACTGGTTGCGCACAACCGTCCTATCGGTTTTCGCCATATTCTCACCTCCATTAGAGCAAGAAAATCTTACTCTAAAAACATTATAGCAAAAACTATTGATATTACAAAATTAATTTGCTATAATATATAAAGTGCAAACCAATATAACAATGAGGTGAAAAATATGCCGCGTAGCAAAACAAAAACATCCCCCGGATACGAAATGCCGTTTGCAACAAGGTTGAGAGAGTTAATTGACGAGGCCGAAATTCCGCAGTCCGCGCTTGCCGAGCATATCGGCGTTACAAGGCAGGCGATCAGTGCCTACTCACTCGGTAATTCCGTGCCGGATATTGACAAATTTGAAGGCATCGCCGACTTTTTCGAGGTATCTACCGAATACCTTCTGGGCCGGACGGACATAAAAAAAGCGGACGCCTCGAAACAGGCGGCCGCCGAGTATTTGGGATTGTCGGAAAAGGCGATTGACGCGATCCGAAATTTGCAAAGCATTCATTTTGAGCAAAATCCCGAAAATGATTATAAGATAACGGCCACACCCGCCGAACCATTGCCGGATATGTTCAGCAAATGGCTTGAAGCTGTGGATTTATCCTTGCTGACGAGTAACATGTGGCGAATGCTCATCTCCACCATCTCCGCTGAGGACAGCGCTTGGAACAACGAAAGGTACAAACTCAGTCAGGCGCAAAAGGACGCGATGTGGGATTTAAAGCAGCATGGATATGTGACCCTTTCCATGACGCAGCAGGTTTCCTTTTTCAGCGGATCGGCAACCGAAGCGTTCAACCGTGCGCTCAATGACATGATTAACGAAACCATCGCCCTTGTGGATGAGCATAACAGACCCAAGGACGGGAGCGACGGCGGGGCGCGGTAATGTACTTTTTTAAAGTGCATTACCCATTATGACACTTTGGGCTGCGCCCGAAAGTGCCGTGGGCTCTCCGAGGGGGACGCACCGCCTGCGGGCGGGTTGAAGGGCGGCGCCTGCGGATGCCTCTCATGGACAGATAGTAGATACCGCTGCACTCTCTATTATAAAAGCCCCTCACAAAAGAGGGGCTCAACGTGAGTAGTATGTACTTTTTGACGATTTAGTGGTCACACCCACCACTCCTTAGATTTAATAATAAACAGGGTATGTTCTGCGCCTACGTTTGTCACTAATTAAGTCCGCCACATCGCGTAACTTCATGCCAATAAAGGTCAACATCATATTCACCACCTTCCCTTGTATGCGTCCCATCAAAAATACACACTATATTGTAGTATAGAACATGAGTTTGAATTTGTTAATAGTTTTGGACAAATTATTTTACAGTTCTCTCCCACTATCAGTGCTACGACACAACTTGCGTTTGTCATATCCCTAACAGAAAAACCATGCATCTTTATCACCGCAGTAACAAGCGCATAGTGCGCTTTCAGCAGCCCCGGCGGCATGATGCGGGTTGTAGAGGTTTGTGTATGATTGGATTTATGTTTCCATTGCACCGACCGTTTTTCTTAAAAAACAGCCTTCTATGCAATAAACAGTAAGTTTACCCTCATGCCCTTCTTCAATGCACTTCTAGCCGCATATCTTACATAGCTCGTCCAAATCCGCATCTAAAGTATTCTGTTTCTCGTGGAGATTGTATAGGTATTTCAAATATTTGCCTTCGGCAATTCTGTGATGATTATCCTTTGCGTCAAGACCGCGCCATTCGTAAAGGCCTTTGCAGCCCTTGCTTGAATTGCAGGATTTGCAAACACTAACAACATTATCCGTGGTATCCTCTCCGCCACAAACTGTAGGCAGTATATGGTCAGTGGTCAGCTTGTCCGCCGCACCGCAATAAATACAGATACCGCTTTGCTCTCTCTCCCTGATCCATTCTCTGACTGTGCTTGACCATGATATATCTCCGCTGGACAGCTTTTTATATGTATTCATAACCATGCCGTAATTCTTCTTGCCCAACCCCGCTGATTCGGATACAATTTTGGCGTATTGCCAGAAAATAAGTTCTCTAACGGTTTTTACTGCACTTGGTGGCATTACTTATCCTCCTTGTCGGGCTTCCGCCGTCTTCTGATACCTCTCTATCAATACCGCAACACATTCAGCTTCACTTTTTCAGTTCATGCTCATTTTTTTCATTGTCAACTAAAACCTTATATGCCATAGCCTGTGGTTGAAAATTAAGTATTTCTATATCTTCAACTTCAATTTGGTTTTCTCTATGGCGTTCAATTGAAGCACGATCCATAAACCATAGATGATACTTTGAAATTGCATAACTACCAGAAAAAATCAAGTCAACGTCTTTTGCTCTTTCAAAAGCATCTAAAAACGGCTTGCAGTATGGCAAAAAAAGTGGTGTAATAGAAGGCTCCCAACTATCAGGATGTTTTTGATAAATATTCCCAAGTATGGTTGTATCTTCGATAAAAAAGCCGGTTTCTATAGTAGAAGCATTATCAATAATATTGTCACCTCTTAGATGTTGCTTGTAAGCTGGTATATTACTGCAATGATCTTGAAAGCCTCTTAGAGCGTTCTCTATATAATGCATTGATGAATGGTTTGATTTTAACTCTGAAGACACTTTTGCTACCTCAAAAGTAGCTTGCAAATTGTCTGCCATTCTTTCAAAAACGGCTAATTCAGCTTTGCCCTCACTCCCTTTGCGACGAACATTTCTGTTGCTGTCAAACTCAAAATGTTCAATAATCATTACATGATTGCCAATCTTTGCGTACATATCCGGTCTTTCAAAAGGTTGTAAATGTTTCAAACTTTCAACAATTCGGCAAACATTGCTATTGTCTGGATTGAGAAAATGCACCTCGCCATCAGCATTGTTGATGAAACTTATAAATCTATCCAACTCATTCTTCATAATTTCCCTGCCTGTTTAACGTTCATTTTTCGTGGTTACTATCTCCCGATACCTCTCCATCAGCGCCGCGACGCAGCTGGCTTCCGTCGTATCCTTAACGGGAAACCCATACAGCTTCATCACGGCGCGGTCAAGGTTTTGGTGAGCTTTCAACAAATTCGGCGGCATGGTCAGCGGGTCGTAAAGGTCGGCAAGGGAGCTGCCGGAGTATTTCTCTCGCGCGTCGAGTACAGCTTGTGCTAGCTTTTCAATCGCGGATTTTTGTTCGTCGGTTGCGTCCGGCCACGGAAAATTGTTGTAGACAATATCTTTTGAGTATCTATAATCACTCTTAATTCTGCCGCAAATAGCGCGTACCCATGCCATATGTACATTGGATGTAAGTATGGCAAAATGATAAACTGTGGCATCGGGAATAATCTGTACTGCGTCATTAACAATGATGTGCGCCGTGGTTATCGCAGCGCTTTCGCACCTTGAGTTTTTCATGGGCGAGATCCCATGTGCGCTGATCGATGAGGGCTTCGTGGGTGTTCTCGGTCACGATCCACTCCTCCTCCGGCGTGTGGATGATCTGCTTGTCCTTGAAGGAGCGGGTTGTCCGGCGACCGCTGACAATCTTCCCGAGGTAGGTCGGGTTGTGCAGCATGGTCTGGACAGAGGTATGGTGCCAGTCGTGGGGCTCCTTCCAGTAGTCGCTCTTGGCGTGATGCTCCGGGTCTTTGGCGTTGGTGCAAGCGTTGGGATTGGGAACGCCCTCATCCCGTAGTCGTCGGCAGATGGCCTTGTAGCCCAGCCCGTCGCAGGCCAGCTGAAAGATATGCCGGATCACCTCCGCCGCTTCCGGATCGACCAGCAGGTGGTACTTGTTTGCCGGGTCCCGAATGTAGCCGTGGGGCGGCTTGCTGCCCTGAAACTTTCCCGCTTTCGCGAGGCTCTTCTTGGTGGCGCGGGTCTTGCGGCTGGTCTGCTTGGCGTGGAATTCGTTGAAAAAGTTATACATGGGCATCATGTCGGCGGATGGCTCATCGTCTAACAAACTATCATAGCGGTCGCCGATAGCGATGAAGCGCACACCCATTCGGGGGAAGATCTGCTCGATGTACTGGCCGGTCCCGATATACTCGCGTCCCAGACGGGACAGGTCTTTGACGATCACCATGTTGATCTTTTTCTCTGTGATATCTCCCAACATCTGCTGGAACCCTGGGCGATCAAAGCTGGTGCCGCTGACCCCGTCGTCAGCAGGTGTCAAGTAAGGACGTAAAAAAATTTGTTATTTTTATGAGAAATATATCAAATGCCTTGAGTTGCTTGTTAAGGCTCTTTATATCATATATAATTGTTATAGTGTTTATGTCTCATGCTTATTGTTAGATAGGCGGTTATTTTCTTTTGTTAGAACGAAATGTTTGATATGAATTAGGGCGGTGGAAAGCAGCTTTTATTATCTTAATAAATTCTTAGGAAAGTATCAATAAAAAAGCTACAAATTAACGTTGGATTTAGCGATATTATAATTGTATTTCATGTATTCTGGAGGTGACAGGGCGATGCCGGAAAATATACTTGTCGTGGATGATGAACGGGAAATTGCCGATTTGGTTGAGTTATACTTACAAAACGAAAACTACACGGTATTCAAATATTATACGGCAAAAGAAGCGTTGGAGTGTATCGACAAAACTGAGCTTGACCTTGCTATATTGGACATCATGCTTCCCGGTTCAAGCGGCCTCACGATTTGCCAAAAGATACGGGACAAGCATACCTACCCTATTATCATGCTGACCGCAAAAGACGCGGAAGTGGATAAGATTACGGGCCTGACCCTCGGCGCGGACGATTATATTACAAAGCCATTTCGTCCGCTTGAGTTGGTCGCGCGTGTCAAGGCACAGTTACGCCGGTATAAAAAATACAGCGGGGCGGTGGCACAGAACGAAAATGTTATCGTCCACTCCGGCCTTGTCATTGACATCAATACCCACGAATGTTATTTGAACGAAAAGCCATTATCCCTGACTCCTACCGAGTTTTCGATTTTGCGTATCCTCTGTGAGCATAAAGGGAATGTAGTCAGTTCTGAGCAGCTTTTCCATGAGATATGGGGCGACGAATATTTTAGTAAGAGCAACAACACCATCACAGTCCATATCCGGCATTTACGAGGAAAGATGGGCGACACTGTAGATAACCCGAAGTATATAAAAACCGTATGGGGGGTTGGCTATAAAATTGAAAAATAGAAAAGCAACAAAAGCAGATTATTCCAAGCTCACCCGAAAAATATATATGAATATGTTTTTAATCATAGCGGCAGCAGTTGCTTTGGTGGCTTTTTCCCGACTTCTCACCCGTGGAAAATTAGCGGATCAGATTGTCAGCTTTTTTCAATATGCGTTTAGTTTAGATTTTGATGCAGCAAATAGAATTTACCAATATGTAATCCGTAACAATATTGAAATGTTTTCTATTATTGCAATCGCTGTTTGTTTCTTTGTTCTGTCGCGTTATTTACTTACACGGTTTTCAAAATATTTTAACGAAATCAACACTGGTATTGATATTTTGATTAACAGTGAGGAGAGAGAAATAGAATTGTCACCAGAGATGGATTCTATGGAAAAGAAACTCAACACATTAAAGCGGACGCTTGAAAAGCGTGAGCAGGACGCAAAACTGGCCGAACAGCGAAAAAATGATCTCGTTATGTACTTGGCGCATGATGTTAAAACGCCGCTTACCTCAGTTATCGGCTATTTAAGCCTTCTCGATGAAGCGCCGGACATGCCGGTTGAGCAAAAGGCAAAGTATGTGCATATTACGCTGGACAAGGCATACCGGCTCGAACAGCTTATTGACGAGTTTTTTGAGATTACACGTTATAACCTCCAAACAATTACGCTCTCAAAAAAGAACATAGACCTTTACTATATGCTGGTGCAGATGGCCGATGAATTTTACCCACAGCTTGCCGAGAATGGAAAGCAAGCAATTATTCATGCTTCCGAAGATTTGGCGGTATATGGCGACCCTGATAAGCTGGCACGGGTATTTAACAACATCTTAAAAAATGCCGTGGCGTACAGTAATGATAACAGCGTTATTGACATAACGGCGGAATTATCGGAGGATAAGGTTTCCATTGTGTTCAAGAACGCCGGAAGTATCCCAAAGGATAAACTTATGTCCATATTTGAAAAGTTCTACCGATTGGATGACGCGCGTTCCTCCGATAAAGGCGGCGCGGGTCTTGGGCTGGCGATTGCGAAAGAAATCATCACTTTGCACGGCGGACAAATCTATGCGGAAAGTAATGATAAATGCACGACGTTCACGGTGGAATTGCCGGCTATGTCCAGTTCGGTTGATGATAAAGAGAGTTCCTAAAAATCGTACACCGTTTCTAAGGAATATCTTATAGTCATCTCTACTTTTTCTTAGGAAATTAACAAGTAAATATTAAAAAACGGCTCGTTCTTATGCGGTAGACTTAATACCGTAAGAACGAGCTTTTTATTATGTCTCAGAGAGGGTGAGCAGCTATGCAAAAGCGTCTATATAAAAGGGGGCATTCCGCAAGTTTCATAATCATCACTTTGGTATGCATTCTCGTAGCATTTTGGCATGAGATTTATTCTTGTCACCTGCGGAGCGCCGGGAAATCACGGGACACAGGCATTACACATTGACGATGCTATTACGGTATACGCCGGAGTAGTCGCAATGGATTAAGATGATAAGGCGGTATTTGCCATGAGCAGAAAAAGATTGACACAGATATTCCCGTTTTTGCTGCCGCTTAGAGTTTTACAGCGAAAGATATGCTTTTACGCCAAAATGAGCTTTGACGGCCACCGCTATGCAAAATCCTTGAATGAAAATCAGCTCCCCTATAAGCTGTTTGAAACAAACTGCACCCTATACAATAGCGATACCGGATTTGACATGATTTATCAAGAAAACAAGGTTTTTAATCTGAAGCTTGCAGCCAAAACACTAAACGGCCTTTTGATAAAGCCAAATGAAACCTTTTCATTCTGGCAGGTGGTACGATATGCGGACAAGCATATCCCCTATAAAGACGGACTGACCGTGACAAACGGTAAACTTGCCGCTTCACCGGGCGGCGGCCTTTGTCAAATGAGTAATTTGCTATTTTTAGTATTTCTGCACTCGTCGCTTACCATTGTTGAAAGGCATATCCACAAAGTCAGGGAGTTCCCCACATTACGCATGGCTGAGCCGGATGGTGTAGACGCGACAGTCAGCGAAGGATGGCTTGATTTGAAAGTTAAAAACGAAACCGATATAACATTTCAGCTTGGTATCGGGTTTGATGAAGAAAACATTTTTGGGAGTCTTTATGCGGAAAGGAAAATGGAATGTATATATAGGGTTGAGGGCAAAGACCTGTCCTACTTCCGTAAGGACGGCAAGGTTTTTGAGAATATCTTGATTTATCGTCGCCAAATAACCCGCGACACCCATGAAACATTATCTGAAAGCCTGCTGTATGAAAACTTATGTGAGATAGGTTATCGGCTTCCAAACGATACGCTGATAACCGGGAAAGGGGATTGATTTTACAATGAAGATGAAAATTGCGGTACTGTTCGGAGGCTGCTCCACTGAGTATGATATTTCCCTGCAATCTGCCTATGCTGTGATTACTCACCTGGATGAAAACAAATACGAATCAGTTTTGCTCGGTATCACCCCAACAGGCGAATGGTTCCATTTTTTCGGCAAGCCCCAAAAAATTAAGGAAAATACTTGGTACAATCCTTCTGATTGTGTCCGGGCCATTATCTCACCCAGCCGGGAAGCGCATGGCGTGTTGGAATTTGACGCGGGCGAAATCCGTACAATCAGACTCGACGCAGCCATGCCCGTGCTGCACGGAAAAAAC
>Ga0153950_1000550_pt1 | contig 16703 bp, 10 predicted proteins | sample TSNJ034MetaG_FD_104737 | JGI IMG/M metagenome (GOLD analysis project Ga0153950, IMG submission 104737) | Attine ant fungus gardens microbial communities from New Jersey, USA - TSNJ034 MetaG | ecosystem: Host-associated > Fungi > Mycelium > Unclassified | place: USA: New Jersey, Wharton State...
CGGATAAAAACTATCTTCAATTTTATTGATTCGTTCCATTTCAGAGCGAGTTGGAAACCCGTTCTCTTTTGATTCGATAAAAGGTATCAACAATTCTATAATGTGAGGATATAGCTTCTTCACGCTTTCTGCTAGACTCTCAATAACGGTGTCAAAGCGAATAGAAAAAGGCTGGTTATTAATATCACATTGGTAGAATTCCCATTGTTCGCTTAAAGTTAGGGGTTCTTTCCGCATTTTCTTTCCTCCCTTAATATTCTCAAACAATCTTAATTATACCAAAAATAGGCCATAGTACAAGTTTCTTACGGCTAACCTGCCTTATCACATACATGAACACAAACGAGCAACCTCAACCGCTTGTCGGCGGCATTTACCGAGCCGGAGCCGCCGAAAGAGGATAGCTCTGCCCCTGATAACAACGATAAAGAATATGAGGTAATCACTTTCGAGGGCTTGAAAGACGAACCGGCCGCAACAGAACAATCGGCAGACGCTCTCGTTATCCCTACTTTAAGCAAGGGCATATCACAAATAAAGCGTTCCATAAATGTTATGTCAGCATAATAAATCTATGCTTTTTAAAATCAAATGAATGTGATACTATGTTTCATATGCGTTAAAAGAGGTGATGTAAAATGGCTATCAGTTATAACAAACTATGGAAGCTCTTGATTGACAAAAGAATGAAACGTATAGATTTGAAAAAAATGGCAAGTCTTAGCACTACTACTCTTGCCAAGTTGGGTAAAGAAGAAGTCGTAAGCATGGAAGTGATGCAGTGCATATGCAAGGTGCTAAACTGTGATATTGGCGATGTGATGGAGTTTGAGCCGGATGAAGAATAAAGCGATGGAATATTCATCGGAGATAAAAAATATGCCGTTTTTGTTTTTGGAAACGAGGAAAACCGCCATTCTTTTATCTGCCGGAAAAAGCAAAGACGAAATAATAGAGTTATCGAAAAATGAAAATATATATCAGCTTAATAAGGAGCGCCGCAGAATAGAACTTCCGAGAACGATTGTTAAACGCCTTGCAAGCATAGACGATGAAGGGCTTGAGGTTTTAGCTAACGGTCCTGACGATGGCGCTAAGATTATCACACTGATTACTATAATAAGGACGGACAAGCTGTTTTACGAGTTTATGCGTGATGTTTACGCCGAAAGCTTTTCTTCTCACCGGTTAGAAATAACCGATAGCGATTTCTATGTTTTTTTTGAGGACAAGGCTTCCGAAAGCGCACGAGTGGCAAAATGGGGTAAGGATAACCTTGAACGGATCAGAGGCGCATATAAGAAAATCCTGTGCGATGCCGGACTTGCGATAAGAGACGGCAACATCTTAAAGCTTACAATAAGCGATGAACAGTGGGCGGTAATAAATAAGGCTTTAACCGCCGGCAAGGAGTGTGGACAATGACATTAACGAAACGCTTAGACCTTATAAAGCCTAAAATACTCGATGAGAGCTTTCGCTGTGGCCGCGGGCTTGCAAACGAGATAAACTTTTGGATATTCGACTATGACGCCGTGGACGAAATGGCTGTCCGCTCCCATATCGAGTATCTGAAACAGAGTATAAATTCGGAATATAACCATGTTCGGATTGTCCATTTTGATTTGTTTGACATGATGGTCGAAGCCCTGCGTGAGAAAGAATATTTAGACAAAACCCTGCAAATGGAACAGAGTAAAAAGAGCGCCGCTATCATAAATCCCATTAAAAAGACATTGCGGTCAACCTTGCCCGATGATGTGATTGTTGGGAAAATCAGCCAGAACATAAACCCCGATACTGATATTATTTTCATCTCCGGCGTGGGGAAAGCGTGGCCGGTCATACGCTCACACACGATACTCAATAATTTGCACTCAAGGGTTGAGAAAACCCCACTTGTCATGTTTTTCCCCGGCGTGTATGAAAGCGAATTGAAATTGTTTTCAGAGATTACGGACGACAATTATTATCGGGCTTTCAAGCTGATAGAGAGGTAGGAAAATCAATGAACATCAAAGATTTATTCAAAAAACCGATAGACAGACCCATTCAGGGGGTTATAAAAATCGGGCAGGACTCTGACGAGATCATCAGAGAAGAGCTTGACGAATACGTTGTCACAAATGAACTCCATCGCCATTTTGACCGGTTTTTCGAGAACTACCGCAAGGGTACGCAGGGGAAAACCGATAAAATTGGCGTGTGGATTTCCGGCTTTTTCGGCAGCGGTAAATCTCACTTCCTGAAAATCCTGTCCTATCTGCTCTCCGACAAAAGCTATGACGGCAGAAAGGCCATCAGCTACTTTGACGACAAGATTTCCGACAGCCGGATACTCGCCGACATGAAGGTTGCGGGTGACACGAGCGCCGATGTTATCCTGTTCAATATAGACGCAAAGTCCGACGCCGACTCCAAAGTAAATAAAGACGCCATAGTTAAGGTTTTTATGAAGGTCTTTAACGAGATGCAGGGCTTTTGCGGCAGTATGGCTTGGATAGCAGACTTAGAGCGGCAGATGACGAAAGACGGCTCTTATGACCGCTTTAGGGAGCATTTCAAAGAGATAAGCGGCAGCGACTGGATAAGCGCCCGTGAGGACTTCTACTTTGAGGAAGATAATATCATCAAGGCTTTATCCGAAACAACTAAAATGAGCGAGGAAGCCGCACGGAACTGGTATAACAAATCCGAGGCGAATTACTCACTTGACGTGGACACGTTCGCCAAAAAGGTGCGCGAATACATAGAGGCAAAGTCAAAGGAAACCGGCAAAAAACACTATGTCATCTTCCTGTGTGATGAAATCGGGCAGTATATCGGCAGCGACGACAACCTCATGCTCAATTTGCAGACCGTGGTTGAAAATTTGGGTACAGAGTGCGGCGGCAGGGCGTGGGTTATCGCTACAAGCCAACAGGACATAGATTCCATAACGAAAGTCAACAGGGATAATTTTTCTAAAATCATCGGGCGGTTTGATACGAGACTTTCCTTGTCCTCTGCCAATGTAGATGAGGTTATCAAAAAGAGATTACTTGCCAAGACCGATACTGTGGCCGCAGGACTGAAACTTCTGTACGCCGAAAAAGCGGCGATAATAAGAAATCTCATTATATTTTCTGACGATACGCCCGAAAAACGGTTATATGCCGATGAAAACGACTTTGTTGACGTGTACCCGTTTTTGCCGTATCAGTTTAACTTACTGCAAGCCGTGTTTACCGGCATACGAACGCACGGCGCGTCCGGCAAGCATTTGTCGGAGGGCGAACGCTCTTTGCTCAACGCTTTTCAGGAGGCGGCGATACAATTCGGCTCGTTTTCAGCAGGAACGCTCATTCCCTTTGACGCATTTTACAAGACAATAGAAACTTTCTTAGACCACAACATAAGAACGGTTATCATAAGGGCTGAGGAAAGCGCAAACCGCTTGGACGGCGCGTTGCAGCCTGATGATGTCGCCGTTCTCAAAGTGCTGTTTATGATTAAATACATCGACAATATACTTCCTGCTAATCTCGACAACCTTGCGACGATTATGGTACAGCACATCGACGCCGACAAAATCGAGACAAAAAAACGTATAGACGCATCCCTTCGCCGCTTGGAAACGGAAAAACTGATTACGAGAAACGGCGACCGGTTTATCTTCCTTACAAATGAGGAGCAGGACATCAACCGTGAAATCAGGGAAATCCGCATTGACCGCAGTGAGCTTACCGATAAACTTGGCGATGAGATTTTTGGCATCCTGTTCGGGCTTGATAAGAAATTCCGTTATAAACAAGGCTATGATTATGCGTTCAATCTATTCATTGACGACAGGGCAAGGGGTACGCAGAGGGAAGAAATCGGCATAAAGGTCATAACCCCTCTGTTTTTGGGCGGCGATATGTCGGAACAGGAACTCCGCTCAATGTCGATGAGGGAGCGCAATATCATCATGGCGTTACCCGCAAGCATGGACTTCATAGACGAGATGGAACAGGCGTTGCAGATTGACAGATTTATTATGAAGAACTCCGGCAGAATTTCCATCGACGCCGTTGAGGATATTAAAACAACAAAGGTGCGGGAAGCTAAGACGCGCCGCGACAGATGCCGCAGTCTGATTATTGACGCGCTCAAAAAAGCGGATATGTATGTGAGTCACAACAAGCTCGACATTCGTGAGAAAGAACCGAAGGATAGAGTGAACGATGCTCTGCGCGAGCTTATTGAGAGCATCTACACAAAACAAAATTACATTACAAAGCCGTTTTATTCGACTGAGGATTTGCGTAAGCTCTTGATGGAAAAGGATAATCAGATTGCCCTTGACGGCATTGTAAATAATGAAAATAACGCGCAGGCTGTTTTGGAAATGTCGGACGTTGTAACGAGAAGCTCGTACAGCAACACGCCCACAACCATGAAAACCCTTATGGAGTATTTCGGCAAAATCCCCTACGGCTGGAACGATATGGACACCGCCGGCATACTCCTTACCTTGTGGAAGAAGCAGGAGATTCGCTTGGAACTCAGCGGCGAGAGCATCGCCGCAGAGGATAGAGGCGTTATCGAATACGTCACGAAGCGTGATTATTTAGACAGGCTTCTTATCAAGGCGAGGATTAAGGTATCCCCCGCTTTGATTTCAAGCGCGAAAACCCTCGCCAAAGACCTGTTTTCGGTTGTGGATATGCCGCCGGACGAGGATGGCATTATGGCGCGTTTCAAGGAGCTTGCGACAGCGGAGCTCTACCGAAAAGACGGTAATATCAAGGATTTACTCTCAGAATACCAAAGAGATAAATACCCCGGTAAAGCGGTTGTTGAAAAAGGCAAAAAGCTCTTTGAGGCGCTTATAAAAATCAGGGATGTTAAGGCGTTTTTTGAATATTTGAATACCGAGCGTGAAACTTTGCTTGACTATGCGGAAGATATTTCCGATGTTAAGAAGTTTTTCAAAAATCAACGTGAGATATTTGACAATGCAATGAAATTTATAAATATCTTCAACAACAACAGCTCGTATATAATCAAACATGAAGTGGTTTCAACGATTAAGGATATAAAGGCTATTGTAGATATGCCCTCTCCCTATTCGCATATTTTTAAGCTGCCAGACCTTGTTGAAAAATTTACAAAATACTTTTTAGAAGTTTTAGAGGCTGAATGTGAGCCGATAGAAAAGGATATTCGGGCTGATCTTGCTTTTGTGTGTGAAAAATGCAGAAACATTGACAGTGAACTGTTTGATGCGAAATTTTACGGCAGGGTAAAAAGAGAGTACGACGCCCTGCTTGAAAAACTAAAGACCACGAACAGTATATTAGAGGCAATAGGCACTCGCAGCGCGAGCAAGAAACTGACGAATATATTCGTGGAGCAGTTTAACGCCGAAATTCCAAAACCCGATGATAAGGTGGCAACAAGGACAAAGACAGTAAATGTCAATTCCCTATTCGCTGGTGTAAATGAAATTGCCACCCACAAGGACATAGATGCTTTGGTATCAAAAATAAAGGACAGGCTTTATACCGAGCTTGAAGAAAATACGGTGATTTCTATAATTTAGAATGTAAAGTATAAAATGTAAAACTGTATGTCAAGAATGATGAGCTTGCGACGGTCGGCAACAAAAAGCTGATTGAACTCGGCGGTCTGCCGCTGAACGAGGAACACGAGAGATTGAAGTAGTAAACAAGGCGGTGAAGTATATGTTTTTTTTCACAGAAGAAAATGGGCTTATTGAAGTGTTGAACACGCTTATTGAGCGATTTGAATATGAGCTTGTTGAATTTAAGGAAGCAAGCAACGATTATAAGCAGGATGAAATCGGCAAGTATTTTTCCGCTATCAGCAATGAGGCTAACCTCAAAGGGCAGCAATACGGATGGCTTGTTTTCGGCGTGAGGAATAAAGACCGAGCCATTGTCGGCTCGGAGTACAGAAACACAAAAGGACTTGATACCCTCAAACAGGAAATATCCGATAACACGACCGGAGCCATGACATTTATAGATGTTTTCGAGGTTTACCCTATTGTAGATAATGAGCCTAAACGTGTCATCATGTTCAAAATCCCTGCGGCGGTTACATCTATTCCGACCGGTTGGAAAAACCATTACTACGGCAGAGCCGGGGAGTCTTTAGGTCCGCTGTCACTTGAGGAGCTTGACAGAATCAGAGGGCAAAAAAGAATTGACTGGTCGAAACAGATTTTAGAGAATGCCGGTATTGAGTATCTTGATAAAGCCGCCGTTGCCCTTGCGCGTGAAAAATATAAAGAGAAAAACAAAAACAAGGAACACATCATAGCCGAAGTTGACGCTATGAGCGACCTTGAATTTTTGACAAAGCTAAAACTTATAGTAGGCGGTAAATTAACCAATGCCGCGCTTCTCCTGCTCGGCAACAGCGATTATGATAATCTGTTCCATGCCGCGCCGCAAATCATGTGGCGGCTGTACAGCGAAAAGGGCGAGGATAAAGACTACGAGATTTTTACGATACCGTATCTGACGGTTGTGGATAAGGTCTTTAACAAACTGAGAAATCTGACTTACCGCTATATGCCCAATCAACTTACCCTGTTTCCGCTTGAAACAGAGCAGTACGACCCTCTGCTTGTTCGTGAGCTTATAAATAACTGTATTGCCCACCAAGATTATACAATCGGCGGCAGAATATATGTAAACGAATTTGAGGACAGCCGATTGAAAATAACCAATCCCGGCTCATTTCTACCCAAAACCGTTGAAGTGGTACTGGCGCCGAGCTATTCGCCGCCGTATTACAAAAATCAACTGTTAGCGGAGGTTATGGCGAAAATAAACATGATTGATACCGCCGCAATGGGCATCAGGCGAATTTTCAATATTCAGCGGAATAAATTCTTCCCCCTGCCAGACTACGACTTAAAGGAATCGGGCATTGTATCCGTGACCGTGTATGGAAAAGTGCTGGATATTAACTATACAAGGCTGCTCCATGACAATCAAAACCTTGATTTAGATACCGTTTTTCTGCTCGATAAGGTGCAAAAAGGCGTTGCTATCTCAAAGGAAGATACGGCGAGGCTTCGTAAACTAAATTTGGTTGAGGGCAAGTACCCGAAGCTCTTTGTATCCGCCAAAATTGCTGAAATTGTTGATGAAAAGGCGCAGTATATCAGAAACAAGGGCTTTGACGATGCGTATTACAAAAAACTAATCATTGACTTTCTTGAAAAATTCGGTAAGGCAAGCAAGAAGGATATTGTTGACTTGTTGTATGATAAATTATCGGATGTGCTGACGGAAAAGCAGAAAATGGATAAGATTAAAAATCTACTGCAATCCCTTAGAAAAGCCGGAATTATTGATACTGATGTTCAAAATCAGCGATTGTCTAATTGGGTACTTAAAAATGATTTAGACAATAGTTAGACAATGATTTAGACAATAATCAGCTGATTGCAGTTGATGAAAAAAGGAGAGCCGCTACTATGGACAAAACCGCCATAAAGAATTTTGCTATCGCCGCAAGGCGTAATCTTATAAAAGCCGTGCGTCAAAAAGCCTATGACATCGGCATTTTTGAGGATACAACCGCGCTCGTCACCGAGGTGCAGGGCGGTTACATATATAACTGCGTATCCTATGACCGCACACAGTCCGAACAGCGCAAACGCCTTATTGCCGCCATTGAAAATCATAAGGACGATAAGGGTTACGCTCACGGCTACAATCAAGTCATGGAGGAAGCTGCTTACACATGGTTTAACCGGCTGATTGCCCTGCGGTTCATGGAGCTGAACGGCTATCTGCCGTCTAATATCCGCGTATTATCAAGCGAAATCGAGGGGCGTTTAGAGCCGGACTGCATCCGTGAGGCCGAGCATCTTGATTTTGTTGATACGCGTATCGTGAACGAACTCAAAGACAATGCAGACAAGCTGTACCGCTATATTCTCATAGCACAGTGTAACGCCCTGTCCGGTATTTTGCCGAAAATGTTTCAAAAGATTGCCGACTATACGGAGTTATTGCTCCCCGACAGGCTTTATTCAAAGGCGGGATATATTGTCTATGACTTGGTTCACGGCATAACCGAAAAAGATTTTACCGAGCAAGTTGAGATTATCGGCTGGCTGTATCAATATTATATATCCGAAAAAAAGGACGAAGTTTTCGCCGGACTGAAAAAGAATATCAAAATCACAAAAGAGAATATCCCCGCCGCCACACAGCTTTTTACGCCCGACTGGATTGTAAAATACATGGTCGAAAATTCTCTTGGGCGCGTTGTGGTCGAAAAGCTGAAGCTTGACCCGAAAGCGTTGGGATGGAAATACTATCTTGAAGAAGCGGAACAAACCGATGAGGTCAAAGAACAACTGCGCATTTTGAGTGCAAACGATGATGAATTTGATATAAAGAGCGTGAAGCTCATTGACCCCTGCATGGGCAGCGGTCATATTTTGGTGTATGCGTTTGACGTTTTCCATCAGATTTATGCAAGTTTGGGTTATGCCGCGAGGGAGATTCCAAACCTGATATTGACCAATAACCTCTACGGTCTTGACATTGACGGCCGCGCCGGACAGCTCGCCTACTTTGCGCTTATGATGAAAGCAAGAAGCTACGACAGGCGTTTTTTCCGGCAGGATAATATACCTCAGCCGAAAGTTTACGCTATATCCGAATCTGACGGCATTAAGGCGGCTGAGTTTAGCAGCTTGCCACACGATATAAAGGCTGATGTTGACTACCTCATCAGCTTGTTTGCTGACGCTAAAGAGTACGGCTCAATCCTTAAAATCGACAGGGATATTGACTATGACAAGCTGACAGGGGATGTAAAAGCCTACAAGTTACCCGAGCAATTAACGCTTGACAGCATATGCTTTGAAGAAAGAAAAACTTTATTGCTTACGATTATTGAAATTGCGCGGCTACTTACGCAAAAATACGATGTAGTTGTGACAAACCCGCCGTATTTAGGTAATAAAGGTATGGGTAGTATGTTGGTTGAATACTTATCAAAAAATTACCTTGATGAAAAGGGTGACACAAGCACGGCATTTATGTCAAAGACTATTGATATGTGTAAATCAAGTGGCATAATGGCAATGATAAACATTCCGGTGTGGATGTCAAAATCCACTTATGAACGATTACGCCATAAAATTTTATCTGGAAATACTTTTTGTAATATGCTTCATTTCGGACGTGGGATATTTGGTTCTGATTTCGGTACAGTTGCATTTACCATTTATAAGAAAAGAATAGAGAATTATCGAGGCACATATTTTCAGTTATTTGATGAGCTTGGTGCTGTTGATAACATTCTTACAAAACAGAAATGGTTTTTCGAAGGGAAAAATAAGTTTTCAGTCAGTCAAGACCATTTTTTGAGTATCTCAAGCTATCCGATCGCATATTGGGTCAGCGAAAAATTCTTGCAGATATTGGAGGAATGTAAGCCATTGAGTTTCTATGCCGATGCTCGGAAAGGCTTAACAACAGGTGACAATGATACGTTTGTACGACTTTGGCACGAAGTTCTATGCAATAGGTTTTCAATATTTTGTGATAATACTAAATGGGTTCCCATGACAAAAGGCGGAGACTTTCGCCGTTGGTATGGTAACAATGAATATATTGTAAATTGGAAAAATGATGGGTATGAGATAATCAATTTTAAAGATGACCACGGGAAATTGCGTTCACGCCCTCAAAATGTTAAATACTATTTCAGGGAGTGCATCTCTTGGAACGATACAACGGCTACAGGCAAGATAGCATTTAGGCATCAGTCGTCTGCATATATTCCAAATGCTTCCGGACCTTGTGTTTATTTCCGAGATAATAAATTAATGTACTATTTCGGATTGCTGAATTCGTGTGTTTCTCAATCTCTCTTGTTCGTTCTTGCGCCGAACATGAAGTTTGAAGTAGGACAAATGGCATTAGTACCAATTATCATTAATGAGAACACAGAGGTAGATTCAATCGTTAGTTCATGTATTCAAATAGCAAAAACCGATTGGGATAGTTTTGAAACATCGTGGGATTTCAAAACGCACCCATTAATCGGATTCAAAGGCAATTATGAAGAATCCGAGCCACTACTTGTCGAAGATGATTTGATTGAAGAAACTGTTGTAACCGAATGGAGCAAGGTTTCAGCTCCTATTGCTCAATCTTTTGACGCTTGGGAACGGTTTACTGATGAACAATTCACCACCCTCAAAGCCAACGAGGAAGAACTCAACCGCATATTCATCGAAATCTACGGCTTGCAGGACGAGCTGACCCCCGAAGTCGCCGATAAAGACGTAACCATACGCCGCGCCGACCTTGCGCGAGATGTTAAAAGCTTTATCTCCTACGCCGTGGGCTGTATGTTCGGGCGGTACAGCCTTGACGAGGACGGGCTTGTGTTTGCCGGAGGTGCGTTTGACATAGGCCGCTACAAAACATTTATCCCCGAAACAGAAAACATAATCTCCATAACAACAGAGGATTATTTTGATAACGACATTGTGACAAGGTTTATTGAGTTTGTAAAAACGGTCTACGGCACACAAACGCTTGAGGAGAATTTGCAGTTTATCGCAAATGCGCTCTATCCCAATGCGGACGGCACAGAGCGGGTGAAAATACGGCGGTATTTTGTAAACGACTTCTATAAAGACCATGTGAAAACCTATCAGAAAAGGCCGATTTACTGGCTGTTCGACAGCAACGGCTGCTCGAACGCAGGAAAACAGGACGCTTTCAAGGCTCTGATTTATCTGCACAGATACGATAAATACATGGCGGCGCGTGTGCGTGTGGACTATCTGCACAGGCTTCAAGCGATATATAACGGTGAAATCAATCGGTGCAACACGCTAATTGAGATGACCACGGACGCACGAGAGATCGCCGCATACAAAAAGCAGATCGAAACCCTGCAAAATAAGCTCACCGAGTGCAGGGCATACGACCCGGCAATCGCTCACTTAGCGCATAAGGCCATAGACCTTGACCTTGATGATGGCGTGAAAGTGAACTACGCAAAGTTTCAGGGTGTAGAGGTCGAGCTTGGCGGGAGCAAGGGTACTGCGAAGGTGGATTTGTTGGGAAAGATTTAGGAGTGGAGAACGATACTATTGTGAAGGGAGATTGAGAATGAGTAAAAGTTCAAACATGATGACTTATATCGGTGTTGGGTATGTATTTGTTGGGGTATCAAATATTTTCAGAGCCTATTTCATAAATTTCAATTTTGATTTAATTCAAAATCTAATATTTTCCTTATCCATTGCTACTTTTTTGTTTACTATCCCTGAACTGGTAGAAACTTTATTATATAACAATGAATGGGGCAAAAAATTAAAGGAATTTGTTAGCATGAATTTTAGCAACGAAGCGGAATTGGATTCTTATATGCGTAAAATATTTACCACTCCGCATTTTAGATATTTAGAGTTCGTTACTCGAACATCATATGGTTGTGCTGTCAGTAGTGCAATATTTTTAATATTTATTAAATTTACTCCAAATCAAATTATCATGGATTCAATTACAATGGTGGTATTTGGCATTTTTATATTTAATATTGGATTTAGAGACTTAATTGAACAAAAGCAAAATGCGATACATATCCAATTTTTACAAAATCAAAACGAGATTGAAAGAATTTATTCGATATATAAATAATTACCTTTAAGTGGGAGTGACACACCATGAACCTAACCGAAGTCAAAAAATCCATAGAAAAGCAGCTATCTCATGAGCCACGCATGGGTGCGGGACGCAACATCGTCTTTTGGTATGACGAGGAGGGCGTGTTTGCCGAGCATATAGATACGTTGGAGCTTGAAAACGCTAAGATAATTAAGCTGTACGACAACAATATGTTCGCCGTCAAGTTATACATAGAGGACAACGACAAGACGAGCAATCTGCTTGTCTATTCCCCTATGCCCCGCCCTAAAACGTCGGATAACTGGCTCGCCGACACAATTAAGTACAGCACGACATTCACCACCGATGAAACCTCACTCAATTTGCTGAATTTCAAGATTGACCACTCGCTGCGTTTTGTGGTTGACAGATATAAACTTTTTTTCAGAAACAGCGAACGGTGTAAAAAGCTTGAAAGCTATTCTCTTGCACCATACATAGAGCAAAAGATTGATATAGGTGTGTTGTCAGCACTCTGCAAGCTGCCCGCGCCGAGCCTTGATAACGTGGTAAAGTTACTCTTAATTGAAATGGCAACCGATGAAACGGCGCTCATTGACAGTATCGAAAAGTACGCCGATGTCACTGTTCTTTGGGGGCTTATCAGAAAAGCATATGGCTACGCCTTTCCCGATAACAGCTTCGAAAAGCTCGCTATTACGTTGCTTGTTACGCATCTCTCCCACAGCATTAACGGCAAAATGCCGTCCCAGTGGAGCGAGTATGCCGTAGAAAATACAAGCTGTTTTGTGTTCGTGGACAACTTTATGAAAAATATTGCGGATTGGGACGATTATAACAACGTGGCGAAACTCGTGGCGGACAGGCTTCGTCTTGCCGAGCATATATCGAGCCTTACAGTCGATGAGGTTATAGAGTGCGACACGTTTGATGATTTTGACAAACATATAATCCTGCGGCTTCGTGAGAATATCGTCCTTGACGTTGGCGAATACGAGAAGTACCGCAAGATTATTAACAATAGACGAAACAAACGGTTTTGGAGCGACTTTGAAACCGAATATGAGGTTTTACTCAGCGGTTGCGAATTTTTGGAGCTGTGTCGAAAGCATACATCTTTTAGTGAACGCAGTGCCGCTGCTTTATTTGAAAACTACACCAAAGAATACTATAAATTTGACTACCATTACCGCCGGTTTATCGGAGCGATTGACAATCTTGATGATAATGCCCCTTTCAGCGATTTGTTTGATAAAGTAGAAAACGCCTACACAAATTGGTATTTGGGCGAGCTGTCGGTCAAGTGGTGCGAGTTACTTGATGACGAGCAAAGTTGGGGGCTTGCCGGTGTCACGCCGCAGCAAAGATTTTACGAGAAATATATCCGCAGTTTTGTGTCGGATAACGAGCGCGTTATCGTCATCGTGTCCGATGGATTACGCTATGAGTCGGCAAAGGAACTACTTGCGATACTAAACGCCGAGCAGAAAGGCAAGGCCGAGCTGTCATTTATGCAAGGGGTTATACCGTCATACACAAAACTTGGCATGGCAGCGTTATTGCCGCATAAGAATATCGCAATAACGGACAAAGCCGATGTTTTGATTGACGGCATATCCTCGCAAGGCACGGAAAACAGAGAAAAAATACTGAAACTCTATAAGCCCGAAGCAGTAGCAATTACTTACGAAAACCTGTTGGTGCTCTCGAAAAATAAAACGAAGTTGAGCGAGCGTTTTTCGGGCCAGAAGCTCATTTACATCTATCACGACTGCATAGACGCAAGGGGCGACAACGCCGGAACAGAGCGGGAGGTTTTTGAAGCAACCGCAAAATCCTTTAAGGAACTGTCGGGTCTGATACGCATACTCAAAAACGGTATCAGCGCCATAAATATCATCATTACATCGGATCACGGCTACATTTACAGACGGACGCCGCTGGTTGAAAGCGATAAAACACCCAAAGAAGCCGATGGGAGCATTGAAAAAAAACGCAGATTTATTCTTACAAAACAAAACACGGATATTCAAAGCACACAGCGCTTTTCCATGTCTTATTTAGATAAGGCTCTGGAGGATATTCAGGCCGTCACTCCCCGCGCCGCTAATTGCTATAAGATACAGGGTTCGGGAACAGGCTACGTCCACGGCGGGACGAGCTTGCAGGAGGTAGTTGTTCCGGTCATCAAGTTTAAGAGCGATAAAAACAGCAGCAAATCAATGGGCGCTAAAAAGGTGTCGTTAAGCCTTACGAATATCTCACGCAAGATAACGAGCATCATCACCTACCTATCGTTTTTCCAAAATGAAAAGGTGGAGGAAAAGGTCTTGCCGCTTAGAGCGAAGGCGTATTTCTGTGATGACAAGGGCGAGCGGGTATCCAATGAGAATATAATCATTGCGGAAAGCACGTCCATAAACCCTGCTGACAGGACATATAAAGAAAAATTCACGTTTAAGAATATACAGTTTGACAAGTCAAAAGAATACTTATTGGTCATTGAGGACGATGACGAGCTTGTCACAAAAGAGCTTGACCGCATACCGTTTATCATTGACTTGGTGTTCGGCGGCGGGATTAAGTTTTAGGGGGCGTAGGTTATGCAAAACATTGAAAACAGCGGCCTGAACGATATGCTCTGTGAGCATTTCGCTGGTAAAGTAGTTCGGAAAGACTTGACGAAGAAGATAAAAGAGGGCGCAAACGTCCCCATCTATGTGCTTGAATATCTGCTCGGTATGTACTGCGCCACCGATGATGAGTCGAGTATCAATGACGGAGTAGAACGAGTTAAAAATATTCTTGCGGATAATTTTGTGCGCCCGGATGAAGCGGAAAAGATAAAGTCAAAAATCCGTGAGATAGGCACATATACCGTTATTGACAAGGTTGAGGCGAAGCTCGACCCCGAAAATGACAACTACAAGGCGGTATTTTCAAACCTTAACCTTAAAAATGTCGTTGTTGCTGATACTTATATCAAGAAGTATGAAAAGCTCCTGTCCGGTGGGATATGGTGCATTATCCGCATGAATTACAACAGGCTTGAGGCACGTTTTGACGATTTTGACAACGACGCTCCAAAGGGCGGCAAAAAGCAGAAAATCAGTCCGTTTGAGATTGAGGAGCTTACCCCTATTCAACTGCCGAACATGGATATGCAGGAGTTTTTTGACGGCAGGGAGCGTTTCTCAAAAGATGAATGGATTGATGTGCTGCTGCGCAGTGTCGGCATGGAACCCACGCAGTTTGAAAATCGTGTTAAGTGGCATCTCTTGGCGCGCATGATACCGCTTGTGTAGAACAACTATAACCTCTGTGAACTCGGCCCACGCGGCACCGGCAAATCTCATATTTATAAAGAAATATCGCCGAACTCCATATTGATTTCCGGCGGTCAGACCACCGTCGCCAATTTGTTTTACAATATGTCAAACCGCAGTATCGGGCTTGTAGGGCTGTGGGATTGCGTGGCGTTTGACGAGGTTGCCGGTATTACTTTTAAGGACAAAGACGGCACCCAGATTATGAAGGACTTCATGGCTTCCGGCTCGTTTGCGCGGGGCAAAGAGGAGAAGTCCGCTAATGCGTCTATGGTGTTTGTGGGCAACATCAACCAAAGCGTTGACGTGCTGTTAAAGACATCTCACCTATTCGACCCGTTTCCTGAAGCGATGGCGTATGACTCCGCATTTTTTGACCGTATGCACTACTACTTACCCGGTTGGGAGATACCCAAAATGCGGCCGGAATACCTAACGAATGAGTACGGCTTTATCACCGACTATATCGCCGAATTTTTCAGAGAGATGAGAAAGCGGTCGTTCAGCGATTCGATAGATGAGTATTTCCGTTTCGGCACAAACCTCAATCAGCGTGACGTTATCGCCGTGCGAAAAACCGTGTCGGGGCTTATAAAACTTTTATATCCACACGGTAAATACGGTAAAGAAGAAGTGCGCGAAGCACTCGAATACGCCCTTGAGGGCAGGCGCAGAGTAAAGGAACAGTTAAAAAAGATAGGCGGCATGGAGTTTTACGATGTTCACTTCTCCTATCTTGACAATGAAACATTTGAGGAAAGCTTTGTTTCCGTGCCGGAACAGGGCGCTGGCAAGCTGATTCCCGAAGGTCAGGGCAAAGCCGGACACATTTACACTGTTGCACGAGGCGATAGCGGTATGATCGGCGTGTTCAAGCTCGAAACCGAGGTTGTGAGCGGAAACGGCAAGTTTGAAGTGACCGGTGCAGGGTCGGACAGAGAAGCAAGGGAAAGCCTAAAGACGGCTCAGAACTATTTCAAGGCGAACAAAAAGCTGATTAGCGGAACAATCAGCATGGATAACTGCGACTATCTCATGCACATTGCCGACTGTCAGGGTATTGGCATTACGTCCGACCTTGCGCTGTGCGGTTTTGTGGCGCTTTGCAGCGCGGCGCTCAGAAAGCCTGTTCAGTCCGGTATGTGCGTTTTGGGCAACATGAGTATCGGCGGGACGATAAATAAGATAGACGAGCTTGCGAACACCCTGCAAGTGTGCTTTGACGCCGGAGCGAAAAAGGTGCTGCTCCCCATGTCGAGCGCCGTCGACATTCCCACTGTGCCGACAGAACTGTTTGCGAAGTTTCAAACGTCATTCTACACAAGCCCCGAAGATGCGGTTTATAAGGCGTTGGGGATTGAGTGAGTTTTAGATTAGAAGGATATCTATGAATAAAGGGTTTAGCACGCAAATGTCTATTGCTAACCGTCTTAACAGAAAGCGAACACATCCGAATAGAACGAATTATAAGCACCGGTCAAGTTTCCGGTTGGTACACGGCTCAGGCCATGCCGCAAAAAGGAATCCCCGTTGGAATAGGCACAGACGGAGACTCCGGCAACAACAATTTTAACGGCGGGAGCACGTCACCCCTAGCGCGTCACTTTCTTTTTTCCTTTCCTGATTTCTTGCCCTTACCGGTAAGGCGCTTGACGGATTTCTCCAGCATCCTGTCCATTTTATCCATATCCTGAATGGCCTGAGAGGA
>Ga0153950_1000554_pt1 | contig 16638 bp, 16 predicted proteins | sample TSNJ034MetaG_FD_104737 | JGI IMG/M metagenome (GOLD analysis project Ga0153950, IMG submission 104737) | Attine ant fungus gardens microbial communities from New Jersey, USA - TSNJ034 MetaG | ecosystem: Host-associated > Fungi > Mycelium > Unclassified | place: USA: New Jersey, Wharton State...
CCTGCAGAAGTTTTTGCCAACTTTAAAGTCAGGCGGAACCTTATTTATCAATAGCTCAATTGTAAAAGATGAAATCGGCAGGAACGACATTAAGCTGGTGAAAGCACCGGTAACCGAGCTGGCCCTGGAGCTTGGCAATGCCAAAGTTTTAAATGTGATCATGCTGGGCGTATATGTCGGTTACAGTGAGGTGGTTTCCCCGACGGTAGTGTGGGATACCATTGAACATAAACTGGGATCAAAACCCAAGCTGCTTCCTTTAAATAAAACGGCCTTTGAAAAAGGTCTGGAAATTGGGCGTGGCCAGCGATAAACGTAACAGCCAGCAATGGTCATAGGATTTAGCGTTAATTACCTATAGAATGGTTGCATTACAAAGAAAAGCATACGGAAACAATTGTCTGTGATACAGATGTTGTAGCAATGTAATTTGATGCGAAAAAAGAGACGAAAAGTTCATTCGTCTCTTTTTTTATATATGCCTGGCATGTGTAAAGACAGGATAACGGTATTACCGTGGATCTGCACGTAAGCATCTTAGTATGCACTCAAAAAATGTCTTTCCCGATTCTTTTAGATTCATTGCACCATCATACAGACACCACTCATAGAGATGATTTCGGCAAGCCCTTGCTAAAAACTCAACAATTTCATCCTCAGTCATTTTCATAGTGAAATACCCTTGTATATGCCCTTTGTGAACGATGTCTCGAATTATGTTATAAAATGCCCGCTGCTGGTTAAGTAAAATCTTTACTCGTTGCCCAAGGCCAATCTGATTCATATAAACGATTTTTATAACGTCTAAACCGCAGATATCTTCACAGTATTCGCACATAGAGCGAACCAAAAGCATGATTTTATCCTCGGTGCCCATATCAGGAGTTACCTGCTTGAATGCTGCGGTGTAATAATCATCAATTTCACGGAACTGCTCCACCAGAACCGCATCCTTAGAATCAAAATGTGTGTAGAAATTTCCTTTCGAAACTCCCGCATATTGTGTAATATCATCAATTGTTACCTTATCATATCCATACTTCGCAAACAATTGAAGCGAAACATTAAACAGTTTATTCTTTGTTTCCAATGCATCCATATCTCGTTTTGTAATCTTTTTTTTACCAAGTGCCACACGCCACCTCCTAAGTATTTATGTGTTCAGAGAAACGGTTGATTGCCGTATCTTGTGATATCTATTGAATATGTTCACTGAATGTACAACCGTATTATATGCAATAAAATCCAAAATGTCAACAATTGGTTGGCTGTGAGGTTGCCCGTTGCCGTCAAAATACGTCAAAACACCGCTTTTATAGAAATCGCCACCCATATTTTATAAGATTTATATACCAAATGTGAGTGGCAATTCAGGATAGAGGAATTTAGGATAGACTGTATGTGGCTGAACCGTCCAATCCTGATATTTCCTTCACTTCCATTCCAATTTCAACAGGTATTCCGGTTACATAACCTTCCAAAATGCAGGATTTTCGATCGCCGTTTTCATCTTCTAAAACGGCACAAACATAAGGAGTTCGATTCTGGAAATCTACCGTAAAAGTATGAACTATCGTATATGAATAAATTTTCATTATTTTTTACCGTCCTTTCAGGATATGTACCAGACTTGTGCCCGCAGTACCACCCAGGCTATGGGTTAATCCAATATCTATGTTTTTAATCTGCCGCTCGCCGCCGTCACCGCGAAGCTGCGTGACCACCTCGAAAACTTGACTGATGGCGGTAGCCCCGATCGGATGCCCTTTTGCTTTTAAGCCACCACTTGCATTAATGGGCATTTTCCCGTCCAAGGCTGTAATTCCTTCAGCAACCGCGTCACCACCTTTTCCCGTTTCAAAGAATCCAAGGTCTTCGGTGTTTATTATTTGAGTCACGGTAAAGCAGTCGTGGACTTCGGCCAGCTGGATATCCTGCGGTTTTAAACCGGCTTGGTTATAAGCCTGCCTGGCGGCGGCTTTTGTGGCTGCGAAACTGGTAAATGATTTTTTGGAAGCCAGAGTCAGGCTATCCCCGGCATGACCTGAACCAATAATATCAACTATGCGATGCTTCCCGCCAAGATGTTCAGCAACATCGGAGGCTGCCAGAACCAAAAAAGCCGCACCATCGGTTACCAGGGAGCAATCATACAGAGACAATGGCTCCGCAATGGGATCTGCTGATAAGACCTTATCAAGCGTAAGTATCTTCGGCATTTGTGCATCTGGATTTTTCATGGCATTGGCATGAGCGTTTACTGCGCACATTCCCATTTCTTTCTTGATATTACGGTGTTCGTAGAAATACCGGTTGGCAATCATAGCAAAAGATGCCGGAAAAGTAAAACCTTTCATTGCCTCTGTGTTAAAGTCCATCGCCGACGCTATGCCGGTGGTGACGACTTCTGTCGGCTGATGACACATTTTCTCCACGCCGCCTACCAATACTATGTCATATATACCGGAGGCGATTGCGATAAAGGCATAACGCATTGCAAGACTGCCAGAAGCGCAGGCACCTTCTGTACGCGTGGCCGGAATATTACCCAAACACAAAGATTCAGTAACCATAGCACCCAGATGACTTTGCCCGCATAAATATGAGCTGTTGAAGTTTCCTACATAAACAGACTGGATCTCTGATTTGTCAATTCCGGCATCTTGGATTGCTTTATTTCCCGCTTCTTGAATCATTTGGGTGAGTGTCCTGTCAGGAAAACGCCCCATTTTTGTTTCCCCTATACCAATAATAGATACTTTTTTCAAATATAACCCCTCCTTATAAATTGCATTTATTGTTGTACCAAAGATTATCTAAAAGCGGTATGCACCGCTTACCGATATACATTCACCTGATATATAGCTTGCGTCAGGTCCGGCAAGGAAGGACACGACAGCCGCTATTTCTGCGGGTTCTCCAAATCTGCGCAGAGGGATATTATCAAGATATTTCTGCTGAATTGCCGCCGGAACATTCCGGATGATATCGGTTGAGATCATACCGGGAGCCACACAATTCACTGTTATGCCCTTTGGTCCGGCTTCCCTGGCTATCGCCCGTGTAAAACCAATAATTCCAGCTTTGCTTGCGGAGTAATTCGCCTGTCCCACGTTTCCAAATGCACTGATTGAAGCAATTGTTATAATACGGCCGTACTTCCGGCGCCGCATCTCCGGCAGGATTTGTCTGGTTACAAAATAAACGCTGTTCAAGTTTGTGGAAATGACGGAGTTCCATTGCTCGGAAGTCATTTTGTGCAGCATGGAATCGCACACGATACCAGCGTTATTAACCAATATGTCAATTTGACCAAAAGCTTCCGTAGCTTTTTTGACAGCGTGTGTGGCGGAGACTTCGTCGCTTACGTCACAATGGATTCCGAGTACTTTTGTCCCGCTGGCATTCAGTTCCTTAGCGGTTTGCTGTACTGCGTCGTAATCGTAATCCAATAATGCGGCACCACTAACACCATCGGCCAGTAAACGTTCCGCAATTGCACGTCCAATACCGCGGGCGGCTCCGGTAATTAAAACGCAATGGTTTGCGAATGTTTCCATATAGCATTCTCCTTTCTATACGAATATAAAATACTGAATTCAGTGACTATGTTTATATACAATCATATCGTTTATGTTTTGTTATGTCAATAGAATCTGATAAATTTTAAAAAATTATCAAAATATGATATGAATTTATTTAAATCCTAAACTTTACTTAATATTAATAAAATTTAGTTTTGATATAACTAGTTAAATCCATAATATTTAATTGACATAGACGATTTAATGGAATATAATAAAACAAAGCCAGTGAACCTGGTCACTTATTAAGAGCGTGTTTTGAAAAGGAAGAAGGTGTGCCTATGATAGTGTAATCAAAACAGATGGCTTCTGCCGGACGCCTATTGGTATCGGTGGATGGCAGGTATTGGTATTATTTTCTTTGAAGGGAGTTGATCATTATGGATAAGATAATTACAGCAGATGATGCCGTGAAAATGGTAAGAAACGGTATGACTGTTATGATTGGCGGCTTTCTTGGATGTGGTAATCCTCACTATATTATAGACTGCTTGTCAAAAAGCGAAGTCAAAGATCTCACCGTAATCTGCAACGACGCGGCGATGCCAAATGGGCCGGATGGAGGTGAGCTATACGGGGTAGCGAAATTAATCCATAATCGTCAAATCAAGAAGCTGATCGCCAGCCATGTTGGCACAAATCCAGAAGTTGCCCGGCAAAATAACGAAGGAACCCTGGAACTGGTTTTAGTTCCGCAGGGCTCTTTGGCAGAAATGATTCGGGCCGGCGGAGCCGGTCTGGGTGGGGTACTGACCCCTGTCGGTCTTGGCACAGACGTGGAAAACTATGAGCATGTTCATGGCGTTGTTGAGGTAGATGGAAAGAAATTCATGCTGGAACGGCCGCTGCGTGCGGACATTGCCCTGATTAGCGGATATCAGATAGACAGAAAGGGCAATATTTGGTATCGGGGCACTACAAGGAATTTTAACCAGTCAATGGCTACGGCCGCTGATATGGTTATCGCAGAGGCGGACGAGATTGTTGGCATCGGTGCAATCCTTCCTGAAAATGTTATGACATCTGGTGTGTTTGTAGATTTTATTGTGGAAAGCGGGGATGTATCATGGAAAAAGAACAAATGAAACGACGCATTGCCGCACGTGTAGCAGAAGAGATTAACGACGGCGATGTGGTAAATTTAGGAATCGGTATCCCAACATTGGTACCGGGCTTCCTTCCGCCGGAAATAGAAGTAACCTTTCACTCGGAAAACGGCATCATCGACACTGGTTCAAATCCGACATGGGAAGAGGCGGAACCTGGATATATTGTGAATGCAGGTGGGATCCCGGCTGCGGCGGCAAAGGGAGGCAGCTACATTGACTCCTGCACCTCCTTTGGTTTAATCCGTGGCGGGCATGTGGACTGTACGGTATTGGGTGCCTTACAAGTGGATGAGTCAGGCGGTTTGGCCAACTGGATTATCCCCGGTAAAAAGATTCCCGGAATGGGAGGTGCAATGGATCTGGTGGCAGGTGCCAAAAGGGTAATTATTGCAATGGAGCATACCGCCAAAGGTAATCTCCGGGTTTTGGAAAAGTGCACTCTGCCCTATACCGCAATAAGTTGTGTAGATCTTATTGTAACCAATATGGGTGTTATCCAAGTGACCGCGAATGGCCTGAAGCTGATAGAATACGCCTCAGAATATACGATTGCGGAAATCCAGGAGGCAACTGGTGCACGTCTGGATACAAGCGGGGCTGTACGGCGTGAAGTAACAACAGTTTAAAAGCACAGCAAAAAAGTCTGGACAGGGGGGGATTTGGCAGGAATTACATCTTATGGAATGTATATTCCGTTTAACCGGCTCAAGCGAAAAACGATAGGCGAAGCCTTTGGCAAAAAGTTTTCAGCAGGTGAAAAGGCGGTTGCATGCTACGACGAAGACAGTTTTACGATGGGCTTGTCAGCAGCTATGAAGTGTCAGACGGTTGTGGGAGCGGCCAAATTGGATGCACTGTTTTTCGCCTCTACCACGGCAACTTCAACCGAAAAACAGTCGGCCGCGCATATTGCTTCGGTCCTGGATATTGAGGGAGAACTGCGTACAGCTGATTTTGCGGGTAGTCTTCGTGCCGGTACTTCAGCCATTCTTAGTGCATTGGATATTGCGAAGCAGGGTGGAAATGTCCTTGCGGTTGCTTCCGATGCAAGGCTGGGCGCTGCGAGTGGAAAGTTTGAGGAGACGTTTGGAGATGGTGCCGCGGCGATTCGCTTCGGAAACAAGGCTGTGATGGCCCAATTCGTCGACAGTTACAGCGTTGCACATGATTTTCAGGATATTTGGCGTCTGAGTGGAGAGAAGTATCCGCACTTTTTTGACGAAAAGTACGCACTGGAGATGGGATGTATTCCATTCGTTACTGAAGCGGTCGCGGGCTTGTTCAAAAAGACAGGTCTGTCGGCAAGCCAGATCACCAAGGTTGTCCTTGATGCCGCTGATCTGCACAACAGTAGCATCGTACTCTCAAAATGCGGCTTTGTGCCAGCACAGGCACAGCCTCAACTGATAACAGAGTTTGGTTACTCAGGTGTTGCATATGCACCGCTGCTTTTGATTGACGCACTGGAACATGCGAAAGTGGGAGATATGATTCTTTATATATCGTATGGCGAAGGCAGCGATGCGATACTCTTCAAAGTTTTGAAAGAGAGCAAGGCTGGTGCAGGTTGCGGCAGGAAGTATTACACAATATGCAAAAAAAATACGCTAAGCTATGAAAAGTACCTGGGCTGGAAGAAAATACTTGCGACAGAGCCGCCACGCAGACCGGTTCCGACACGTAGCAGTTTACCTGATTTTTATAGAAAAAGAGCAAAAAATCTGGCACTCTGTGGCAGCGTATGCAAAGTGTGTGGTACGCCACAATACCCGCCGGCCAGGGTATGCGTTCGGTGCCATGCGGTAGATCAAATGAAAGCGTACAAGCTCTTGGGCAGAAAAGTGAGCCTGGCTTCATTTACATTTGACTATATCGCATTTTCAGAGGATTCGCCCAACATCGTTGCGGTAGCTGACTTTGAAGGCGGTGGGCGGATATTCACGAATCTTATGGACGGTGACAAGGACAAACTGGAGATTGGGATGCCGCTGGAAATGACTTACCGGAAATCGTTTACGGCAGACGGCATCATTACTTATGCATGGAAGTGCGTGCCGGCTGTTAGAATACCGAAGGAGGGCATAACGTATGAATAACGGCTTCAAAGACAGAGTAGCTGTCGTTGGTATGGGATGTACGAAGTTCGGTTCCCGTTGGGATGCCAGCAAGGAAGACCTGCTCCTGGAAGCAGTTGGCGAATGCCTGCAAGATGCGAACCTTGAGTTTAAAGATATTGACGCTTTTTGGTTTGGCACACAGAGTTCGGAGCAGTCTGGTCTGGGTCTGTCTAAGTACCTTAAGATCGATGATAAGCCGGTGACGAGACTTGAGAACTATTGCTGCACAGGTACCGACACGTTTCGTAATGCTTGTTATGCGGTTGCCTCCGGCGTTTATGATGTCGTTATGGCGATCGGCATGGAGAAACTGAAGGACAGCGGATACATCGGTCTTACCGTTGCGCTTCCGGATGAGGACAAGACGGCTCCGGATATTGCAACTCCATCGATGTTTGCGACACTGGCACCAGGGTATGCGAAAAAGTACGGATTATCCTTTGAGGAACTTCGTAATGTGCTTATGAATATTTCCTATAAAAACCACTATAATGGCGCCATGAACCCGAAGGCCACATTCCGGAAGATTCAGACCATGGAAGCGATCGCCAGGTCACCGATGGTGGCCGGACCATATTTGACAGTTATGGACTGCTCGGGTCTCTCTGACGGTGCTGCCTGCGCAATCATTATGCGCACGGATATGGCACAAAAGCACCGTAAAGATCCGATGTATGTGAAAGGCATCAACATGATTGCCGATAGCGGCTTTGCCAAGACACATGTGGATTATGATTTCACCAGCTTGCGTTCCTCGGCCATCGCCGCCGCTCAGTTGTATTCACACATGGGAATTAAGGATCCGGCCAGGGAGTTTGATCTTGCCGAGGTGCACGACTGCTTTACGATTACGGAGCTATGTCTTTATGAGGATCTGCAATTCTCCAAACGAGGGGAAGGATGGCAGGATCTCCTGAATGGAAAATTCAATTATGACGGGATGCTCCCTGTAAACATTGATGGCGGTCTCAAGAGTTTTGGGCATCCGATCGGTGCATCGGGTATTCGCATGATCTATGAGCTCTGGCTGCAATTCCATGGTAAAGCCGGATTACGCCAGCAAAATAACCCCCGGCTTGGGCTGACGCATAATTTAGGTGGTGAGTCCTGCCAGTGCATGTCGGGGATAACAGTGATGGGCCGGGAGGCCGGATAATCAGGGAAACAAAAATTTAAAAATAGGAAGGTGCAAAATTATGAAAAAAGACTTTCAAGTACACACAGAGCATTATTGGGTTCCCGAGTTCAACCTCATGCCTGAAATTCAGGACAAGCTAAATATTCCGGACAAGGTAAAGATTTATGAATTGTGTTTGCGCGAAGGCGATCAAACACCCGGTGTCGTACTGCGAGCGGAAGAAAAGATTGCAATGGCCCGTGAACTGGATAAATATGGAGTATATGACATTGAGATCTTCCCCGCTGTATCACAGGATGATTTTGAAGCGTTGAAAGAAATCAGCAGTTGGCAAGACCGCAAGTTTGAAACTTCCGGACTTGCCCGATTCGTGGTAAATGATATCGACCGGGTTGCTGAAGCCGGCGCAGACCGGGTGATGATAGAAGGTCCGATGAGTTTAGCAATCGCTTCCCATATGCTCGGCATTACAGATGAAAATAAAATTATCGCTAAATTTGTTGATTCTGTCAAATATGCCCAAAGCCTTGGTCTGAAAGTGTCAGCGGAGCCATGGGATATTGGAAAGAGCAATTGGAACTTTATCGAGCGATTTTATAAGACGTTGGCTGATACCGGTATTGATCAGGCAATCTTTGCTGATACTTACAATAACCTGATGCCTTGGACAGTATACGCGATGGTCAAACAGATCTATGCGTGGACAGAAAACCAAATGATAATTGTACCACATTTCCATAACGATTACGGCATGGCTTTAGCGAGCACTATGGCCGCCGTGGCCGCCGGTTCAACTATCATACACAGCGCCCTTAACTCTGTTGGAGAAAAAGCAGGAAATACAAGCACCGAGGAAGCGGCTGTAGTTCTGGAAGTTCTCATGGGTGTAGAAACCGGCATTGACCTATCGATGACGGACCACATTACTAAAAAATATGAAGCAATATCAAAACTGGCAATACCATCGTCTAAGGCCGTAACCGGTTCACGTATTCATGAGCTGGGTTCGGGTATTGCTGCTGATATGTTCTATAAAAGTACTTCCGACTATGACCGCCCAATACAATTTCCGTTCTATCCCTCGCTGATTGGTGCTCAGGAGCCTCGGATCGTGTGGGGAAAGGGTTGTGGTGCCAAAATGGTGACTGAGTTGGCGGGAAAGATGGGAATTACCCTAGACAAGGCACAAGCCGATGCGGTTCGCGACCAGGTAAAAGCAGAATCTCTGCTCAGAAAGGCTCTGCTGAAGGAGTATGAAGTTGAGCAAATGATTCGTAATATCGTAAAATAGATCGGATTATATAATCTTGAAGGAGTAATCGTGCGCGATTTAAAAGGGAAATATGCTCTGGTGACCGGCAGTGGACAGGGTATAGGGAAAGCTGCTGTAAGGCGATTTTTGGAAGATCACTGTGCGGGTGTGGCGATGCTTGATATCAGTGACAATGTATTTGAAGCTGCCAAAGACCTGGATCCATCAGGAAAACGCACCTTGCCAATAAGGTGTGACGTTTCAGATGCACTGCAGGTTGCTGCTGCGGTTAAAAAAACCATCAAAACGTTTGGACAGGTAGACATTCTGGTAAATAACGCAGCTGCTCTGCGGGATCGAATCTTTCATAAGATGACACGGGAAGAGTGGGATTTCGTTATAGATGTTAATTTGGGCAGCGTATTCAACCTGTGCCATGAGTTGGTTCCTCATATGCGCGAAAGGGAATATGGGCGTATTGTTAACATTACATCGACATCTGCTTTCGGAAATGTTGGGCAAGCCAACTATTCGGCCTCAAAGGCAGGGATCATCGGATTCACCAAAACACTCGCTCTTGAATGTGCCAAAAAGAATGTTATTGTAAACTGCATTGCACCGGGGCATATTGATACTGCGTTATATAATACGGTGCCGCCAGAGACATTAGCGCAATTTCAGACCTCAATACCGCGTGGTTGTTTGGGCGTTCCATCAGAGATTGCGAGTGTAGTTTCATTTTTGAGCAGCGATGATGTCATGCATATGACTGGTCAGGTGCTCATTGTTAGTGGCGGTACGGATACCTGAAAGTCGAAACACCGTTTCTTCACATTGGAAAAAGGAGAGTGAAAAGTAATATGAAGGCCAAAAAAATTGACCATATCGCCATAGTTGTGAAGCGAATCGAGGACTATCTGCCGGTATACACCGAGATTTTAGGCATGAGGGTGCTGCGCACGGAGGACATGCCGATTTACAAATCCAAGATTTGCTTTTTGCAATGCGGAGATGTTTTGCTTGAGCTTCTTGAGCCCTATGGACCTTGTATCAACATGACCATGTTGGAGGAAAAGGGGGGCGGATTCAGTCACATCTGCTATGAGGTGGAAGACATCGAAGCTTGCTATAATGAGATGAAAGAACGTAATATCTCTATGTTTGAAGCCATTCCAGACATTGTGGAGGGGGTTGGGAACAGCCGCGTGTTTTTCACCCAACCGGATCCGCTGGGAAACATTATGGCGGAGTTTGTTGAACATCCCAAATAGATTGCTGCGCATGAATATATTTCCTTAGTAAGACAAGGTAAAGACTAAAAGGAGGATACCATGAAAAAGAAAAGAGTTAGCACGATCTTGATTACCGCACTGCTTCTGCTAACAACCTTGACAGGTTGTGCCAGCGGAGTCACAAAGAATGATCCGACGAATGCTTCTGCGAGTGCCTCAACAAGCACCTCGGCGAGTACAGCTGAAACTTCGAACCCAACGGTGCAGCCGCCCACACAGAAGATGAAAACTGAACTGAACATCCGCACTACTTTTGATATTGCTACAATTGACCCACATTGGACCATTTTCTATACCGACTTCTATATTACGAATCAGGTATGGGAAGGCCTGGTGCGTTTTGCAGCCGGCGACGTTACAAAGTTTGAGGGAGTGCTGGCGGAATCATGGGAGATCAACGACGAATTTACGGAGTTTACGTTCCATCTGCGCCAGGGCGTAACCTTCTCGGACGGAACTCCCTTCGTTGCTGAGGACGTCGTGTTTTCCTTAGAGCGCATGGCCGTTTCAAGTGGCATGGGCAATAAAGTCAGAGGTGTGATTGAAAAGTGTGAGGTTCTGGATCCCACTACGGTGAAAGTGACGACGACTAGCTGTACACCACAGTTTCTGGGGCTTATGGCCAGCCACAGGGGCATGATCGTCAGCAAGGAAGTCTGCGGGCGCATGCCTGACCCCATGGCCGCCATTGCCCTGGCAGACAGGCAGTACATGATCGGAACCGGTGCCTATATGATCGATACGATTACCCCTGGCGAAGGTGCTTCTCTGGTTTCCAATAAAAATCACTACTGGGGCGAACCATACTTTGAGCGGCTGAACTTCCTGTTGGTTGCGGACGACAGCACGGCGGTCTCCGCATTCCTGAACGGTGAATTGGATCAGGTGCAGATTAACACCAGGATGGATAAGGAACTAATCGAAGCCGATTCGAACTTTAAGACGAATGAGATTCGTATGTCGGGCATCCACACAATTGCGATCAACAATTCCGTTGAACCATTTGTTGATAATCTGGCGTTGCGCCAGGCAATTGCCTACGGTACAAATGAAGAGGTTTATGGTGAGATGGCTTTTGATGGTATTGCCGTCACCGATAAAAAAGCTATTATCAGCGTATTTGACGAAGGAGAAGAGGCATACAGTGAAGACTACGAAACCTATGAATATAATGTTGAGAAAGCAAAAGCCAAGCTTGCGGAAGCCGGCTATGCTCCGGGCGAGCTGACGCTGACCATGAGCACGTCTACCAATATGGTTGGCACTGCCGCTGCCACGGTATTCCAACAGCAGATGAAGGATATCGGCATCAATGTAGAGGTTCTGCCGCTGCAGCCGGGCGCATTCCAGCAGCTTCAGATGAGCGGCGAATTTCAGATCGCATACATCCTGTTCTGCTCTATCCCTTATGACGCACCTGGATTCCATGGAACCTTCTTCCAGCCAAGCGGAATTGCTTTCTTTTTGCAGTTTGACAATCCTGAATTCCAGGCACTAATTGCCGCTACGTCCACCGCAAAGACACTTGAAGAGAGGATTGCGCTGTATAAAGAGGCACATACGCTGATCTCACCATTGGCTTATTATATACCGATGGCTCGAGCAGTGACGGTTATGGCTATTTCGGGAGAAATACGTGGCGATTCGTTTGAACCTGCGGTTCTGACTGCAAAATACCGCGACTGGTATATGTCCGATTATGAAGGGTTCTATGATCCTTACCCCGGTCTTGATTGACAAGTGAAAAGTCTAATCTAATATCAACCACCAGTTGAACTGGTGGTTGACGATTTAAATATGCAGGCGGTGGAGGTTAGCGAATGAACAAATTCATTATTAAGCGAATTTTGATATGTATTCCGATGATGCTGGTCGTCATCGCGATCATATTGGTGCTGGTGTCCTTTTCAAAGGTAGATCCTGGCAAGATGAAGCTGGGAACAGATGCGACTCCGGAAAAAGTCTATGAATACAACGAAGCACACGGATTTTATGATCCCCTACCCGTGAAATTCGTAAAATTTGTCGGGAATATTTTTAAGGGCGACTTTGGTATTTCTTATTACTACGACCGCCCGGTATGGAACGATATTATGCAGAGATGGCCTCATTCCCTGCGCGTGACATTCTTGGGCCTTATCATTGCAATGACCATTGGTATACCACTGGGCGTGCTGGCGGCGGTCAAACAGTATTCCCTGATAGATCGCATTGCCACAACCTTATCCATGTTTCTTTCGGCAATCCCGGTTTTTGCCATGTCCGTTATCTTGATGTATATTTTTTCCTATCGCCTGAAACTCGTTCCGGCAAGCGGGATTAAAAACGGATGGAAAAGTTGGGTGCTGCCCTGTGCCACGCTGGGTATCTTTTACTCTGCCAGATTTTTGCGGTTTACACGCTCGACAATGTTGGAAACCATACGGCAGGATTATGTGCAGACCGCACGTGCTAAAGGCAGCAGCGAAACGGTTGTAATTTGGAAACACGCTTTCCGAAACGCATTGCTTCCGCTCATTACGGTCACGGGTACTACGCTGGGTACTTTGATCGGCGGTGTGGTGGTCATAGAAACCGTATTCGTGATCCCGGGGCTGGGCACACTGGTTGTAGAGGCTTTGAGTCGGAACGATATTCCTCTGGTGCTGGCAGCTATTACGATTCTGGCATTTACCTTTCTGATGATTATGCTGGTGGTGGATATCATGTATGCGGTAGTCGATCCCCGTATCCGTGCGAAATACCGGTCAACAAACAGAAAAAAGAGAAAATAAAAAGATTGAGGTAATGCATTATGACAAAAAGCACAACTTCAAAAACAGTGCCTGGCAAGCGAAAAAAACAAAGCGGGCCGCTTCAAGAAGTCTGGAAACGCCTAAAGAAGAATAAGCTGGCGCTTGTATGCATGGCAATTATAGCAATTTTGCTGCTGATCGTAATATTTGCTGATGTAATCGTTCCTTATGAAAATGCCATAACCCAGGTTGTTGCGCTTAAAATGGCACCCCCCTCAGCCGAACACATTTTTGGTGGGGACGGGCTCGGCCGCGACCTGTTCGCCCGTGTTATCCACGGCTCGCGCGTGTCGCTCTTCCTGGGATTTGGTGCCACCACAATTACCACCATTATAGCGACGCTGCTGGGATCTGTCGTGGCTTATGTCGGCGGTAAGGCGGATGCTATCGTAATGCGCATATTAGACATTATTATATCAATCCCAACTATTTTGCTGGCGCTAGCCATTGCCGCCGGTTTTGGAATCGGTATTCCGCAGGTCCTTATATCGGTATCCCTTGCGCAGGTTGCCAGCTTTACGCGCGTAGTTCGAGCCGCCGTGCTGAATATTGTGGATTTGGAATATATTGAAGCTTCAAGGGCTATTGGTCTCTCCGATTTTAGCATTGTGATGCAGCACATTATACCCAACGTCATAGGGATTATACTAGTGCAGTTTACGATGCAGGTTGCGGAGAATGTCCTGATGTGTGCCACGTTGAGCTTTCTGGGTCTTGGTGCCAGGATACCAACACCGGAATGGGGCAAGATCATGGCGGAAGGCCTGCCATTCCTTCGTTATTCCGTTCACATCGTTATATTCCCTATCATCTTTATTACTACAACTGCGCTTTCAATAAACTTGCTGGGGGATGCCCTGCGAGACGCATTCGATCCAAGGTTGAAAGGCAGAGCATAAGAGGAGAAAGAAATGAAAAACAAACTGCTGGAAATCAAAGATCTGACTATTCAATATGTAACAGATGAAGAGACCGTTTACGCAGTTAACAATATTTCCTTCTCGCTGGAAGCCGGGCAGGCATTCGGGCTGGTGGGCGAAACCGGAGCAGGGAAAACGACCACCGCACTTTCCATTTTGCGGCTGCTTCCCAAGTTTACCGGAAAAATAACAAACGGCGAGATTATATTTGAAGGCAGAGACCTGTTGAAGCTGCCTGTATCTGAAATGGGAACTGTTCGCGGAGATCAGATATCAATGATATTTCAGGATCCTATGACCAGCTTGAACCCGGTGCTTTCTGTACGCAGTCAGATTGCGGAAGTGCTGAAACTGCATAGAGGTGAGCTGAAGGGAGATGCACAGACTGAGGAAATCGGCCACATTCTGGAACGCGTGGGCATTCCTGCATTACGCATGAACGAGTATCCCCACCAATTTTCGGGCGGCATGAAACAACGTGTGGTCATTGCTATTGCCATTGCGTGCAGCCCTAAACTTCTCCTTGCTGATGAACCTACTACAGCGCTGGACGTCACTATCCAGGCACAGGTACTTAATATTATGAAAGAATTGCGCAGGGATCTGAATTCTTCCATGATCCTGATCACCCACGATCTGGGTGTTGTCGCAAGCATCTGTGATTCTGTCGGTATCATGTATGCTGGGGAGATCGTTGAGATTGGAACTTTGGAGGACGTTTATAGCCCTGATAAACCCCATCACCCCTACACGGCCGGTCTTTTCAAATCCATTCCGAGCATGACTGAAAAGACGAAGCGCCTAAGTCCAATTAACGGTCTGATGCCAGATCCAACAGAGCTTCCGAAAGGCTGCAAATTCAATCCAAGATGCCCGAATTGTACCGACAAGTGCAAAGAAGGTGAGATACTTGTAGCCAGCAAGGGCACTCATAGCATCAGATGTGTGCTGTATAAAAATACAGATTTGTGAGTTCGCCAGTGTACTGTACCGTTCATAATCAACAAGGTGGCATGGCACTCCCTGTTTTGCCATCCGCGGCGTTGTCATCAGTCGGCGCAGCCATTGCAATGCTTCTTTCTCCTTGCAGGCCGACAGAATACGAAGTACAATTTTGCTAAAAATGAATAGCACAGTACACTGGGTTTCACAGGTGGAGAAAGGATGACAAGAAATGGGTAAAATCCTGTTGGAATGCAATGCACTAAAGAAATATTTTGACACACCGGGAGGAATGCTGCACGCAGTGGATCATGTGAGTTTCAAGATCGAGGAAGGAAGTACACTGGGCGTTGTCGGCGAGTCGGGCTGTGGCAAATCCACTCTGGGCCGGGTGGTTTTGCAGCTAATTCCCCCTACTTCGGGTGAGGTTATCTACAACGGTGAGAATATATTCAAATACAATAAAAAACAGATGCACGAAAGCCGCAAGAACATGCAGATTATCTTTCAGGATCCCTATTCATCGCTGGATCCGAGAAAAAGTGTATTTCAAACCATTTCAGAGCCGATGCGTGTCCATAAGATTTACGATTCACCACAAAAGATCGAAGAGCGTACATGCGAACTGATGGAGATAGTCGGGCTTTCGGAACGCTATGTGAATGCTTACCCTCATGAGATTGACGGCGGCCGCAGGCAGCGAATCGGTATTGCCCGTGCACTGGCACTCAATCCTCGGTTTATCGTGTGTGATGAGCCGGTTTCGGCACTGGATGTATCGATTCAGGCACAAATTCTGAACTTAATGATGGACTTACAGGATTCCATGAACCTGACGTATCTGTTCATTACCCACGATCTCTCGGTGGTCAAGCATATTTCTGATGATATATTGGTCATGTATCTTGGCCAGGTCATTGAAATGACCAATTCAGATGAGCTGTTTGAACATCCAAAACACCCGTATACACAAGCTCTTTTAAAGGCGATCCCAATTCCGGCATTGGGCTATAGGGATAAGGAGCAGTACATCCTGCAAGGTGAAGTTAAATCCCCCATTAATCCGAAACCTGGATGCCGTTTTGCCCCGCGCTGCTCGTACGCAATGGATCGCTGCACACAAAAAGACCCGGAATTTAAAGAAATTTCGACGGGACATTATGTTGCATGTTATTTATTTGAATAGTAAGGGAGCACTATAGTGCCTTGGAATTATACAGCAACAGATTTTGAGAAATATGTTAATAAAAGACCCAGAGCCCTTAGTGTAAGGTGTTGTGGGTCTTTTCCATGACCCAAGTGTTAAAGATAAAGGTGGCAACACGTGAGGAGCGCCATGATGACTTTTTTGCTCTTTTCAAATCCCACAAGTTGTGGTATGATAACGAAAGAGCAATGCATAATGGAAATTACAGGAGAATAATGTTCATGCAAATGGAGCGAGTATTTCTAAAGTTAAGCGGTGAAGCACTTGCCGGGCCGAAAAAAA
>Ga0153950_1000555_pt1 | contig 16627 bp, 16 predicted proteins | sample TSNJ034MetaG_FD_104737 | JGI IMG/M metagenome (GOLD analysis project Ga0153950, IMG submission 104737) | Attine ant fungus gardens microbial communities from New Jersey, USA - TSNJ034 MetaG | ecosystem: Host-associated > Fungi > Mycelium > Unclassified | place: USA: New Jersey, Wharton State...
AAACATGGGATGCGTTACACACAGCTGCGCGGTCTGCTGAAAGTTAAAATGCAGGTGGCGCTTACTTTTGCGTGCATGAATCTCAAAAACCTGGCAAATTGGAAGCATAGAGGAGGTCGTTTTCCACATTTTTTCTTGCTTTCTACTTCTTTTTCAGTCCATTCCAGAAAAAAGGAGCTCATGCCACCGCTTGAGCTCCTTTTCGGCTACAGGCTGAACAGCAGCTTGAGCTGCTGTCGCTGAACCGAGGATATGCAAGTTTCCATTTCTTTTTCCAATGCTATCTTATAATGCCGCAAGCGCCGCTCGTTGCCGTCCCGTCGCCAGCCGCTAGGCAGCAGCCTAGGGTCGGTGCCGGGATCCTCCAGGCGCTCAAGCGCGCTGTTTGTCAAGCTGATGTGGGACATTTCTTCGCCTCCAGACCAATCCTGATCTATAATATAGAACTATTGTTTCCTTTTATTATAGCTCTATATTCATGCATAGTCAATCATAAATTGTTAATTAATTCGGACATTTTATATCGATGCAAAAAAACCGCATAACAGCCGGAAATACGGCTGTTATGCGGTTGCGGGATGTCCTTTATTCTTTTTGCTCTTTGCGGCGCGGGGAAGCGTTGGCGTTTCTACAGCAAGGGAAGAAAAGTCAAATTGCTGTAAGCGCGGCCAGCAGGGCGTCGGTCTTGTCAGTTTTTTCCCAGCTCACCCCCAGGTCCTCGCGCCCCATGTGTCCGAACGCTGTGAGCTGGCGGTAAATAGGCTTGCGCAGATCCAGATCGCGGATGATCGCGGTGGGGGTTAGGTCGAACACCTTGTACACCGCCCGGGCCAGCGCCTCGTCGTCCACCTTGCCGGTGCCGAAAGTGTTCACGTTTACCGAAACCGGCTGCGCAACACCGATGGCATAGGCAAGCTGCACCTCGCAGCGCCCGGCCAGCCCTGCGGCCACGATGTTCTTGGCCACATGGCGGGCGGCGTAGGCCGCGGAGCGGTCCACCTTGGTGGGGTCCTTTCCGGAGAATGAGCCGCCGCCGTGGCGTCCGTAGCCGCCGTAGGTGTCCACGATGATCTTGCGGCCGGTCAGGCCGCTGTCCCCCTGAGGGCCGCCCACCACAAAGCGCCCGGTGGGGTTGATGAAGTATTTGGTGCCCAGCAGCAGCCCGGCCGGGATGACCGGCTCGATCACATGCTTGGTGATATCCGCGCGCAGCTTGTCCATGGCCACGTCGGCGGAGTGCTGGTTCGAAACCACCACCGTGTCCACCCGGGTGGGCTTGCCGTCCACATACTCCACCGTCACCTGGGTTTTGCCGTCGGGCCGCAAATAGGGGAGCGTGCCGTCCCGCCGCACCTTGGAAAGCTGCTTGGCCAGCTTGTGGGCCAGCGAAATAGCCATTGGCATCAGCTCGGGGGTTTCATCGCAGGCGAAGCCGAACATCATGCCCTGGTCCCCCGCACCGTTCTGGCTGTCGTCCCGGGCGCTGTCCCGCACCTCCCAGGCGTTGTTCACGCCCATGGCGATGTCGGGGGACTGCTCATCGATGCTGGTGATCACAGCGCAGCTGTCGCCGTCAAAGCCTTGCTCGTTGCCGCTGTAGCCGATGTCCTTGATGACCTCGCGGGCGATCTTGGGGATATCCACATAGCAGCTGGTGGAGATTTCGCCCATGATCAGCACCAAGCCGGTGGTCACGGCGGTTTCGCAGGCCACCCGCGCGTGGGGATCCTGTTCCAGGATGGTGTCCAGCACCGTGTCCGAAATGCGGTCGCACACTTTGTCAGGGTGGCCCTCGGTCACTGATTCGGATGTGAACAATTGCTTTATCATGATAAATCCTCCTTTTTGATGCGCCCCGTCTCAACAAAAAAAGCTCGGCGGTAAGCCGAGCTGGGGGTATGTAATCCTCATCTCTCGGTTTTACCCGCAGGACTTGGCACCTTGCACACTTGTGCAGGTTGCCGGGCATCACAGGGCCTGTTCCCTCCGCCGCTCTTGATAAGGGGCTATTCAGTTTTCTTTATTCTACACCACATTTTGTTTTTTGTCAATCTACGGCGTTGCCGTGCTACTGGCGGGCCTGCGCCAGCTTTTCCACATATTTGTAAACCAAAAACGCAACCGCGCTGTTTAGACCGGCCTTGATCAAATTAAAGGGGATGATGATCGGCACAAGCATGGCGATCACGTCCTGCACCGAGCGGCCCATGAACAGCGGCGTGACCACCAGGTTCACCCCCACCATGCACACCACCATGGCCAGCGCCCCGCACACAAGCGCAAAGGCCGCGCGCTTTCGGGTGGGCTCGCCGGCCTTGTAGAGAAAGCCGCATAGCAGGCACATGGCGCTGGTGGCAATCACGTGCATGACAAAGCCCACAATGCCGCTGGAACCGTGGATCATAAAGCTCTGGATAAAGCTGATCACAAAGGTCATGACCACCCCGGCCACCGGGCCGTACAGCAGCGTGCCGACCAGGATCGGAATATCGGCGGGATCGTACTTGAGGAACGGCGCGGGCGGAAAAATCGGCACCTCGATCAGCGCGACCAGAATCACGCCCAGCGCAACCAACATGGCCATGGTGGTGAGCTTGCGCACATCGGTTCGGGTACTCTTTCTTTCCATTGCTTCGTTGATAGCAGACATTACAAACACTCCTTTTCTGTTTGGCAGCCTGCCCCCGGTTGCGCGGCGTTTTTGCAAAAACAAAAACGCGGCCCTGAACAATGCTCAGGGCCGCGTGAGTATGCATACAAAAACAGACTCCCGTTTCTTTCATCCGGACTGTAACCGTCGGTCAGGGATTCCAACCCTGTCGGCCCCGTGGGGAGCTCGTGGACTTGTGACGCTTTCGCGCCCATCACCACCGGTGAGGATTTTCACCTCGCCCTGAAACAGACTATACCATTTGATAACAGTATATGCTTGTGGGGCCTAGTTGTCAAGACTTATTTTTTGCCGCGGGGCCTACTCGGTTTTAATGGCTTCAAGGGCGCTGATCTTCACTGCGCGGTTGGCAGGCTGAAAGCCCGAGATCAGCCCGATCAATGTGGCAAAGATCAAACCCAGCGCCATAAGCCACGGCGGGATGATGGACACCCTGGAATCCATGCCGCCCATGCCGCCGAGGAAATCGCCCAGCACGCCGCCGAATTTGTTGAGCAGAAACGAAAGCAGGCAGCTCACGCCGATGCCCAGCACGCCGCCGATCAGGCCGATCAGGCCGGCCTCCATCAGAAACACCGAGCGGATGTCCTTCACAAGGCAGCCCAGCACTTTCATAACGCCGATCTCCCGCGTGCGCTCGTACACCGACATGATCATGGTGTTGGTGATGCTGATGGCCGCCACAAACAGCGACACCCCGCCCAGAATACCCAGGATCAGCTGGGTTTGGCGGGCGCGCTCCTCCATGCGGTCGCGCCAAGCCTCCATGCTCCAGGCGCTGAAGCCCATCTCCTCGATGATGGCCTGCACCGCGGCCACGTCCTTGACGTTGCCGGCCTTTACCTTGACCGTGTCGTACTGGTCCTTTTGGGTCTTGTCCCTTTTGATGCCGTTTTCCTTTTCATACTGCGCCTTCAGGCGCTTCATGTCGTCGATGTGCATGTAGATGCTGTAGGCGGAGTCCTGGTCCTTGTTGTCCTTGGACAGGATGCCGGCCACCAGGGCGTCGTATTTGAGCTCCTTTTGATTTTCGCCGCCGTAATTGATGAGCTTGATGATGAAGTCGGTGGCCATGGGGTCAAAGAAAGGGTCGGGAGGATTCCCATTTTCGTCCACATTCCAAGAATCCACCGACCGGCCGTTTTTTACATTGTAAAATTGATAGGCTGCCTGGGAGCCGAACAGCAGCTGGAGCTTCTTGCCGCCCGGTTTATCCAAGGTGGTGCCCTCGCCTACGTGGATATCCAGTGCCTCCAGCGCGTCGGGATTGATGCCGACCACCGAGCTCCACGAGGCGTAGCGCTCCTTTTTGCCGGCAAAAAGCTCCATGGAGCCTTGCTCCGGGTTCAGGCGCATCAGCGGTGTGACCACCTGCACGCCCGGTATGGCCTGCAGGCTGGCGACGGCATCGTCGTTCAGGGTCACGTCCTGGCTGCTGCCGCGGCTGTACACCTCAATGACCGAAAGATCGCCCATTGAGTTGATCCACTCCTCGGTGCTCACGCTCATGCCCACGCCCAGCGAGATCATGACCACGATTGCGCAGGTGCCGATCACCACACCCACAACAGTCAGGAACGTGCGAAACTTGCGCCGGAACAGATTGCGCAGACACATGGAAACAAGATCAGAAATCTTCATCGAACGCCTCGATTCCCCTGGACTTGACCCGTTTGTAAATGTACAGAGCAATGGGCGCGGCCATCATCAGGCCGCCAAGCGAGCAAAGCACAATGGTAAGCGCGCCGAGCCCGCCGGGGCTCTCTTCGCCTATGAGGTCCGGGTCCGTAGGCGGCGGCTCGGGGTAGAACATCTCCTCCACCTCGATGGAGAAAGGCAGCTCTACCTCGTTTCGGTTGCTGTTTTCGTCCTCGTACTGGATCGTGATTACGCCCTTGACCTCGCCCGGTACCTGCGATGTGATGTCAAAGTCCAGCGAAGCCGCCTTGCCCGCTTCCAGGTTGCCGTAGTGCTGGCTCTGTCCCGAGCCGGGCATGTTGCCGGTCATGGTGCCCGATATGTTGTAGGTGGTGGTCTTTCCCTTGTTCACAAAGCTTGCGGTGATGTAGCCGTCCTCTCCGGCCATCATCAGGTCGGGGATTTCGGTGAGGGGGTCCACGCTGAAGCGGTCCACCTGGGTGACCGGGATGGCGATGCCCTCCTCGTCGGTACCGTCGGCCCGCTCTTTCTTGACCTCGTTGACAAACTGGAATTTAAACGTGATAGCCACCTTGTGGCTGCCCACCGCCGCGTTGGATTCCGCCCGCAGATTGATGCTGTGGGAGAAAGACTCCCCCACCCCCAGCTTCTTTATATAATGCGTGTTGGAGGCCGAGGTGATGGTGAGCCCACCCGTGGTGCTGCCCGCTGTGTCGCTCTTGATGGTTTCGGGGGCGATGGTCATGACGATGTTTTCCAGCGGGATGTCGGCGCTGGTGTTTTTGATCGAGATATTCAGCGTGAAGTCCTCGCCGGCCACGATCTGGTCCCCGCCGTAGGAGTACTGGCTCACGATGATGTGGGGGGTAAGGGGGTCCAGCTTGCCCTTGTTCTCCCCATTGGCCACCTGGGTGACATTCACGCCGGTGGCGGTGCCGTTGACGATGTTGCCGAAAATATCGTAGTTTGCGCGGAACGCGATGGTGGTGGAGCCGCCCTCCTTGTAGGTCAGGTTTCGGAACTCGGCCCGGAAACGGGGCGCGTCGTTGGAGGTGGAGCTGATGTGGGTCAGCTTGCCCTTGGTGCCGCTGCGTGTGACAAAGCCGCCCGGGTCGGTCAGGTACACCTCCAGGCTGTTGCTGGTGAACTCGTCGTCGTCCACCTCCCGCAGGCCGAAGTCGGCGTAGGTGACCACGATGCTAAAGGCGGGGGAGTCCTCGTCCACCTCGTCGATGCGCTCGCCGGCCGAGTCGGTCACGTAGACGTTCTCGATCAGGATGTCGGATGTATAGGCGGGGTCGTCGTCCGAGCCGGTGGAGCCGCTGGAGCCACTGCCTGTAATGTATTCGGTGGGGATAGGAGTGTCAATAGCAGTATAATAGGAAACACCGCCAAAGCTGTAATTCCCGGTGAAATCGATGTAAATGTCGTTGGCTCCGCTGGAACCTTTATATTCAATATTGCTCAATTCAATGCGTATTTTGTAGCGGTCGTTTTGGGAAGAATCCTTGTCCGGCTCAACATACATTTTCATTTTGGGATTGGTTGACGAAATAAACGCGCTCCCCAAAGTAAAATCCTTGTCACTGCCGAACTGAGGCGTATAAGGATTTGGCAGTGCACTTGTAATTCCAGCCCCAGCTACAGTCTGATAATACACCATAGCCATATTATAAGTGGTGCCAAATTGAAGCTTTCCCGTAATCTTACTGGAAAAGCTGTCTTTTCTATAAAATGTAATAGAGCTGGTGTCTATGGATGGTTCAGGCAATAAGTTGCTGTTGGCTTTTGAAATCTCTATCCCGTCCCCAATTCCAACCTCTATGTGACTATCCTCCGCCGCGCTGGCCATGGTCCCCAGCAAACTAAACAAAGTGCCGAACAGCATCAGAGCCGCGAGCGCCAGAGCCAAAATTCTTTTTTTGCTATTCATCCATCTCTCCTTCCGCCGTTTCGGCAGCTTCGGTGTTTTCGGGCTTCATCAGTCCCACTGCCTGGGCAATGGCGTCCACATCTTCCAGTTCCTCTTGGGCGGCCCCGTCCGCCTCGCTCTCGCCCAGGTGGGCAACGGGGGTTTCGTTGGGCACATCGCTGATGATGTTGCCGTCACGGATCGTGACGATGCGGTCGGCGTACTGGGCGATCTCGGTGTCGTGGGTGACGAGAATCAGCGTTTGGTTGTTTTCCTTGCACAGACGCACCATCATCCGCATGACCTCGATGGTGGTGCGGGTGTCCAGGTTGCCGGTGGGCTCGTCCGCGAAAATGATCTTGGGCTTTGCCACAAAAGCGCGCGCAATGCCCACGCGCTGCTGCTGCCCGCCCGACATCTGGGACGGCTTGTGCCGCGCGCGGTTTAAAAGCCCCACCTCCTTGAGGATCCGGCGGGAGGCGCGCTCCCTGCGCATCTTGCCCACCCCGCGGAAGATAAGGGGCATGGCCACATTTTCCATCGCGGTCATGGTGGCCATTAAATTATAAGACTGGAACACGAAGCCCACATTTTTTTGACGGAAACGCGCAAGCTCGTTTTCAGACAGCGCCGAAATGCTGCGCCCGCCAATTAGCACCGTGCCTCTGGTGGGTTTTTCAAGCCCCGCCAACTGGTTGAGCAGCGTGGATTTTCCCGAGCCGGAGGTGCCCACGATACAGCACACCTCGCCGGCGGGGATTTCCAGATTGATATTGTCCAGCGCCACCACCTGCTCGCGGCCGATGCGGTATACCTTGCGCAGGCCCCTGACCTGTATAATAGGATTTGCCATTTAATGAAATCCTTTCAATAATATAGCAAACGGAATAATAATGTTGTATTAATATAATATGACGCATGGTATTAGAGTGATTTTTAAAACAAAATCATGCATATCCGGATTACAAATATTTACCAATGAAAAACTTGGAAAATAAGATTGAAAATGCAATGTAAATAATATACCATAATATTCGAATAGATTCAATTCTTTATCACAATAAGCTGCCTTAAAGGATATTGTGTTCCACATTCCATTCCCAATAATTTTAGCAAAAAAGAATAAAATTACAAGTGGAGTAAATACTAGAAAACGAACCCCAAAATACTGCCACAATTGTAGTAATTACGGAAACAACGGATGAAAATGAATGAACTTCTATCTTGTAAGGAGGAACTTGAAGCATATGAAGGCAACTGGAATTGTGAGACGGATTGACGACCTTGGTCGGGTTGTAATTCCCAAGGAAATACGCAGGACCATGCGTATACGTGAGGGAGACCCGCTGGAAATATACACCGATAACGACGGTGAGGTTATCTTCAAAAAATATTCTCCCCTGGGTGAATTGGGCACTTTCGCGGCCCAATACGCCGAGGTATTGTACCGCACGAGCGGTTTTGCCGTTGTTGTGTGCGACCGCGACCACGTGATTGCGGTTGCGGGAATCCCCAAAAAGGAGCTCTTGGAGCGCCGGGTTTCTTCGGCTCTGGAGGACAGCATGGAGCAGCGCAAATCGTTTTCTTTCACAGTGGGCGACACGATCCGCCTGCAGCCGGTGGAAGGCGTGGACCGCTACGCCCTTACCAGCGCGCCTATTATCACATCGGGTGATGTGTGTGGTTCGATCATGCTTCTTTCGGAGGACATAGTCACCTCCGCCGGCGAAACCGAAATCAAGCTGATTGCCACGGCCGCCGCGTTCCTGGGCAAGCAGATGGAGGAGTAGTCCGCCGGTCGGATACGATCCGCTATTGTCCCCGACAGCCTGATTATAGAATTTGTGCTTGCAAATCACTTATTTGTGTGGTACAATGTGGACGTTAGATAGGAAGTTACTCAAAAGAGTGGGATGACCCCGCTCTTTTGTTTATGTTGGGAGGAAGTGGCGTTTGTCAGAAAAAAAGAAATCCGGCACCGTGGAAACCGCCCGCCGGTTGATACAGCCCGTGCTGGACGAAATGGGCATTGAGCTGTGGGATACCCGCTTTGAAAAGGAGGGTAGCTCGTGGTTTTTGCGCTATTTTATCGACAAGGAGGGCGGCGTGACCATCGGCGACTGCGAGGCGGTAAGCTGCACCGTGGACCAGCTGCTGGATGAGGCCGACCCCATCAGCCAGAGCTATGTGCTGGAGGTTTCCTCCCCCGGCGTGGAGCGGCGGCTTGTGCGGGATGAGCACTTTGCCCGCTACGAAGGGCACATGGTGGTGGTGCGGCTGATCCGCCCGGTGGACGGCGTGCGGGAGTTTGTGGGCCGCCTGGCGGGCAAGCGAGGGGATGCGATCACGATTCTGTTGGAGGAGGATGTGGAGATGGTGTTTGACAAAAGCGAGACCGCGTTCATTCGGCTTTACATTGACTTTGAAACTGGAGGACTGGACTGATGAACACCGAATTCTTTGAAGCGCTCAGGCTGCTGGAGAAGGAAAAGGGCATCCCGATGGAGTATCTGCTGGAAAAGATCAAGATCGCCATCGCCATCGCCATCAAAAGGGATGGCGACGGCTGCGAGGAGAACGTGGTGGAGATCGACCCGGATACTGGCAGATTCTACGTGGCGTTCCGCAAGCGGGTGGTGGAGGATATCGAGGACCCCGCCAACGAGATTCTGCTTGAACAGGCCTACCAGTACGACAAAAAAGCGGCGCTGGGCAGCATGGTGGAAATCCCCATGGAAACCAAGCAGTTCGGCCGCATCGCGGCGCAGGCGGCCAAGCACGTGATCCGCCAGGGCATTCGCGAGGGCGAGCGCGAGCTGCTGCTGCAGGAATACCAAAGCCGTCAGCACGACATTGTGACCGCCACCGTGATGCGCGTCGACGAGCGCAAGGGCAACGTGACACTGGAAATCGGTAAGCACGAGGCGATTTTGCCCAAGAGCGAGCAGGTGCCCACCGAGGTGCTGCGCGACGGCGAACGGGTGCGGGTGTATGTGGTGGACGTGAGCGTGGGCGACAAGGGCCCCCGCCTTATGATCTCAAGAACCCACCCGGGGCTGGTCAAGCGGTTGTTTGAGATGAACGTGCCCGAGATCTACGACGGCACCGTGGAAATCCGGGCCATCGCCAGGGAGGCGGGCTCCCGCACCAAGCTTGCTGTATGGTCCAAGGACGAAAACGTGGACGCGCAGGGCGCATGTATCGGCCCCAAGGGGGTGCGCGTGTCCGACATTGTGGATGAGCTGGGCGGTGAGAAGATCGACGTGGTCAAGTACTCCGAGGACCCGGCCAGGTTTATCGCCGAGGCCCTCTCTCCGGCCCAGGTGCTGGCCGTGGACATAGAGAACGAGGAGATCCGCAGCTGTAAGGTGACCGTGCCGGACAATCAGCTCTCGCTGGCCATCGGAAACAGGGGCCAGAACGCGCGGCTCGCCGCGCGCCTGACAGGCTGGAAAATCGATATCCGCCCCGAAAGCGGATTCTTCGGCGAAAATGAGGAATAAGACGCAGGGCGGTCAGATCGGAACGTCCGCGGAGAAGTAAACGATACCGGGTATCTAAAGTCTTCCTCCCAAGGCCCCTGATCTGTCCACCCGTGGGAATAGCGGGTGTAAAGATGAAAACAAGAAAACTGCCACAGAGAATGTGCTCCGGCTGCAAGGAGCAAAAATCCAAAAAGGAGCTCGTGCGGGTGGTGCGCAGCCCCGAGGGCGAAATATCCCTCGACCTGACCGGCAAGAAGTCGGGCAGGGGCGCGTATATCTGCCCCAAGCTGGAGTGCCTGAAGCTGGCGCGCAAAGCAAGGCGGCTGGAAAAATCGCTTTCCTGCCAGATTCCCGAGCAGGTCTACAACCAGCTGGAAGCGGAGCTGGGCCGGAATGAGGGATAGGCTTCTCTCAACGCTGGGCCTCTGCCGCAGGGCGGGCAAGCTGATCTGGGGGTTCGATGCCGTTGCGCAGGCCGTTGCAGCCGACAAGGCGCGGCTGGTGCTGTTCGCCAGGGACATCTCCCCCAAGAGCGCCAAGGAAATGCGCTATCTCTGTGAAAAAAAGAAGATCATCCCACACACCGCTCCCGTCACAATGGACGAGATTTGGTTCCGGGTGGGTAAGCGGGCGGGAATCCTGGCCGTTGCCGATCAGGGCCTTTCACATAAAATTACGGAACTGTTGAGCCGCATGCATACTGAGGAGGAATAGATGCTTATGATGGAAAAATACCGTGTCCACGAGGTCGCGAAGGACCTTGGGGTTCCCAGCAAGGACATTATCGATCTGCTGGGAAAATACTTTGACGCCCCGAAAAAACACATGACCGCCCTGGAAAAGGACGAACTCAGCGTTGTATTTGAACACTACACCGCCCAAAACTCGGTGGAAAACTTCGATGAATACTTTGCCGAGGGCGAGAAAAAGCGGGAGGCCGCCCAAGCGATTGCGGTGGCGAAACCGGCGCCCGCCCCCGCCGCCGCGGTGCAGCAAAGCGCCCCGCAGGCGCAGCAGAGGCCAGCCCAGCCCACCCAGCAGCAAAGACCCGCGCAGCAGGGGCAACGGCCGCCACAGCAAGGCCAACAGCGGCAGCTGGCCCAGCAACAAGGCCAGCAGCGACCAGCCCAGCAACAGGGCCAGCAGCGGCCAGCCCAGCAACAGGGCCAGCAACGGCAGCCGGGCCAGCAGCGACTCAGCCAACAGCAGCAAAACCAGCGCTTCCAGCAGGGCCAGCAGCGCGCAATGCAGCAGAGTCAGCAGCGCCCGAATCAGCAGGGACAGACGCAGCAGCGTCAGCGTCCCGCCCAGCAGCGGCCAGGCCAGCAGCGTCCCGCCCAGCAGCCCACGGGCCCGGCCGTGACCCAAACCACCCAGCAGGACAATGCAACGCATGTGGATATGCGCACCGTTAAAGTGAATCTGGACAAATACAACGAGCGCTACGAGACCATTGCCCCCACCAATCTGGCCAAAAAGGACACCGGCGTGCGCAAGCAGAAGCTGAGCCAGCGCTCGGCCCAGCGCGGCAAGCCTTTCATGTCCCGCAAGGAAAAGGAAGAGCAGAAAATGCGCCGCATCCAGATGGAAAAGGAGCGCCGTCAGAAGTTGGAAATCACAATTCCCGAAGAGATTTCGGTGGCCGACCTGGCAGGCCGCCTGAAAGTGCAGGCCACCGAGGTGGTCAAGCGCCTGATGGGCCTTGGCGTGATGGCCGCCGCCGGCGAGATCATCGACTACGACACCGCCGCCATGGTGGCCATGGAGATTGGCGCGAAAGTTTCGCCCGAGGTGGTGGTCACGATCGAGGACCGCCTGTTCGACGAAACTCAGGACGTGGACGACAACATGGAGACCCGCTGCCCCGTGGTGGTGGTGATGGGCCACGTGGACCACGGCAAGACCTCGCTGCTGGACGCGATCCGCAAGACAAACGTCACGGCGGGGGAGGCCGGCGGCATCACCCAGCATATCGGCGCCTATCAGGTGGATGTAAACGGCGGCCGCAAAATCACGTTCCTGGACACGCCCGGACACGCCGCCTTTACCTCGATGCGCGCCCGCGGCGCGCAGGTGACCGACATCGCGATCCTGGTGGTAGCCGCCGACGACGGCATCATGCCCCAGACTGTCGAGGCTATCAACCACGCCAAGGCGGCGGGGGTTTCGATCATCGTGGCGATCAACAAAATGGATAAGGAGAACGCCAACCCCGACCGGGTGAAGCAGGCGCTGACCGAGTACGAACTGGTACCGGAGGAGTGGGGCGGCGACACGATCTGCGCGGAGATTTCCGCCAAGACCGGCCAGGGTATCGACCAACTGCTGGAGATGGTGCAGCTGGTGGCCGACATGAAAGAGCTGAAAGCCAACCCGGACCGTCAGGCCCGCGGCACCGTGATTGAAGCCCGGCTGGACAAGGGACGCGGCCCGGTGGCCACGATTCTGGTGCAAAACGGCACGCTGCGCACCGGCGACATCATTATCGCGGGAACGGCGTTGGGCCGCGTGCGCGTGATGATGGACGACAAGGGCGAGCGGCTTGAGGCGGCGGGACCATCCACCCCGGTGGAGATCACAGGTCTGGGCGAGGTGCCCCAGGCCGGCGATGTGTTCAACGCCGTTGAGGACGAGCGCTTGGCCAGGGAGCTGGTGGACCAGCGCCGCCACGAGCAGAAACAGGAGCAGTTCGGCTCCTACCAGAAAGTGACGCTGGACAATTTGTTCAGCCAGATCTCCGAGGGCGAGATCAAGGAGCTGCCCATTATCGTCAAGGCCGATGTGCAGGGCTCGGTGGAGGCCGTGCGCCAATCGTTGGAGAAAATTGCCAACGACGAGGTGCGCGTGCATGTGATCCACGGCGGCGTTGGCGCGGTCAGCGAGTCAGATGTGATGCTAGCCAACGCCTCCAACGCGATCATAGTCGGCTTTAACGTGCGCTACGACCCCGTGGCCAAGGAAAACGCCGACCGGGATGGGGTGGAAATCCGCCTGTATCGCGTGATCTACGACGCCATCGACGAGGTGAAAGACGCTATGAAAGGGATGCTGGCGCCCAAATTCCGCGAGGTGGAGCTGGGCCGCGCCGAGGTGCGCCAGGTATACAAGATCACCAGCGTGGGCACTGTCGCCGGCTGCTATGTGCTGGACGGCAAGATCACCCGCTCCGCCCAGATCCGGGTTGTGCGGGACGGCATCATCGTTGCCGACGACATGCTGGACAGTCTGCGCCGCTTCAAGGACGACGTCAAGGAGGTTGCCAGCAGCTACGAGTGCGGCATGGGCTTGCAGAAGTTCGCCGACATCAAGGAGGGCGACATCTTCGAGGCCTACGAAATGGAGGAATACAGGGACTAGGCGGCCGAAAGCCGCCCACGGGGTGTTGGACATCCCCGTGAACTCCCGGTTCCGCGCGACGGGCGCGGGTTAAGGTATTTGGCCCGAATTAAGGGGATGCTAATGCCCCCTTAAAAATCCTCATACTGTAGCGCTGACGCGCTTTGTCCGTTCTACTATTTTCTAGCCACTATATGGAGGACTACTATGCCATCCCATAAAGTACAGCGCACCGCCGAGGACCTGCGGCGGGAGCTTTCCGACATCATGCGCTCCCTCAAGGACCCCCGTGTCACCGGCGTGCTGAGCATCGTGAAGCTGGACCTGTCGGGCGACTACGCCCACTGCAAGGTGTATATCAGCTCGATGGACGGGCTGGAGGGCGCCAAAAAGGCCGTGGAGGGCCTTTCCAGCGCGGCGGGCTACATCCGCCGGAAGGTAGGCGCGCGTTTGAAGCTGCGGCGCACGCCCGAGTTCAAGTTCCTGCCCGACGACGGCATCGCCTACAGCGCGGACCTGAACAAAAAGCTAAAAGACCTTACTTGAAACGGAGGATCCCCATGCTGATCAACACCCAAGCAGCCTGCAAGCTGATCACGCAGCAGGACAACATCTTGATCCTCTCCCACCAAAAGCCGGACGGCGACACGCTGGGCTCGGCGTTCGCGCTGCTCTACGCGCTGGAGCAGCTGGGCAAAACGGCCCGCGTGGAGTGCTGCGACGGCTTTCCCGAGCGCTACCACTTCATTATGGGGGCGGATTACACACCAAAGGAGTTCGAGCCCGCCTACATCGTAACGGTGGACATCGCCAGCACCCAGCTGCTGGGTAGCCTGGAGCCCCTTTACGCCCACAGGGTGGACCTTTGCATCGACCACCATAAATCCAACGAGATGAAAGCACCCAATATCCTGTTGGACGTGCAGGCCCCCGCCGTGACCCAAATGATGTACAAGGTGGTGCTGGGCCTGGGGGCGGAGATTGACCGGCCCATTGCCAACGCCCTGTACACAGGGCTCGCCACCGACACAGGCTGCTTCAAGTACGACAATGTCACGCCAATCACCCACCGGGTGGCGGCCGACCTGATCGAGGCCGGGGCCGAGCACGCCAACATCAACAAGCTCATGTTCGACACCAAGAGCCGCGGCCGGCTGGAGATCGAAAAGATACTGCTCAATAATTTGGAGTATTTTCTGGACGGCCAGTGCGCCATTATCACGGTATTTGCGGGCACGCCGGAAAAGTACGCCGTAACCGAGGACGAGCTGGACGGCATTTCGGCGATCCCCCGCCGCATCGAGGGGGTCAAGGCCGGCGTGACGATCCGGGAGAGGTGGGACGGCACCAAGCGGGTGTCGCTGCGAACCGGCGACGGGCTGGACGCCTCGAGAATATGCGCGCGCCTGGGCGGCGGCGGCCACATGAACGCCGCAGGCTGTACGCTCAGCGGCAACCGCGAACAGGTAAAGCACATTCTGGTGCGGGAAATTGAAAAGGAACTGAATGATTTGGCGTCATGAATGGAATTCTGTGTATCGATAAACCGGCGGGCTTCACCTCCTTTGATGTGGTGGCGAAGCTGCGCGGCATGGCTAAAACAAGAAAAATAGGCCACGGCGGCACCCTGGACCCTATGGCGACCGGCGTGCTGCCGCTTTTTTTGGGCATTGCCACCAAGGCGTGCGACCTGCTGCCCAACCAGGACAAGGGGTATATAGCCACCTTTCGCCTTGGCACAGTCACCGACACGCTGGATATTACGGGCACCGTGCTGGAGACCAGGCCTGTGACAGCCGGAGCCGGCCAGGTGTGGCGAACAGCCCTGAAGTTTGTGGGAAAAAGCAGCCAGCTGCCCCCCATGTACTCGGCAGTGCAGGTGAACGGCGTGCGACTATACGACCTGGCCCGCAAGGGTGTGCAGGTGGAGCGTAGCCCGCGCGAAATCGAAATCCACGGCATCGAGCTGCTGCGGGCGGACGAGGAGCGGGCGGAGTACACCGTGCAAGTGCACTGCTCTAAGGGGGTCTATGTGCGCAGCCTCTGCCACGACATCGGCCAGCGGCTGGGCTGCGGCGCGGTGCTGACCGCGCTGCAGCGCACATTGGCCTGCGGCTACGGGTTGGAGGACTGCATCACACTGGAACAGGCGCAGCAGCTGACCGACGCGGGAACACTGTCCGGCAGGCTGTTGCCGGTGGAAAGCGCGTTCCGGGAGCTGCCCCGCCTGGAGCTGAGTGAAAAGCATGCGCATCTTTTGCAAAACGGCGTGCGTATGGACATGTGCGCTCTGGACGGTCCTGCGGTGGGGGAAGGCGCGCTGCTGGCTGCTTTCGGACCGGGAGGGCGGTTTTTGGGGCTTGCCTACCCTGACAGGGGACAGCTGCGTGTGAAAAAATTATTTGTGCGGGAGGCAGTATCGTGAGGATCATCCGCTCTCTGCGGGACGAAGCGCTGCCGCTGCGCGGCACGGCGGTGGCTTTGGGCATGTTCGACGGCATCCACGTGGGCCACCAGGTGGTGCTGCGCGCCGCCCTGAAAGCCGCCCGCGCCGACAGCCTTTTGCCCTGCGTGTTCACGTTCGCGCTGGCCGAACCGCCGCCCAGCTACAAGGAGGCGGGCAGCCTGACCACCCAGAAGACGCTGGCGAAGCTGCTGGGGCGCATGGGGTTCGAGTACGCCGTGGCTCTGCCTTTCGAGCAGGTGCGGGGCATGACCGGGCCGCAGTTTGTGCGGCAGGTGCTGGCGGACAGCCTGGGGGCGCGGTTCGTGTGCTGCGGCTACAACTTTGCTTTCGGAAAGGACAGGGCCTCGGGCGCGGAGGACCTGATGGCGCTGGCCCGGCCCACCGGGATCGTCTGCCGGGTTGTGGAGGAAATCTCCGCGGACGGCGAGCGGGTCAGCTCCAGCCGCATCCGCGCGGCGGTGTCCGGGGGGGACATGCTGCAGGCCTCCAGGCTGCTGGGCCGGCTCTTTTCCATCGACTTCGAGGTGGTGCAGGGCAACCGCATCGGCCGCACGCTGGGCTCTCCCACCATCAACCAGCCCTTTCCGGAGGGCTTTGCGGTGCCCCGCTACGGCGTTTACGCCACGCTGGCCACGGTGGACGACGTGCTTTACAGCGGCGTGACCAACGTGGGCACCAAGCCCACTATCGGCACCTATACGCCGCTGGCTGAAACCTACATCCAAGGCTTTTCGGGCAATTTGTACGGCAGGGAGATCGGCGTGGCCTTTCTGGAGTTCATACGCCCCGAGCAGAAGTTCGATTCCATCGAGCAGCTGCGGGAGAACATTTTGAAGGACGCGGAAACGGCGGCCCGGATAGCTGAAAGCTACCTGGGCAAGGGTAATGCCGGTTGTCCAATATAGCTGGTTAATTTTAAAAATGCTTTAGTGTTTTTAAATCGCGGCATACGCCGCGCGCCGCCGAAAGGCGGGGTCAGCCTGTAGACGAAAAGGACAACGACCCTCCCGATATGGTATAATAGACCATATCGGGAGGGTTGCTTGATGTATCGTAAAAAAGACCGGATGGGACAAAAGGAAATAAAGTTTGTGAGC
>Ga0153950_1000556_pt1 | contig 16624 bp, 12 predicted proteins | sample TSNJ034MetaG_FD_104737 | JGI IMG/M metagenome (GOLD analysis project Ga0153950, IMG submission 104737) | Attine ant fungus gardens microbial communities from New Jersey, USA - TSNJ034 MetaG | ecosystem: Host-associated > Fungi > Mycelium > Unclassified | place: USA: New Jersey, Wharton State...
AAAATCCGCCACTATCTGACCAGTTCGGTCGAGTCCTACGATCCCGAAGACGAAGGCAACACCCTGGTCCTCACGAACGAGCGAGCACTCATTCATAGTGTCATCCGGCTAGAGTCCGTGAGCGCCCGACGGTCCGTCGAGAATAGGCCCGTCGGGAAGAGCACACGGGCAACCGGGCGAGCTCTCTCCCAGCTCTCGAGCGACTACTTCGACGATCGTATCGGGGGCGCGCAGGATAGCCCTGCCTTCATCCAGCTGGCTGCACAAGCCGCTATCACAGATCGCCAGTTCACGGCTGCCTACGCGGACGCCTTCAAGGAAGTAATTGCAAAGGTCTCACGATTCGGAGGTTCCGAGGGTCTCAGAGGAGGCCTCCATATCGTCTCCGACATTCAGCCAGAATCACTTCTAAAGAACAACACCTCGGTTCGCTACGGCGAACTCGAATCGCCCCTCCCTGAAGACCACAACGGCCTTGGCTACCTGAACCTGATTGCGATCATCATGGAGATCGAAATCAGGCTCCTCCGCATGACAGGCAAAGACGACGCCGAGCCAGCCGACATCAACCTCCTCTTTATCGAGGAGCCGGAGGCTCACACGCACCCACAGCTCCAGTACGTGTTCATCAGGCAGATCAAAGCCATGATCAGAGAACACGGCGAACAGAACAACCTTTGCCTTCAGACCGTGTTGACGACGCACTCCTCGCACATCACGGCGGAGAGCGACTTCTCGGACATCAAGTACTTCCGCCGAATCGGTGAGCGCGTCGAATCTCGCAACATGACGGACCTTGAGAAGAAGTACGGTGAGGACAACGATGGCAAGAAGTTCTATCACTTCCTCAAGCAGTACCTCACCCTGACACGTGCGGAGCTATTCTTTGCCGACAAGGCTGTTCTCATCGAGGGCGACACCGAGCGCATCCTCATGCGCGCCATGATGCGCAAGCTGGACGAGGACGAGAAGGAACAAGCACATGAGTTTCCGCTCAGCTCCCAGAACGTGTCGGTGGTGGAGGTCGGTGCCTACTCGCAGATATTTGACCACTTCATCGAATTCACCGGAATCCCAACCCTCATACTGACCGACATCGACAGCGCAAAAGTCCAGAGCAACAAGGGAAAGAAATCTCTCCATGGGTGCGCCGTGGAAGAGGGGAGCCACACCACTAACAGTGCACTCAATCACTACTTCGGGCTGACTAAGTCTGGCCACAATGCTGATGGGGATCTCGCTGAACTCGTGGTCAAACCCGTGGCCGAAAAGGCGCTCTCTAAAGTATCTGGATCCTGGAAACCCACCGAGGACGGGGCCACCCTCTTCGTCGCTTACCAGACGGAAGAGGACGGCTATCACGCTCGGAGCTACGAGGACGCCTTCATACACATCAACAGGTCCTTCATCAAGGACAACCTGAACATCTTCCGCGGCCTCAAGAACACGGACCAGTTCGACGACACCCAGAGTGCCTTCGACCTAGCGCGCGACTGCGTCGCCCGGAAGACCCACTTTGCTCTCGATGTCATCCATGCCGACAACGGGGAGAGCGGCAAAAGCTGGAAGACACCTGCCTACATCGTTGAAGGGCTCAAATGGCTGAGAGACGTCAAGTGACGAAAGTAGAGCCTGAAGTCCTCCGGGCACTCGAGGCCGTCCGGTCCAAGCAGGACTTCCTTATCAAGGGAGGCGCAGGCAGTGGGAAGACGCACGCCATGCTCGGCTTCCTTGACGAGGTTTTTGCCGAGCGGCCGAAGACTCGTGTGGCCTGCGTAACATTCACAAACGTGGCAGTCAACGAGATCCGGGCCAGGTTCTCAATAGATGGTCTCCATGTCTCGACTATTCACGATTTCCTCTGGTCGCTCATCGGCAGGTACCAGAAGAACTTGAAGGAATCTCTCGCGAAACTCGTGAATGCCAAGGACATCACATCGTCGCTCACGCAACCCGTTGGTCCCACGTTCTGGACAGAACCGATCAAATACACGGAGTGGCTCAATCTTGAAGCTGGCGAGGTCTCGCATAACGAGATACTCAAACTGGCCGAAGACCTATTCAGCACGCATTCGACCATGGCCCGTATCCTCTCGGATTGCTTCGACTACCTGCTTGTGGATGAGTACCAGGACACCCCCGCGGCCGTCGTGCAAATCCTCGTCAACCTCATACCAGACCCTGCCGATCGATCGATGCGAATCGGTCTCTTCGGAGACAGTGAGCAAGCCATCCACGAGGCGGACAACGGACGTGACCTCCTGGCGCGAGCTGTCCTGTCCGGGCGCATCCGTGCCATCACCAAGGAAGAGAACCGGCGCAATCCAGCCGCAGTCCTCCGAATCATCAACCATCTCCGCGCCGACGGCCTACGGCAGATCCAATCGAGTGATCCAAAAGCCCCCAACTGCGGCGTCATGGGAGCGGCCCACTTCATCTACACGACAGAGAGTGTCCTCGACACCACGAGGCTTCGAAGCCTTGATCTCTGTGACGAGTGGGACTTCGCCTCTGACAAGACAAAGATCCTCTATCTAGGCAAAGGCATGATCGCCAAGGAAGGCAACTTCCCGCAACTGATGCGAATCTACGAGAAAGACCGCGTCATTGACTATGCCCAGAAACTGAGTACTCATCTGACGAAATCGGGCGTGGCGTTGGCAGACGATGCCACTTTCGGCTCGGTAATGGCTGAGCACAGGGACTCATGCCCGCCCACCAAAGTCCAGGCAACGGAATTTGCCGAAGAACCAAGTCTTCTCGACATCGCCTCAAGTTTTCTCTTCCAAGATGTAGTCACGACTTCAACGAAGTCCGACCGCCTCATCGGCACGAAAAAGGTTTCCGACTTGGACGACCGGGACCGAGGCGACAAACGGGATGCCCTCAGCAACCACCTACTGGCAATTCAGTCGCTACGGCACCTCTATAAGCAGGGAAAGTTCAACCAGGTCATCCGTTCCATCGGTGTCAGGCTCGACAGTATCGAAGCACGCCGAAAGATCGCTGCGAATCTCGAAGAGCTAGCCGGCATGGACTCACGCCCGATCGGCGACGTAGTCGAATTCGCACACCAAACTGGGCTCGTTCGACGTGACGATCGCCTGCGCCGGTTCGAGGCCAAGCACCCCTACCGATGTGCCCGCGTGGCCGCCGTTCCATTTCAGGAGATCGTCAGACTTTTCGAGTACGTGGAGGACTTCACTCCATACTCCACGCAGCATGGAGTGAAAGGATCCGAATGGGACAACATCTTCGTGTCTCTCGACAACGGAGGATGGAATAACTACAACTTCGAAAGGCTCCTCGCGGATCCAAAAAGCACTGAGTCTGTACCAACGCGATCTCGGATGATGTTCTATGTAGCCTGCAGCAGGGCCAAACAGAACCTGATCGTCTATGCCCATCACCCCACGGCTGCGACTATTGCTCGCGCCCAGGAGTGGTTCGGCGTAGATTCAGTCCGCTGCGTGGACGGCCACACGGCCCCCAGCCCACAGCGACAGACGTAGTCCTTCAAAAAACCGGTAGGAGGTTCGTCTGGTCTCATTCTGGCTTACGCGTTTGTGTCTCTGTAATCCCACACATGCCACATCTCGTATCAGCAACCGTTGAAGATCCATGGAGTCAACGAAGTCCCGCAGTTGCACTCGTCGTTCGCCCACGACTTGACCTACCCGCTTGCGCCACCAACTGCGCCACCGATCATACATATGAGGTGTCGAGAGGCTCATTTCTTGATTGCCAGTCGTCTCGGGGACGAACCGCCTCGGTTGGGATCACATGATGAGTACAAGCCAACAAATTCGACGGGCAGCGCTGCTGATTGAGTACGGTTTAGCATGGGAGCTGTACGCACCACACGCGAAGGGAAGAAATGACCGACTGGACGAGGCTCGGCCAACCCGATTTCGATCGTACAGTTGAGGCACTCATCTTGCGAAAGATCGAAAGGGAGGAACCCGGGCTCCTCGCAACCTCACTCGACGGGCGAGGCGGGGACGGCGGGGTAGACATCGATGTGACCGTAAAGAGCACGGGCAAGCTAGTCCGAATCTACCAGCTCAAGTTCTTCCCGGAGGGATTTTCAGGCCTGTGGAGGGGCCGACAGACACAGATCAAGCGATCATTCAAAAGCGCAGCCAAGTTGAAACCCGAGACGTGGATATTTGTTGCTCCTCGGAACTTCACTACTGGTGAGCGAAAATTCTTACGAGAACTGACCAAGGGTACCGGAATCCGTCTTGGGCGCATCGGCCGAGTTGAGCTCGACTCAATGCGCGCCGACGATCCTAGCCTTATTTCGAGCCTCGAGCGCCGGGCTGATCGTGAGGCACTCAAATTGGTCGGTAGAGAGAGTGCCGCACTGGAGACGTCCGATGACCTGATTAGTGAGGTCCGAAAGCTTCAAAATCGCTCCGACACCATCAGCGCTTATTGGGGCCTTGAATTCTCCAACATTGGTGGCACCAATGTTCACACGGTTCGCGCAAAGCGACCAGATGCGGCTGAACGCGAACCGCTGTCTGTGCAGTTCGAAGCAAACTTTGAGAATGAACCAGAACTCAGGAGAGCTTTCACAGATTCAATGAAGTTCGGAGTATTCGAAACTGTCACACTCCCACCATCGGTGCTGCGTGAAGTCGAATTCACCGGCCCCTCATGGTTTGCACGAAAGCTGGACGCACCGACCTTGGTGCTTACTCCTGCGGAAAATGCAGGCCTCTCATTCCCGGTGACTTTGCAGATATCTCCGCCCGAACAGGCTCCGTACAAGCTTCGCGGTACTGCAACCAAGGTTGCGAGCGGAGAAGGCGGGGTTCGGATCCTCACCGAGTTTCCCGGAGGTCTCGCCTGCGATTGGCGAATCCCATCAGTGACCGACCCCGAACTGACGACACCGTTCACACTCGACTTTGAGCCGACCGGGCACAGCGCAGTCGAGGTTGAACGGTGCATCAAGGCTCGGAGACTCATGGCGGCCGGCACCGAGGTAACGGTCGAGAAGGCCGAAGGCGTATTGGCACGTGCTGTGATAAACGATGGGCCACCCTTAGAGCTTCCGGCAGAATTTGAAGAGCTCGTCTCAGACCTCGCGTACGTGGAACGGAACACTGATGCCAAGTTTTCATTCCCGGAGACGCTCGGAACTATCCTCGAGCGAAAATGGCTAAGGGTCGTTCGAAACATATTGGACGGAAAGGTCCAGCTCGTCCCCGGTATCGATGGGATCAACCTTACGCTGAGCGGCGAGATCGACGAGGGCGTGGAGAAGCTCCTCACGGAGCCCCAAGCGTTGGCTCATCAAGTTCCGGAGGATACCTTTGAGATATATGGAGAGACGGTCGTTCTTCCGAACGTGATGCACTTCCATCCGTCTATCTTTGTGCGTGACGGGGCAACGCATCTTGACCTTCTCCGGCAGGGGAAGGGCGCAGGATTGAAGATTCATGTCGAACCTACCGACAGGGCAATCGGATTCAGGATCTACCTAGCCCGAGGCGCCGCCTCCGCTGGTGACACCCAGGTGGAGCGTTGGGGAATTACGGGGATTCCAGAACATCGTGAGCTTGGTGGTGGCGAGTAGCACCACCACAGTGCGGGTAGAAGAGTTCGGGTTCACCGACGCTGAGCGGTTCTGCTTCACGACAGTCAAGACTCCGACTATCGGACAGCAGGTCCAAGCTGGCGAATGATCTCGGCCAGTGATACTCCAAGTGCGCTAGCGATCCGCGCCGTCTCAATGACATCCAACCGCCGCTCGCCACTCTCGTACTTACTCACGAACGACTGAGGGACGCCAAGAGCCTCTGCCAAGTCGACCTGGCGGACTCCCGCCTCGACGCGAAGACGCTTCAGGAGTTCACGGAACTCCCGGTATTCCTCGCTATAGATCGACTTGTCCACAAAGCAAGTCGATCCTTCGTTCCCAAATATCCCAAGATGGGATATTGTCGCCACATGGCCGATCCGCCCCGGATCTTGGCCACCGCGTGAAGCGGTATCTCGTCGAGGGGGTGACGGCATGAGCGGCGGCGACGGTTGACTCCGCCCCCTCGGGGGCGCGCACGGGCGTTGGGCAGATCGGTTGATCTGCCCAACGCCTGCCTTTCGCCAACTGGCGACGTGCGAAAGAGACCTATGGCTCTGCGACGTTGCGCCGGCCTCCCCCAGCTCTAGGTTTGGTTTCCCGCGTGGGTATCGTCATGATTTGGACTGTAGCCAGAGGCGTAGAGCTTGCTACTGCGTGCTCGACCAATTCCGTCGTCAGTTGGGAACCTTCACGAGGACCACTTGCGCTGGGTCAACGTCAGCTGCCGAGGCAAGGGTGGGTAGATCTGCGCCTTCTAGACCCGCTAGCTCAAGCGCCACCCGGCCCGACATGTGGGCGGACCGAACAGACTGACCGTTCGCCACAGACGCGTAAAATTGAGCAGCATAATTGATGGCATCTCCGTCATCGATACTGTCTGCCATGCCGATAGCAATCGGCACGACGCTGTCGACGAGGTAGTCGATCTGCCCCGCGGAACTGCACCCATTGAGGAGCACCAGCAATGGAGGCTCATCGGTTGCTGCAATCGCGCGAGAGAATGTGTCGCCCGCCACGTAGACCCCTTCATGGAGGTCATCTTGTTCCCCTTCGAAGACAAGTAACTCTTCGCTGCTATGGCCCGAGAAATGTACGACGTGAGGTCGGAACTTCGTAATTCCTTCCAGTAGATCAGCGGTGGTGGCAGCGGGTCGAGCGTCAATTTCGATGAGATCTCGGTGCAGAGCCGTCTCCACTGCGGCACGGATTCGCTTCTGTTCTCTGCCAACTCGCAAGTCGCCCTCAGACGACGCACCCAACAACAGGATCCTGAGCTTCTCGGGCTTCGGCGCCCTGAGTACCCGAAGGGCCTCGCCGACAGCTCCCTCTGTCTTCGATAGCCGGGCGTGCGTCTGAGCCCGCTCCGCCGCCATTCGACGATCGGCAGTCATCTGGTCGCGTTTGCGCGCACGTTCAAGTGCTGCAGCCTCAGATGCCTCAGCCCTCAGGAGCTTGGCTTGAATGGCTAACTCGTCCTTCGCGTACGTGGAGGCTTTGGTCTGCCAACGGTTTGCTTCGCTGCCCGCCGACGCAGCTTCGCGATCGCGTTGTCCCGCTAGATTGAGCTTCGACTTCTGGGTGCTCGGACTCTTGGTGGCACTAGCCTCATTTCTGGCTTTGTCAGCCTCCGCTCGCTTCTTCGACTCCTTGATTCGGAACTCGCCAGCTTTCTTCTCGGCTTCAACGCGCTGCTTGCGCTTTCGCTCGAGTTCGCCGCGATACTGCTGTGCGCTCAATGCTTCCCCCTCTTGTATAACTTGGATTTCGTCTTCAACTGTAAAGGTCTCCTCTGACAGAATTCCGAAGCTGACTACCTCCGAGTAGAAGTGCGCCGTTGGGGCCAGGAAGCCTCGGGAGTGGCTCCCTCGCCTCACGTCAGGCAATGAACGACGAGAAGGAAGTACTATGCAAAACTTGCCTCGTACTTCATAATGGGCGCCAGACATGCGGGCCACTTCACTCCAACGCATCTACCGCCTCAAGGTCACCATCATGGCCTTGCTTTCGCTGATCATCGGCGTTGGACTCCAGATACTCGCTGCGTACGCCGCCACGGTCGCGCCCGCCTTGGCGTTCCTCCCTCTCTCAGAGATCGGCGGCACCCTCTTCGCCGCTGGCCTCTTCGGAATCGCCTGGGACTACTTCGACGGCAAAGATAAGGAAGAACGAGAGAACGAACGCATCCGCGCCATCCTCAAAGAGTCGGCACCCGACTTCCGCGACGCCGTGGTCCGGGGCTTCGCCGTAGAGAACGACGACCTGAAACGCGTGGCAACTCCCGAACTGCTCGACCAGATAGCCGGCAATGTGCTGGCCCTCCGGCTCGGAGACCGCGAGTTCGCCGAGGAGGTCTATGCGGATGTCCGCGACCAAGCCATCCGAGCACCTGAACGCTGGCACGATGTCGATGTTCAAATCCGCGTCTCCCCTGCAGGAGGGAGAAGCGCCAAGGGTGTTCCTCTCTTCATCGTCACGGCACGATGGGAGTACACGTTCATTCCATCTCACGCGACCCAGCGCTTCGCCTGTGTTTCAGATAAGGACGAGTTCCGGGAACTGGTCACCGACATTCCGGCGACCGCCGCGTGGTTCATGACCCCAGCGTCAGGCCTCGGCGCCGCCGCCCAAGAATCCTTCGAGCTTGTGCAGTACTCAATAGACGGGCAAGAACGCTCGATCCGCCGTAGTGCCCGCAAGACAGGGCAGACCTACTCCGTGAACATCGGTGAGGAAGCAGTCCGATCCCAGCAGCCAGTCACCGTCTCGTTCACCTACCGCACCCTGACGCTCCAAGCCGGCCACATGCTGCACTTCGACATCGACCAGCCGACAAAGGGCCTCACGGTCAGTCTCGACTACAGCGACACCGACATCGCTCAGGTGAAGGTCCTCGACCTCATTGCGAGTAGCAAGCATGCGAGGATCCAGCGAACCCCGCAATCGGTGCCCGGAAGGTCAGTAAGTGTGGACTTCGACGGCTGGGTATTCCCGAGGACGGGGATCGCATTCGTGTGGACACTGAACTCAGAGCTTCTAGCCCGCCAAGCCCGCCGCAGCGAAGCCGACATAGCTGTGAATGCTCACGATTTTTGATTGGTCCGCGACTCCACACCCGGCAGTGGTTTCCAGATAGACGTCAGTCAGAGCTGCCCCTCACGGCAGCTCTGTCGAACTAATGAACGACTGGGCCAGAGAATTGGCACCCGCACGAAATGATGCGGGAATCTCCGGTGTCAAAGAAGCTCAATATTCGACGGGGTCAATCGGCCAAACCCGGGCGAAAACAAGCAATCTCAAAGCCTACCGGATCGTAGGGATTATCGGAAGGAATTGGTGCTCATTTGATAGGGAAGAAACCGTTGATCGACTGGTTCATTCAACTTAGACTCTGTCTAGCGGCAGCTCCAGGGTGGACCTGCAGACGCTCATCATCTGGGGGTGAGAGCCACGTCTTCCGATACAGCACTTCGACCGACGCAGTCGAGCGGCAAGCGGATCGGAGACTGGTGATCGCCCACAAGGCGATCGCTCCCTCCTCATAGTTGAACGGAGTATCGCCATGGTGAAGAACGCATCCCCTCACGGCCACCGCAAGAAGCAGCAGGACGACCACGCACCGCCGGTTGACCCAAGGTGGTATGCAGGTGCGAGGTGGGCGTCGGTGGTCCTCACCCCGGCTGTTGGTGTTGCAGCCTATTGTGGCTCAACTCTTCACATTGACCCGCTTGCTACCGGGGCACTTGGTTTCGTCACTGGCGCCAGTATCATCGTTGGCTTCTTCGGCGAGAAGATCCAGCGTTCGAGTAGCACGAAGATTGGCCCGCGCCAGATCAAGATCACCGATCGTAAAGCCGCTGACAAGTCAGGCGCGAAGCGAATTGCCAAGGAAGGCAGGGCGTACACAGCCCAGGAAGTCGGGGAGATCATCCGGCACCTCGCGCATCCGTCCTACGGCCATCGGCATTCCGTGGTCGACAAGCGAGTAAAGCAGATCACCTCTAAGAAGAAGAGGGTGAAGTAGAGACCTGAATCAATCCGCTCTCTACCGTGCTCACGGTGCCCGCCAGGTCCTCAGTGATCTCGAGTAGGAACTCAACGTCCGACGGAGACCAGCTCGTTTGGTCTGCCACTTCACGCACAAGTTCAAGCGCTCCAGCCCGTTCTACCTTCACGGCTGACCTCATGAAGGCTGCAAGAATCTGCCGACCAGCATCTGTCTCGAGTGCGGTCCTGAGCTCACCGTCGATTTCAAAGAGCGAGTCCGCAGTGGGGTTGGTCGCAATTTCCATCCACATCCAATATTCACTCAGAGCGCGGCGCGCCCCACCGGCAATGATCGGCGCGATAGTGAGTGGGCCAGTCTCGACATCCTGACCTCCGCCAAGGGGCCGCTCCTCCTCGGGGTCCATCTCAGCACCCCCGCGGCCCAGCAGAAACCGCCCCAGCAGGTGTCGCAACCCCTCTCGAGGGCGCCCTGAAAAGTCCCCAGAATCTTCCAAGCTGTGGTCGTGCGGATCTATCGGATGGTGACCAGGTCGTTCCATTCAGAGTCATTATGAGCCTTCTTCCAGACTCGGTCAATAGGTGAGTCCCTACTCTCACTTACTGCCCACTTTGAGGCGCACCAATCAATCGGAGGCGCCCACGCTTTTCAATTGACAACACTGTATCTCCCTCTCATATAGGAAGCCAGAAGATACAGGTGAATATCATGTTTCGTTCCTTTTCAAACTCGTCCTGACGAGGTTGTTGAGGCGTCGTCCGAGTCCGCACATAGCACTGGCATCTGCGCGATCCCAGCGATGCCGGTGAGGGAACTCGCAACGACTCGGTGCTACGGTGCACGCACGTCGCGCCGTCAAACACATTTGAGATCAGTCGGGTCAGCCCAGATGTTGGTATAGGGGCGGGTTGGGGAGAATGTACCTGTGAGTGAATTTGCAGATGGTGGTCGACTGTTGGACGGGCAGCCCGCTGAGGTGGGTGGATCGAGCTTGACTGTGGAGAGCGTGCTCGCCCGGACTGGCCTCAACCTCGCAGACGTGTTGGTGATTCGCCATGCTTTCGTCCCGGTCCACGAGGACACTGGTGAGAGCGGCGTGCATGCCAACTCGACCGACGAAGAGATTCTGCTCTACACGAGCCGACAGAAGGCAGATTCTCAGTTCTTCGCTCGGACTCCGCCCCGCTTCTGGATGGTGTTTTTGAAGGAAGGCGGAGGCCGCGCTCGGTTCTGGGGATTGGTCGAGAATCACGGCGAAGGGTTCCGAGATGAGCGGCTGCGGCATTTCGACCTGGTGATGAGACCGGACTTGGTACCTGACCTCCGTGGTCGGCTCGTCATTGGTTGGCCGGCTCCACGGAATTGGTGGGTGCACGGCCGAACTGCGGCGGCCTACCCGCTGCTGGAGATCGCAGACAACCGACCAGTGCCGTTCCCCGGTTTCGATTCTCTCGTGTTGGCCTACCCGATGCTTCAAGCAGTGATGCGCGAGTACCGATACATCGCGTGGCGCACCGCGTTGGCTTCTGTTGTGGGAATCTACCTGATCACCGACACCCGCGATGGCCGACACTACGTGGGCAAGGCGGACGGTGTCGAAAACATCAGCCAGCGGTGGGGCGCCTACGCCCGCGACGGGCATGGCGGCAACGTCGAGCTCAAGGGCTTGAATCCGGACTCGTTCAGGTTCTCGTTGCTGCGTGTGTTCGATCCATCAACGCCCACACACGTCATCGACGCGGCGGAACGTCACTTCAAGGAAGCGCTGGACTCACGCGCGCACGGGCTCAATCGGAACTAACGAATCGTGATGAGGGAACCACGGACGCTTCTGCCTCGGGATCTACAGCGATGAGCTCTGTCTTTGGTTGGGCGAGCTCAAGTCCAGACAAGTGCTTTTGGAGACGCTTCGCCATCGGCAGGAATGTGGCAAGCGTAAGACCTCCGGAGAGCACCGCGCCCGCCACCGGTATCGTCTTTGCGACGCCTCCGGCAAAGATCCGCTTGTTCATCTCCACCCCAAGTTTCACCGCGACCGCCTTGACGAGCGGATACACCGTTCCCTGGGTCAAGGCTCGTTGGGGAAGCTTCTTCACGACTTGCCCTGCCACCATCACCGAGACTTTCTGGACCCCAGCTTGGGCCGCGCTGGTACCGAACATCACCCCGACGAAGAGGATGAGGAGGTTTTGAGTCTCCTCATCGAGCCCATCGTCCTCAGCAAAAAGATCGGGCCAGCTGTAGATGTATGCCTGCTTCTGAACGATCCGCAGAATATGGCCGAGGTACTGAGCAACGTCCGCCGGGATTGTGCCGATGAGGGCAAGCCCTCCAGGGATTCCAGCCGCTGCGGAGAATCCGGAGACCTTGGTGGTCTCGTAAGTGATAGACGCCTTGGCGATCCGATCAATGATGTGCGTCGGGATGCCAGCCTCGACGGGCGACGTCGCCACCGCCGCGTCGATCTCTTTCGGCGAGCAGTGGCGTTTGAGCGCAGTCCTCAGAAAGCGCTCCCGATCAATCCGCACACCAGGCAGCTGCGCTGCTGCATTCAGTGTCTGCACGAATCCGTTGCCAGCCTGCTCGATGCCCTTACCTTGACTCACATCAATCTCCCCAACGTGCTGCCGCGGCACAGCCGCAGCGCCTAGACGACGGTGGCGAATCCACCCACGCCTCATTTGTACATTACTCAGATAGCCCGAGCCGATCCGGCGACAGCGCTAAACTCTCCGGTCCTCAACTTCGACGGGCCGCTCGTCACTTAAGCTATTACGCTCGTGGCAACCCGCGAAGCCCTCCGCTGCTCGCGAACGCCCAGATAGCGTGATCGAGTTCTGACGACCCCGCCTTGAGCAACTCGGCAGCAGAACGCACGGCGTCGAACGCCCGCTCCGGTGCGATATCTTCCCCGACGACGTGAGCAACGAACCTGATGATCCAAACATCAGGTTTCACGCTCTCGGCACCTATCAGCATGGTGAAGTACTGGAACGTCCACGGCCCGAGCCCTTTGACGCTGCGGTACGCCGCTTCGGCTTCAGTTGGATTCGCAAGCAGTTTTGGCTTGTCGGTGAGTCCGGCAGCGACGAACGCGCGAGCGGCCTCGATGATGCCCATAGCCTTAGACTTGCCGCCCTTGAACTTCGCGCGGCCCAGCAGTTGGATGAGGTCCCACTCGTTCTGAGCTGCGAGCGTTTCGAACCACTCGGTATTCACATCAGGATGAACAGCTCGGTAGCGTTCAACGGCGCCCCGCACTCCGTTGAAGCTCCCGTCTGGCAGTTGGCGGCCGAAGCGAGCTCGCATCGAAAGCACTGCATTGATGAGGGCAAGATCGATTCGCTCGCCATACCCACTGCTGCGATGCCAGGCGTCCTTGTCGCCAATGTGGGTCGTGACAGCCTTGGCTACCAGCTGAGCATCATTCATGGTGGTCCCCCTTTGATTTAGTGATCTGGGATGACCCTAGTTGATCCGACCGACAAAATTGCGACCTCGTCCGGAAATGCCACACCCCCTTACGTCACGCACTACTAAGCCCACCAGCCGCAGCACCAGCACCTGGGTCAAACTGTCGCGTGTGGTTACGGAACGACTAATCTCAGATCATGCAACTCCGCCTCGGCACTCCGTCGTCCGCTTCCCTCTGCAAGGCCGTACTCCTATCCACAGTGACAGGTCTGATGCTGACGGGTTGCACTCCACCCGGGAACACAAGCAGCGGCCCGACGAGCACCGTATCTTCGCAGGCCGTCACTGGAGAATCCGGGACCCTTGTTCGCGCCCGCCACGTTGAATGCAACTTCGGCCCAAAGGTCATGAAGTACCTTGCAACCGGCGACAACCAAGGCGACCCCAGACTCGACAAGATATTCGCCGGCCACGTCGGCGCATCAGCCCCCGAGGCGCGCCAGATCGTCGATGACGCAATCGAAAAGTGCGATGGTGCAGCAGATAGTCGCGAAGCCGCGCAGGCTTCCACCAGCGCGTCAGCCGAAGCAGCTAACGCTCAAGCCTCCGCCGACGCCCAAGCTAGCGCATCGGCGGACGCCGCCCGCTCGGCCCTCGTCGCGAAGGAAAGGGCTGCTTGCGCAGAGCTCGGCGGTCGACTCAACCCGGGCATCGTAGGCTACGACACGTGCGATGCGCCCAATACTCACGCTTCGGCGACTAATGGACTGTCCTGTGCCTTTGCCCAGATCGCCTTCAACGCATCGGGCGAGATAGCACCATCGGACATCGATGTCATAAAGAACGGATATCCGGGGTGCTTCAATTAGACCGTTTGCCGGCTGCACGCAGGAGGCCGCGTCCATCATTACCAAGTCGATCTCTTCCATACCCACGCCCACCACACGCGGTATCCCCGTCGCCAATATGAGCTGAGAATACATGCGCTACCAGCTGAGTATCACGAGATGCGGTCCCTCAATTGAAAGCGGGACGGGGGTGACAGTGGCCCATCACCAGGTATCCCGGTCGAACATCTGCCGAGGTTGCTGCACTACGCTTTAGGGCGCAGAAGATCCCGCGCTTGCACTATCCAGCGCCAGGTCCTCCAGGCTTGTCGACGTTAGCGATAGGCGGCTATGAGACCGGCGTATGATCCGCGGATCGTGCGTGGAGACCAGAACCGTAGCACCGAGCGCACACTTCTCGAGCAAGTAGGACGTAAGCATTTCAGTATTCACGTCGTCAAGAGCCGCCGACGGCTCGTCAGCGATAATCACTGCGGGGTCTTTCAGGAACAGCCTTGCCAGGGCTACGCGTTGCTGTTCGCCGCCGCTCAACGAGTACACCCTCTTGGACAGCAAATCCGGTGACAGCAGGAACCTCTCCACGGCCTCGCTCTTGAGGTTCTCGGCGACTGCGCCTTGCTCCGTCATCACGACGGCAAGATTTCGTCCGACGGTCCAGGTGTCAACCAAGGCATAATTTTGGAAGAGCAGGCCGACCGTCTCAGCGAGGTAACGGCGGAGATTTGAGCCCCTGAGGTGCGGGACATCAACTCCGTTGACCACTAGGTCGCCTGAGTCGATGCGCTCAATACCGGCTACACAATTGAGGAGCGTGGTCTTTCCGGAACCGCTCTGGCCAAGGATCACAGTAAGTTCGCCTGCCGCAGCCTCAAAGGAAAGATCTCGCCACAGCGTGCGTTCAGCAAAGCTCTTGGTAATGCGCTTCGCCGAGACGCTGGCATCATGAGTCACATTCATTGCTTCACCTTTCAACGGGGCCTACGCTCGAGCGAGCGCAGTTTTGACGTTCTCACGCGCTCGGAAAGTCAAGCTCAGTAACGGGACGGCCAGGGCAATCACTAGTCCTCCGACCGATGCTACGTACCCGGCAAGCGAGTCGATAACATGCGACGTTCCGAGGAGCATCAGCACCACGACTCCAATCCCTGCAATCATCGCCATGAACGATCCGTGAATTCGCCAGAAGGTGAATCCGTGGATCTGCTGAATAAAGATCCGCTTGGCGTTGACAGCACTATAAGCACTCACGAACACGAGGGATGCAAGCACCAACGCGACCAACAGCAGCCCGCTCCCGAGAATCGTCACTCGCAGATTTGCCAATCGATCGGCACGCCGCTGGAGCGCCATGTCGCTCACCTGGCTGACTGCAGCAACGCTGTTCATCAGGCCAGACTTTGTCAGCTGCTCTACTATCCACGGGCCATCGGTGAACAGAAGCCCACCCGTGGACGAGGCGGCAAGGAGATAGTCGTCCGAGAGAATCCCCGACCGCGCCGAAGTGACAGCGACAACCGGTGCCTTCATAGTCGCGTCGTCCTGGTAGGGCGAGGCGCCATAGTTGAAGATCTCCTGAGACGGTGCGATGTACTCGGTCGTGATCTTAGCCGGCGGAGCCTTGCGATCGGTCTCAAGGGAGCTTTGGAATGATATCCACTCCTGGTATGTCTGGACAATCTCCGCTTCGCGTGCGCGTAGGGTCGATGGGATGAGCAAATGAATCTCCCCAGCACCAATCGCGGGTGGGTCTACCGGTCTGCCGTGCTCGTCTAGGACCGGATGCGCCCGTAGATACACATCATTCACGGTGACACTGTTACCATTCTCAGGCCCATACCCTTGAGTTCGCTGGGATGGTATCCCGCTGGGGCGGGTGAGGACCACCTTGTTATTCGCCTCCGCGGTCCGCACAATCTTCGCAAAAGAATGCCGAAGAGTCTCGAACTCATCTTGAGCAACCCTGCTTGACCAGCGAACGGAGACCGCACCACGGCTTGCGAGCCACATCGGATCTTTGGAGCTGGCAGCTGCGAGTGACCCTAGCTCACGTGTGGCGAGACTCAGGGAGACAAAGGAACCCGCGAGAGCGACGGCTTGGATAACGGCCGCGAGGCACAGGATCAACCCGAGTGGACGCTTTCCATCCACGAGCGCAGGTAGGGAGAACTGGCGGACTCGCACCAATATAGTGAGGTGACCGACCAGCGTCGCGCCAAGACCCATCGCGCACAGCAGGCCATATGTCGCCACGTACTGTGTGAACTGCGCCAAGCCGTTGAAGGCATATAGCGCAACCGCCGCTAGCACAACGCCCAGAGATGCCGTGCCTGCGAAAACCGCGACACTAGAGCCAAGCGAAGCTGCGAACGCTCTTCGAGGCGAATTCCCATTCACCGTTCTGACAGTCATTGCTGCAACGGTGAGGTTCGCATGGACCGCCCCAGCGAGGATCATGAGTACAAGCATCACGAAGGACGGCGCGAGGAACGCCCCCCTGTTCAGAGCGAGAAAAGACAATCCGGTGGTCTGGGGGACGTTGAGTACTCGCGCTTCTACCTTGAGGCCTCCAAGGGATTCGACAATCTTCGCGGCCTGCTCCGGAGTCGCTGTGGACGCATAAATCCCGCGCATGTCCTGTGTTGTCAGATCGGTCCAGGGCACAACTGTCGTGTGGTACGCCCGCCCAAACGCCGGATACCCGTCAGGAAATCGGCTTGCGAGATCCCGCGGACGAAATTCGAAGAGGCTCCGCGCATTATCGGGCCT
>Ga0153950_1000567_pt1 | contig 16490 bp, 16 predicted proteins | sample TSNJ034MetaG_FD_104737 | JGI IMG/M metagenome (GOLD analysis project Ga0153950, IMG submission 104737) | Attine ant fungus gardens microbial communities from New Jersey, USA - TSNJ034 MetaG | ecosystem: Host-associated > Fungi > Mycelium > Unclassified | place: USA: New Jersey, Wharton State...
ATGTCTTTATTGCCATATGCTACCTCCTTTTGTTTTTGTTAATTATAACGCAAAAATAAACCCTATAAAATATTCAGTTAAAAACGGTTATTTTTAACTGTCCATTTTATAGGGTCCATTTTATTTTAGGTTAAGCGGTTATTTCTTTGAAATATCTGAAAGCCTGACCACCCTTAAAGTGGTTGTGCTACTGAGGGCGTGTCCAGCGCCCTCTTTTATTATGTCTTAATTATAGCAGTTTTAATCTGCTTGTGCAAGGGATGATTAAAGCGGCTGTGATAATTAAAGCGGCTCCAGCTGGGGTGTGCCGGGCAGCTTCCTTTCTTATAATTCCTAACCATGCATGCGATACAAGCATCCGCTGTCTATTTTTTTCATCCCCTTAATGCGGTTATACTTGGCGTCCCCCCAACATAAGCTAAAACATACCTATACACGCCGAGGTGATAAAATTGTCTCAAACTATTGAAATCGGAGGAGCTTCCTACGCGTTTGAAGAAATGGACCGCAGAATATGCTTAAGCAGATACAATGAAAAGCACAAAATCCATGTGAATATTTATATCCCCAAGCACATGGCGGAAACGAAGGATATGGAAGCGGAAATAGTTGAAGCGCTGTCGAAGCTTTACATTGAAAGGCAAGCAGCCGCAGATGGCAGCAATGGATAAGCTTACACGGGTGGCTTGCCTCTACCGTGTTTCAACCAAGAAGCAGGTGGAAGAAAACGACATACCAATGCAAAAAAACGCCTGCAAGGAATTTATTTCCCAAATGCCCGGTTGGGTGCCGGCTAAGGAATATTCGGATGCTGCTGATATAATAAGGCTTAATTGGAGAAACCCGGTGCATTCTTTCATGTCATCCATGCAGGAGCATACCAGTTTTTGTTGTCTATCGGCATAAGGTCGCTTGCCATGCAGATTACCGCGCTGCCGTCAATCTCAAGCTTGTATTGGTCAAGCTTGTATTGCTCCAATGCGCCAAACCTTTCCGGCCCGGTCATCGGCTGCAACACCTTGAAACGTTTTGAAGAGAGAATACGTCATGATAAAACAAAAACAAGATCAACAATTTCCGATATCGGGATATTGTTGATCTTGTTTTTATTTCATAGGAAATTGCTGTTTTTCAGCGTTGCGTCCTGAAGCGTGACAAGACGCACAAGGAAGCAATTTCCATAACAAATCACGGAAAACAAATACGCGTATAGCATATTGTGTTCTGTAAAATTACAAACCTTCTTCTGTTTCTATGCCCAGCGGGAGATAGTCCTTTATACACTTGGGCATACAACATAGGATAAAACGCGCCTGCCGCTCCGGGGGACCGGGCATCCCGGCCAAGACCCATTGAATGTAGACGTTGGTAGCGCCGTGGGCGTGATAGCGCAACGCAAATTCTACCTCCTCAGTAATGTTTTTTTCACCGAAATTTTTTATTATATAGTTGTTGTAATAGTTATAGTTCTGCTCGTAAATTGCTTCTGTTAGGGAATTCTGACCGGGCAGCTTACATGCCTGCATGAGAAAGCGGCTGATTTTCTGTGCTTCCTGATGCAGTTTTACCAAATAAGCATAATATCCCTTTGTCCCTACCAATTTCCGCTCGCCGGCAAGGGTATGCAGAAAAATCCAATAGATCAGATCATTTTTATCGCGAAAGTGGTTATAAAATGTCTGTCGTCCAGTGCCGGCCCGCTCAATAATGTCTGCTATCGTTATTTTTCGAAGAGATTTTTCGTCACACATCAAAATCAGCGTGTTAGCCAGTAAACGCTTAGTATTAATAGCCATATCATAGCCTCCATTGAGATGTTATTTAAACGCTTATGCGGTAATTTTGAATGTGAAATTTTTATCGTTGCTTAATTATAACAAAATTTCCTGAGCAAATCCATATCGTAAAACAAAAATCAATGAACAAGTCAAATAATATAGTACATTTTGCTCAGAATATCCAGATTAGGACACACACATTTCTTTGTATATTCCTATTTTGTGTCTCGTAGTTTATTTTAGGGTAAAGGCGCACCAAAGAGTAGGCGATTATCCGAAAAACGACTGTAAAACTAAAAATGACAGGAGGCTTGATATGAAAGTTGCAATTTTTGGAGCAGGTACGATGGGCATTGGAATCGCTGAGCTATTTGCCGCCAATGGCCATACGGCATTAATGTATGCCAGCAGCGTTGCATCCGCTCAAAGACACAAAGAGAAGCTTGCGGTTAGTCTTGACAGGCGTATTAAAAAGGGCAAGATGACTGAAGAGTCAAAACAGACCATTATGGGCAATATCCTGATCGAAGAGAAAGCCGCGGCAGCAGACGCGGACCTTGTGATTGAGACTATCAAGGAAGATATGGCCGTTAAGAGGGAACTGTTCTTTGAATTGGATGCTATGTGTAAACCGGCAACGGTATTTGCATCCAACACCTCTGCTATGTCCATTACAGAGATGAGTCAGGGTTTGAAGCATCCCTTGATCGGCATGCACTTTTTCTTTCCGGTCCCCGCGATGAAACTGGTAGAAGTGGTTCGCGGAGCCAACACGCCGCAGGAAACATTTGATTTCGTAAAAAAGGTGTCAAGGGAAATAGGTAAAGAGCTTGTGGAAGTATCGGAGGCGCCAGGTTTTGTCGTAAATAGACTTATAGAACCGCTGATGAATGAGGCGATGAATCTGGTGGAGAGCGGCGTTGCGTCTGTGGAAGATATTGACAGGGCTATGGTATTTGGCCTCAATCACCCAATTGGCCCGCTGGCGCTGGCTGACGCTTCCGGACTTGACGTTGTACTGTCTATTATGGAAACTCTGTATTCTGAGACAGGAGACCCAAAGTACCGCCCATCTTTGCTCTTGCGAAAGATGGTTCGCGGCGGCAATCTGGGTAAGAAAACCGGTAAAGGCTTTTATGATTATAAATAGAGAAAGGACAAATTACCTATGTATGAAAACACATGTTTAAAAGGGCTCCGAGTTCTTGATGTGACCCGTTTTCTGGCCGGGCCCACGACCTGCCAGATCTTGAGCGATATGGGTGCGGATGTCTGGAAAATCGAGCGCCCGGGAACTGGCGATGATGGCAGAACATTTTCCCCGTTTAAAAACGGAGAATCTGGCTGGTACCATGCGTTTAACCGCAACAAGCGCAGCATCACTCTGGATTATACCAAACCGGAAGGCCGCGAACTGTTTTATGAGCTAGTCAAGCAGTGCGATGTACTCATTGAGAATAACGCTGCCGGTATAATGAAAAAGTATTATATAGACTATGAAAGTGTCGTTAAGTACAACCCCTCGATTATTTACGGTTCTATTTCCGGTTACGGACAGAAGGACAGTCCATATGTTAACTACCCGGCATTCGATGGCGTTGCTCAGGCTTTTGGCGGATTAATTTCTCTAAACGGACACGAAGATCAGCCGGGTATGAAAGTCGGAGTTGGTGTCATCGATGAGATTTCCGGTTATATGTGCACTATCGCCGTTCTGGGCGCGCTATATGAAAGAGAAAAGACCGGCAAAGGCCAGCATATAGATACTTGCATGGTAGATGCTTGTCTTAACTTTACCGAAAACGCCGTCACATATTACTCCTTCACCGGTGAGTCCATGCCCCGCTTCGGCAACGGGCACCCCTCCATTGGAATGACAGGCTGCTTCGACACTCTTGAAGGCAAGGATACTTTCTATATGAATATCTCTTCCGATAAGTTTGCATTGCTTATCCTGGATGCAATCGGACATCCCGAACTTAAGGACGACCCCCGTTGCGCAAGCAATCTGACTCGAAGGCAGAACAGTAAATTCCTGGAGAAGCTTGTCAACGAATACACGTCCAAGTTGCCTCGTGACGAAGTTATAGCGAAGTTCCAAGCTATGCGTATCCCTTGCTCACCGGTAAACAGCATCGAAGATTGTCTTAACGAGCCTCACTATAAGCAGCGTGGCATGATTGCTGAACTGGAGCATCCCAGAATCGGTAAGTATGCTGTTACTATGACCCCCTTCAAGATGTCCAGGAATACGTTCCGTAAGCCTGTAGCGGCAGAAGACCTAGGCGCCAGTAACGAGGACATTTACAAAGGAGTACTGCATAAAACAGATGAGGAATTTGCAAAGCTGAAAGAGCGAGAGGCAATTTAAAACAAATGTCCGTATAAAAAAATAAAAAGTATGGAGGTATTGTCATGCACGAATTCGAGAAAATTAGTGAGAAGGAACTGTATGATCTCAGAATGAAGGTCCGCAGAGTAGTGGAGGAGGAGTTGGAGCCCCTTGGCAATGAAATGGATAAGACCAATGTGTATCCGCAGGCCATGTGGGATATTGCCAAGAAGAACGACTTGTTTCGTCTCACTCTTCCTAAAAAGTACGGAGGAATGGGTCTTGGTAAGGAACAGTTTTTTACCCTTCTGGAAGAGATTGGACGTGGTAATCAGGCGATACGTATGTTCTTCCACATCGCCAACGGCATGGGCTGGGAGCTGCTTCACGATAACTGCAGCGAAAAGCTGAAAGATGAATTGCTGCCTAAGGTAGGTCTGGGTGAATATTTCATTGCCTTTGCTTTGACAGAACCCGACTGCGGTACCGGAGCGGATATCCGCACCACTGCTGTCCGAAAGGGCGACAATTGGATTCTAAACGGCAAAAAGACTCTGATTTCTTTCACCGATGTCTGCGATCAAATCAACATCGTAGCGGTTACTGATGATAGCAAGCGCAAAACAGGCGGAGCGCATACGACCTTCACGGTTCCCGTTAACACCCCGGGTCTGCGTATGGAGAACATGTCACACATGATGGGCTGCCGCGGTACGGGTCATGCGGATCTTATAATGGAAGATATGGAAATCCCTGATGAGTATCGTCTGGGTCCTGTCGGAGAAGGCCTGACGGTTGCTATCGACTCGCTGACGATTTCCCGTGCTTCCATGGCAGTCTGCATGCTTGGGCTCTCTCAGAGATTGCTTGAAATGTGCCTCAAGCGCGCTAATGACAGGGTCACCTTCGGGAAGCCGCTCATTCAGCGTCAGGCCATTCAGGAGAAGCTTGCCGATATGGCGACGGAAATTCACACGCTGCGCCTGCTGTGCAGAGATGTGGGGCAGAAGTTTGACTGCGGTGAGAATATTGATATGGTTGCATCAATGGCAAAGCTTTTCGCCACTAATGTCTCTCGCAATGTGACTGATACAGCTCTGGAGATATTCGGCGGTATTGGATACTTTGAAGACAACCCTTATGGCCCCCTTGAGCGCATGTATCGTGACTGCCGCGCCCTGTGGCTGGAGGAAGGACCTCCAACAATCCAGCGCCTTACCATAGTCCGTAATGTGATTGAGTTGAACGGAGAGATGAGAGTTAATAATTACGCATAAGGACGGATGCATTTATGGATTGCTTTTTGACCGAGGAACAAATCGAATTAAGAAACCTTGTCAGAGATTTTATGCGGAAACAAGTAAAACCACATATCGCTGAGTATGACCAAAGCGGCGAGTTCCCTGTGGAAATTTATCGAAAAGCCTTTGAGCTTGGCTTCCACGCGCTTCATATCCCTGAGGCTTATGGCGGCAGTGGCCTGGACTTTTCGACTATGGGGGTTCTGCTTGAGGAGATGGGGTATACGGATTCCGGCTTTGCGCTGACAGTTCTTGCCACCGGTACGCCTGTTGAATGCGTGCTCAGGTCCGGTACGGAAGAACAAAAGCAGCGTATGTGTGAGTTGGTCATACCTGGAGGCTTTGCCGCTTTGGGTCTGACAGAACCAAGCTGCGGTTCCGACGCGACGGCTTTGAGAAGCTCTTATAAAATTGAAGGTGACGCCGTAGTACTAAACGGCACAAAGACCTTTGTAACTAATGCCCAGGAATCCTGCGTGTTTGTCATGCTTGCTACGAGGGATAGATCTTTGGGGTCTAAAGGCATTTCAGCCTTTATGCTGGAAAGAGACACCCCGGGCCTGATTATCGGAAAGCATGAAGACAAGATGGGACTCAGGCTTTCAAACACCTGTGAAGTAGTGATGGATAATATTCGTGTGCCGATCAGCACGCTGATAGGCGAAGAAGGAACCGGTATGCGCACCGCGTTGGGGGCGCTGGATCCTGGCCGTTTGTACAATGCCGCTATTGCAACCGGTATTTGCCAGGCTGCTCTTGATGAGGCCGTAGCCTATGCGAAAATGCGCACCTCTTTTGGAAAACCACTTATCGAGCATCAGGCGATGCAAGTTATGCTGGCGGATATGGCGATTAAAACAGAAGCATCCCGTCAACTTGTAAGGCTTGGCATGGCGCGACTGGATGCCGGACTCAACGCGACAAAGGAAGCTTCTATGGCAAAAACCTTTTGTTCGGATTCCGCGGTTCAGGTGACAACGGATGCTATTCAGGTATTTGGCGGATACGGCTATTCTAAGGAATACCCCGTGGAAAAGATGATGCGCGACTCAAAGATCTTCCAGATTTTTGAGGGAACGAACCAGATTCAGCGACTTATCATTGCCAGGGAGCTGGCAAAAGCGTAAGTTGGCAAGAGTACATGACATGAATCTTATTGATTTAGATGAAAGGGACCCCTGATAGCCATGCATATGAGTATCGTAAGAAATGACTTGAGGGGAGCCCTTCTTGCGGTTGTTGTTTCATTACAAAATATACTGTGGAACGTGAAACAACAAACCGAAAAAATAGCTGTAGTTGGTGATTCTTGATGAGAGAGCGTAAACGAACGTACAGCGCGCAATGTATGAGAAGCACTGCGCCGCCTTATAGGACATCCGAACCCGAGTTTTACCGCTGCGCTGTTTGCGGTACGGTGAATGTGAGGTATCGCCCGCTGAATGATCAGATGCTTGTTCCTGCGGAAGTCGGGAACTGCTGTGGGCAGCCTCTCACTGAATTGTCTGCTTGTATGGATGTGAGGTCATGCAGCGGGGAACATGAAATGAAATATTGTGTGTTCGGGGGCTTTGCCCACAATACAGTCAGGGTCGAAGTGGCCGAAGGACTCCATCCTATGAATGAGGAGCATTATATAGAATGGATATTTCTACGCACCTTTCAGGGCGGGCAGATGAAATATCTTCCGTTCAAAGGGGAATCTGCAACTCTATTCTCAATGGCAAACGAAGATGCGTATGTCTTTTGTGACAGAGAGGTCTGTAGAATGGGATGGGAACACTGTCTGTTTCAATGCAAACGAGGATATGTGGCTTTCGCATATTGCAATCAGCATGGTTTGTTGAGGCTTCCGTTTTAAGTTTTAAGCCTGGAGATTTAAGGATTCAGTGGTGTGATTCGTGAAAGGAGAAAATAAATGCAGAAAAATATATTTAAAGATTTAAAGATACTAGATCATACCGTATACCTGTTAGGTAGTTATGCGTCGCAGGTATTTGCGGACCTGGGTGCCGAGGTCATCAAAATAGAGAATCCCAGATCAGGCGGTGACCCCGGGAGAACTGTGAAGCCGTTTATCAATGGAGTTAGCTATTATCACTCCGCACTTGACCGTAATAAAAAAAGTGTAACCCTTAACTTAAAGAGCAAAGAAGGCAAGGAAGCATATTTGCTCCTTTTGAAGGAGGCGGACATTGTTTTTGAGAACTTCAGGCCTGGTGTTATGAAGCGACTTGGCATTGACTATGAGGTAGAGAAGACAATCAAGCCGGACATTATCCACTGCGCCATCTCCGCTTTTGGTCAGGACGATCCCCGAAGCCTTTTGGCGCTTCACGACATGAACTTCCAGGCTATGTGCGGTTATATGTATGTCAATGGGCCCAGACATGGCGCGATCCATCTTGCGGACATGGCCAGCGCCATGGTTTCCGTACAGGATATGATGGCGGCGCTTCTGCAACGGAGTGCTACCGGCGAGGGGGCTTTTTGCGACGTTAAAATGTTTGATTCTATTGTGTGGTGGAATGCCAAATTGGACTCCAAGTACTGGTTTGACAACAAGCGTTTCGAGCCTGGAGATCTGGCATTCAAGACGCTTGGCACTTACATCTGGGAGACTAAAGACGGAGGTCATGTTGTCGTGTGCATCAGCGAGGAAAAATTCTTGGATGAGTTTATCAGACTGACCGGCATGGAAGAATTAAGACCTCATATGTTTGCAAAGCCTAAAGAGCAGCCCAAACTATTTGCTAAGATGGAAGCGTTCTTTAAGAGCAAAACGTTAGATGAGTGGAAAGAGTGGATAGGCGACAAAGACATTTGCGCAACATGTGTGATGAATAAAGAAGAGGCTGTTGACTACATTCTAGAACAGAACACAGGGCTGATGGAAGTCTGCGACTACCCCTTGACAGGGAAAACGCTTCAAACCCGCATTCCACATGATATCAGTTCGATTCCACTTGTACCGCTTCACTCGGCAATGGCTCCACCGGCTTTGGGGGAACAAAATCTCGAAGTGCTGGAGCAGGTTGGATATACAAGGGCGGAAATTAATGAGATGGCTGACCGCGGCGCTTGTGGACCAATTTCATAACGCTTTCAAATAAGACGGTTAATTAAGAGACAACATTAAATGAACTGAGAGTAGTCATATGAGAATAACTTCGGGGTTGAGCGCCCAACACCTGCACAGGCGAACGGATGACTGACCTCCCTCAAATATCGTGTGTTGAAAGAAGGGGACATATAGTGAATCAAGTTATTATGTTATCATTAATTGGTTTGATAGGTGCAATTGCAGTATTGATGATCCTTGCCTATAAAAACTGGTCGACTATTATTTACAGCGCTTTGGCTGCCCTTATTGTCTGTGTGTTCAGCGGCATGGAACCATGGGACGGGCTGATTAACAATTGGGCAAAGGGAACTGGTAACTATGTCGCAACCTGGCTTATTCTGTTTGCAGCCGGTTCTATTTTCGGGAAAATATACCAGGAAAGTGGCGCTGCCGCCACAATTGCGTCTACACTTGCAAAGACATTCGGCGAAAAAAACGCCATAATCCCGATTCTCCTGTCATCTGTAATACTGGGCATGTCCGGAATCAGCTCGTTCGTACTGATTTTTTGTATCTATCCCATCGCATTGGATTTATTTGCCAAGGCTAACATGAGCAAACGGCTCTTGCCAGCGGTTTTTTGCTACAGCGTGTGGACGGTCGCGGCGGTTGCGCCAGGCTCCGCACAGGCCACTAATCTTATTCCTATGAACATTTTGGGAACTACCGCGATGGCGGGTGCTGTACCTGGTTTCGTATTCGCGATTGTAGTTGCAGTTGTCAATACGCTTTATATTGGTTATGAGTCAAAAAAGCTTGCGGCGCATGGCATATTTTTTGAGGATCACGATTCTGTGAAACGTGGAGAAGACGAACAATTGCCTGGTCTTATTCCTGCACTCATTCCGATTGCCGTTGTCATCGTTGGATTCAACGTTTTTCATTGGCCAGTTGAAATTGCGCTGGTTCTAGGTATTTTGCTGGCAATTGTCCTTTTCTTCAAAAATATCAAACTCTCTAAGTGGGTCGAGACACTGACCGAAGGGGCGACAACATCTGTAGGTGTGTTGATGACTACCTCCGTAATTGTCGGCTTTGGCGCTGTAGTTGTTCTCACTCCCGTGTATGGCATTGTGATGCAGTGGGTCTCCAACTCATCCATGAATCCTTATCTGCTCGCTGCTATAGCCGCAAATGTATTTGCGCTTATTCTGGGGTCCGCCACCAGCTCCGTAAACCTCTCCATGCAAACATTGGGGCCAGTATTCATTGAGTATGGTGCGCAGGGTTATAACCTTGGTTTTATTCATCGTATCATATCACAGGCTGCAATGGGGTTGGATACGCTTCCTCATTGCGGTGCCTTGCTGGTTGTGTTCGCAGTGTGCGGCGTCAATCATAAATTATCCTATAAATACTGCTTTGTCACCACGGTTCTAGTTCCGGTCGCGGTTACATTCCTCATACAGCTTCCACTATGCATGATTCTGGATAAATTTTGAAAAAATGCTCAAACCCACAGTGCATATATAAGATCCTAAGCTTTGCTGGGATATCGAGGTAGAATTTGTACAATTGATTTGGAGGTTGGAATATGGAACTAAGTGAAGCCATACTAAACCGGAGAAGCATTCGCAAATACAGTAACAAAGCAATACCTGATAATGTGTTAGTTGGCATATTGGAGGCAGGATTAGCGGCGCCTTCTGGAATTAATTTACAGCCCTGGTATTTTGTCGCGCTAAAAAGTGAGGACAGCAAGCAAGAGTATCTGAAGATTATGGAGAGTGTTAACGCTTATGTAACCCCCGAGCTAGAGAAACGCTTTTCAAGCAGCAGTCCGCAAACCATAAAAGACACTCAAAAATTTCTGTTGAGCATGGGTAACGCGCCCGTTATCTTATTGGTATTCCTATATAAAGATGAGTATGAAGACAAACAAACCGCAATCATGGGTACGGCAGCCGCGACGCAAAACATTCTGTTGGCAGCCTATGATAAAGGTATTGGCTCGTGTTGGCTTACGGCTCCTATTCAGGCCGGCTATGGAGCAAAGATGCGTGATATGTTCGCTCCGGGAAAAGGTGAATTGGTATCTGTCGTAACCTTGGGTTATCCTGATGAATCTCCTAAAATGCCAAGCAGGCGGGAAGGACGATATATTATTAATTAACAAATAAGGAGACAAGTACATATGGGCATTATTTTGACAGATGAACAAGCTGAATTAAAGGCTTTAATCGGTTCCTTTATGAAAAAAGAGGTAAAGCCTGACTTGCAGGAATTAGATGAAAGCGGAGAATTTCCCGTTGAAATCTACAAAAAGGCCTTTGAGTTGGGCTTCCACTGCCTGGATATTCCCGAAGCCTACGGGGGCAGCGGCCTTGACCACACCACAATGGGAGTTTTGCTTGAAGAAATGGGATATACGGATCCCGGATTCGCAATAACTATTTTGTGTACATCTTTAGCTCTCAAATGTGTACTGATCGGCGGCAATGAGGAGCAGAAAAAGAAGGTATGTGACATTATTGTTCCGGGAGGCTTCGGCGCCTTTTGTCTGACAGAGCCGGGCAGCGGCTCCGACTCTGTTGCTATGCGAACCACTTACCGTAGAGACGGCGACAGTTATGTACTCAACGGTACAAAGTGCTTTGTTACTAACGGGCAGGAAGCGAGTGTCTTTATTGTCTTTGCCACGAAGGACCGTTCACTGGGCGCCAAGGGTATCTCTGCTTTTGTTGTAGAGCGCGGAGCTCCTGGCCTTACTGCCGGAAAACATGAGAACAAGATGGGGCTGCGGCTATCCAACACCACAGATCTTGCGTTGGATGAGGTGCGGGTTTCTGCGGATTGCCTGCTGGGCGAAGAAGGCAAGGGCATGCACATTGCGCTGGCAGGACTGGATGCTGGAAGGCTGAACAATGCGGCAATTGCCACAGGAATTTGTCATGCGGCGTTGGACGCGGCGGTTGAATACGCAAAACAGCGTACGTCTTTTGACGTCCCTATTATTCGTCATCAGGCCATTCAGATGATGCTGGCGGATATGGCGATGGATGCTGAGGCAGCAAGACTCTTAGTATACAGCGGTATGCAGGTGCTGGATTCAGGCAAAAAGGCCAGTAAAGAAGCCTCCATGGCCAAAGCTTTCTGTGGTGACGCTGCTGTGAGGGTGGCTACTAATGCGGTTCAGGTGCTGGGCGGCTACGGTTACAGTAAGGAATATCCTGTTGAAAAAATGATGAGAGATTCCAAGATATTCCAAATCTTCGAGGGAACAAACCAAATTCAACGCATAGTAATTGCCCGGGAGTTGGAAAAGAAATAAAAAGCACAGTAGGATTTTACAGCGCTGTATAATAAGACAAGGGGGACTCGAATGGAATTTAAAGGGCTTCTCTATGAAAAAAGAGATCGAATTGGTATCATCTCGTTTCACCGGCCGGAGGTACTCAACGCAATGAATACCGAAACTGTTGTGGAGATGAAAAAAATCTTTGCAATGATGGAGGATGACACGGATATTCGTTGCGTTATTTTAACAGGAGAAGGCTCCCGTGCCTTTTGCGCAGGGGGAGATATAGACGAGGAAGCGGAAAAAGACGTGATTTCTGCCTATGAATTTGTGCGGGTCGGCGGTCAGCTTCTGGAAACCATTGAGCGCTTCAAAGCGCCGGTGATTGCTGCCATCAATGGCTATTGTCTGGGCGGGGGCGTGGAGTTTGCCATAGCTTGTGACCTTCGCATTGCCGCTGACAATGCCTTGCTTGGATCTCCGGAAATTAACCTTGGGGTGTTTCCCGGTTGGGGAGGCACACAGCGCCTGCCCCGTATTATAGGGATGTCAAAGGCGCGTGAAATGATTTATACCGGAGATAAGTATACTGCCCGGCAGGCTCTGGAGATGGGGCTTGTTGATAAAGTAGTTCCCGCGGAGCGTCTTATGGAGGAATCATTGGCTCTGGCGGAAAAGATAGCCTCCAAGGCGCCAATGGCAATCCGCTATATAAAAACCTCCATTTATGACGGGATGCAGTGCGACCTGCAGCGGGCGCTGCAAATGGAAAGCGCGCTTTTTGCGCATCTTTACTCCACACAGGATATGAAAGAAGCCTATGCCGCTTTCTTTGAAAAACGCGCACCAAAGGATTTTATTGGAAGATAATTACCTAGCCCGGATAAACCGATGTACGGGCGGCATTCTGCCGCCCGTACAAAATTGGCCAAAAGATTTTGCCATCTTGCGTCGAATTTCATTCCTAAGGGCCTAACCCGGATGCTTCACGCGTATACAAGTTCTGAAATTGAAGGAAGTGATTTTTGTAAAATGAGCGAAAACATAGAACTGAACCGCGACGAAGGCGGACTGGTAAGAGAGGAAACTCAGAGTAATATCTATGTTAAACCTGTCTACACCCCGGAGGATATTAAAGACAATGACTATGCCGGGGATATCGCCGACCCTGGCTGTTATCCCTTTACCCGTGGAATCTATCCCAAGATGTATCGTGACCGGCTGTGGCTGAAAGCCTTCCTGGTCAGCTATGACACTCCGGAATCGACCAATGCGGCATTTAAATCTTATATAGAAAATGGTATGAATGATCTGCGTCTTACATGCGATTTGCCTACACAAAATGGCTTGGATCCTGATCATCCCCTTGCTCTGTCCGCCATGTTTTGCGGCGGGATCGCCTCCTATGCCATAAATACCTACGAGACCATGCTGGAAGGTCTGCCTCTGGAAAATACGGTTTACGAGGGGGGATTTATGAATGTGCTGGACGCCATCTATTTTCATGGCTTGTTGGTCGCCATGATTGAGAACAGAGGCGGAGATATCAGCAAACTGCTTGGTACGGATATTGCCGATCCCATCCGCAGCAAGCTTGTTTACGGAGACCCCTCCTGGCCTACTGAGGTAGAACGCCGTGTTCTTATGGATCATATTGAGTACTGTCTGGAGTATACTCCTAAGTGGAAGCCCGTAGTGCCCAACGGCATAGACCCCTGCCAGGCCGGAATGAATGCTGTTCATGAATTGGGCGAGGTTATTGCTGTCTGTACTGCTATCATTGATGATTTTTGTCAGCGCGGCCATACTATCGATGAGTTCGGTCCTATGGTAGTAGCAATGGATGCTGAGTCCGATTTTTTTGAAAGCATTGCCAAGTTCCGCGCCGCCCGCCGGATGTGGGCCAAGATTGCCAAAGAGCGTTTCGGCGCAGCCAAGAAGTCCACTATGGCTCTTAAAATAGGTATCCGTACCTCCGGCTTGTCTCTCCAGGCGCAGAAGCCGCTAAACAATGCGGCTCGTGTTACGATACAGACTCTTGCCGGCGTGCTGGGAGGCGTAAACTCGATTGATGCTTGCAGTATTGACGAAGCCATTGGTCTTCCCTCTTATGAAGCCCGTATGTTTACCCTGGATATGCAGCATATTATATCTCACGAGGCTAATATCCCGCTTACCGCCGACCCTTTGGGAGGCTCGTACTATTTGGAATGGCTTACGGATAAGCTTGAAGCCGATGCGAACGAGTACTTGAAGGAAGTAGAAAAAAACGGCGGTATTTACGCCTGCCTTGAGAGTGGTTGGCTCTATCGCGTGATGGAGGAAGACCGCTTACGCGTCCAGCATGAAAAGGCGGAAGGGAAACGTCTGATTGTCGGCCTCAACGCCTTTACAGGAGAGGATGGTGCTGTGAGCAAGGCAATTGCTGACTGCGCGTACACGGTACCTCCTGAAAGCATTCGTCAAGAAAGGATTGCCGAAGTTAAAGCGTACCGGGCCTCCCGCGATCCCGAGGCTGTAGCGCAGGCTATTCGCAGGCTGTATTCCGATACAAAAAATGGGGTTAACGTGTCTCGCGCTGTTATTGACGGCGGAAAGGTTGGCATGACTATTGGCGAGGTGTGTGGCGTGGTTCGCCTGGGTTACGGCCTGGGCTATGATTCCGTGGATATGATTCCAACCCCGGATTATGTCGCGGAGGCGCTTAAGGAAATTATGAGGTAGGTGTGTAAAAATATGGCCAAAAAAGCCAGAGTGTTAGTTGCCAAGGTTGGTTGCGATATTCATGAGCGCGGCGCGCTTACATTGATTAATGTATTCCGTGACGCGGGTATGGAGGTCATTTATACCGGACGTTACCAATCGGAGGAGGGCGTCGTCAATGCGGCGGTCACAGAGGACGTTGACCTTATCGCGGTATCAGATTTGACAGGCAGCTTAGTCATTATTTGCCGTAAGATTCTTGAAGAGCTGCGCCGTCTTGAGATGGATATTCCTGTTATATGCGGCGGTCTGCTTACCAAGAAAGACGTTACGGATTTAATTGACATGGGTGTAAAGGCTTGCTTTGGTACCGGAAGCTCAATTGATGAATGTCTGTGTAAGGTCAAAGAGATTGTCGGGATGTGATTATTTATGCACAGTGACTTAGTGGAATCGAGGTGGTAATAATGGGGGAGCTTCACATTCCTGACCTGATTGGACGGCTCAGTAAGGGGGATTGGAGAGTGCTTGGGAGAGCAATTACCATCGTAGAGAATAATTTCGAAGGCAAGGATCAGATTCTTGATTATGCGTATCGAACAGCAAGAGAGGATTGCTTTATCATTGGTATTACCGGAGCTAGCGGCGCTGGGAAGTCTACATTGATTGATAAGGTGATTAAAGCTTATCGCAGCATGGGAAAACGAGTAGGCGTAATTGCGGTAGACCCAAGCTCGCCCTATACAGGCGGCGCCGTATTGGGCGATAGAATACGCATGGGTATGCATAATAGAGATATGGGCGTTTTCATCCGGTCATTTGGCAGCCGCGGCTCCCTTGGAGGAATTTCACAAGGGGCAAAAGAAGTTTTATACCTATACAAATCCTTTGGGTTTGACGTAATTTTATTTGAAAGCCTTGGCGTTGGTCAGGCGGAAACCGACATAACAAATTTCGTAGACGTGACCGCCGTTGTATTGGCGCCCGGAAATGGCGATAATATTCAGCTTGCCAAGGCAGGCACTCAGGAAATAGCCGACATATTCGTCATTAACAAAGCGGATAGGCCGGAAGCTGAAACACTCTGCATCCAGCTGCTTTCAACCTTCGATATGATCCCCGAAGAACAGCGGCCAATGATAACTAAAACAGCAGCTACCGAGAATAAAGGAATTGATGAATTGGTAGAACTGTTTAAAAAAGCAAGCGTTAAATTATTGCCCTTTCGCAGTACAAAAAAGCAAGCCCGGATAGAGAACGAGGTGTTCATTGGCGCGACGCGTTACTTTGAACAAAAGCTGAGAAGTAAGGCGCGTACGCTTGCCGCTGATGTTCTTGCCGGAAAATTGACGCCTTTTGAGGCGGCAGTTCAGCTTGGGGAGAAAATTTATATCATGGACTGAACTGCATTCCATTGCTATTATATCGCAGGAGTGGAGAAAAGTCGGATATATTGATGTAAAGGATGGAGGCATGAACTATTAACTTGATGTTGATGTAGGGTTGTCTATATACAACCTCCTACAGGAAATGCCATACTCTATAGGCTTTTATATGATCGATTTATAGTCTCCGATGTTGCATACTATTGCACAATCGGAGGCTTTTTTAGTTGCATATGCTTTTACCTCCTAACCCGGATAAACCTTATGTAAAATAACCCAATAAAAAGAATACATATTATTTTGCATAGGACAAAACAGCCTAACCATAGATTAATAGAAAGGAGCTATAAAGGAGCTATATAGGAGGCGGTTACATGAAGCAGACGGATTTTTCAAACATAGACTTCGATGCTTTAAAAAATGTAGACATAAGAACTGTAGACCCTGAAGACTTAATTGACTTAAACGATGTAAAAATTTCTACCGACCTGCCTAAGCAGGAGCGCATCAGAGAATTTGTCCGTCAGATAAAAAATCCTTATTGCTACAAAGTAGGGAAAATTGTGGTTAAGGTTGGCTTTTCCGATGATGGAGTGACATTGGAGGACCGGCTTGAGCATTATCTTAGA
>Ga0153950_1000573_pt1 | contig 16454 bp, 34 predicted proteins | sample TSNJ034MetaG_FD_104737 | JGI IMG/M metagenome (GOLD analysis project Ga0153950, IMG submission 104737) | Attine ant fungus gardens microbial communities from New Jersey, USA - TSNJ034 MetaG | ecosystem: Host-associated > Fungi > Mycelium > Unclassified | place: USA: New Jersey, Wharton State...
CATTCTCTGATATTGATTATACCTATGAAAACAAAGTTTATGGTACATGGAAAACAGCAAATCCCTATAATGTGCCAACTGAACTGCTTTATTATGATACATCTCGTGTTAAAGAGATAAGAGAATCTGTAAAATGGCTACAATGGGAATTGGTAGAAGCTGGTTATGACATTGCTATCGATGGTAAATTTGGGGTTAAAACCAAAGCGGCGTTGGGTAAATTCCAGGCATCATGTAAAATAAAAATAGATAATGTCTGTGGTCCGATAACCGTAAAATGTTTGATAGCAGCATGATTTCGCAGTAATCAGATAAGCCTCAGAGTAAAATTTGGGGCTTAATCTTGTTTGACAAAGAATTAAATGTTTGCTATGATAGGTGGTGAAAATAATGGGTATATCAGAAATAATTTCTCTTGCAGTATCTATTACATTATGTGGATTAACCATTTTGACATTTTCGAAAAACGGAAATAAAGATACATCGAAAGATGGTGAATGGAAAGGTACTCTTAATGAAAAGTTAAAGAACATAAAAGAGGATCTTGAGGAAATAAAAGAAATGGTTAATCAAACTACGAAAGATAACAAAGATTCTGTAAGGCGTTTGCATGAACGAATAGACCGGCACCTTCGAGAAGACCACGGCTATAAAATAACCAAAGCTGATGAAGAAAAGGAGAATAAATGAACATTGAGCAAAAAATTGACAAAGTAGAAAATGAAGTTGAAAAAGCAGAACGCGATATTGATCATTCGTGGGCATGGGAAATGTTACAGATGACAAAACGTATCAATACATGGCTCTGTAGTATTATAATTGCATTGATTGTTGTTGTCGTTGGACAATACTGTCTCTATACTTATGAACGCCTACAATATGAATATACTACATCGATTGAAGCCACAGGAGTTTATGCAGCCGGAAATTCAAATCTGGTAACATCACAAGATGTTTCAGAAGAAACATGGAAATTATTTTTAGAATATATGGAGTGGTTAGATGGCAACAGTCAAAGTGACGAAAACTAGAAAAAAGAAAAAAAGTAATTCCAATAGTAATTCCCGGGGAACGAAAGTAAGAAAAAATTAAGAACGTTAAGGCGTTCTTTTTTATTGGAGGCGATAATGGCAGAAAAACGCCCAAAGCTATGTAATTTTGTTAAAAAAGAACTTGAATTTTTTATTGAAAACTGCAATTTTACAGATGAAGAATTGCAGTTTTTCAATTTAAGAGCAAAAAACAAAAGTATGATTGAAATATGTGATATAATGCATATAAAGGAATCGAAAGCAACCACCTTATCAAACAAGGTAAATAAAAAGATAATCAAAGTTTTATAAAAGAATTTAGAGCGGCAATCGCGAGGATTTCTCGTGTGTTGCCGTTCTTTTTTTATGCGAAAATATATTTAGATTAATAAATTTGATTGTCGAATAAAAGTTTTTTTGGATTGTTGAAAATTTTTATTGATGGATAAATAAATGAAATATATATAAATCGCAAGGAGAAGCTTATGGCGTATGAAGAAAGCTACACAAGATATAGCGCAGAAAACGTATTTACTGGTTTGATAAGCGAAAATGGCGATATTTACAACGCTAATTACAGAGGCGCGAGAGATAAAATTGGAATTGATAATGAACGAGAATCCGAACTTTTGAAATTAATAGAAGAACAAGAAGAAATCATAAAAAATTATTATGAAAAACTTGTTGATTTAGGCGTAATTACTCCTAAAAAAAGCGCAGAAGAAATCGCCATGGAGCAAGCTATTGAACAGGCTAGAATTAATCAGCAGTTATTAGAAGCCATAGGCGCATTAAATGCAGAAATAAAGGAATTGAAAGGAGCTGGAACAAATGTCAATGATAGATATGGTGTTGAATCTTGCGGAAAGTCAGACGAGCAAAATAGCGCAGATAACGGGAAGAAGCCCACAACAAGTAAAGGAAGCTCTGGCACAAGGAAAAAAGGTACTTCCGGGTCTGATCAATAATCCTGATAGCGGAATTGATACACTTAAAAATATGGGCGTTGATAAGGCATTTTTAAATAATATGTTTAAAAAATATGGGAAATATTCTTCAAAATTGGGTTTGGACACAAACAATCTAAAATCAATGGTTGACAATCTTGGAAATGCAATTAATGCAAATGGACCAAATAATAACACATCAAATCCGTCTGTAAGAAAAACAGATACGAAATTTGATAGTTCGAGATACCCGAGAGTATAGGTATTATTGGCATCATGCCTTTGATATAAAACAAAATCAGAAAGGAGAAATACTATGGCATTTAACAGTTCAGGCAATGAAATGGTAGATAATGTTGGATATCCCAGCATTGGCTACGGCGGAGTTGGCTATGGCGGTGGATTTGGCGGCAGTGGAGTACTTATACTGCTTGTAGTCGTGGTCTTATGGTGTCTTTTTAAAGATGGTCACGGACACGGCGGCGGATACGATCATGGTTATCCCGGAGTTGGCTATGGCAATGGTTGCGGCCCTTGTGTACAGCCTACTTACAAGGATGAGAGTAACTGGGAGCAGGAATCTCACTTAAAAGACAAATTATGCTGCGTTGAAAAAGACATCTGGAAAACAGATCAAGATGTATGGAAAACCGCATGTGAAACACAGAAAGAGGTTCACTGCGAAGGTGAAAAGACTCGTGCACTGATCGAACAGAACTATATCCAGGATCTGCGCGATAAGATCGCAGAACAAAATACGAAGATTCAGACTATGAAAAATGAGGCATTCACCGAACGCAAAATAGATCAGGTGCTGGGTGCTATTAATTGCACAAATCAGCGCATTGGCATGTTGGAATGTGAAGTACCTAAACGTCCTCCATTCTACGCTTGCGGCGGCGAACCGACTATCTATGACTACCCTCCGCGTAATTATGAATGTAATTACCCCCGGCGCGGCAAATGCGATGGCTATGATTATGGCGTTGCATAACAGATAGAGAGATATTAAGTTAATCGGCGGAGCAATCACCGTTGCTCTGCCGACTGACTTAACCATCAGCGAGGTGATAATATGAACGTTACTGGATTGATTTTTCTTGGTGCTGGTTATTTATTAGGCAATCCAGCTGCAAGAGATAAAGTTGGTGTCATGCTTCAGCAACTTGCCGGACAGGGAATTGACACACTAAGCAGAATGGAAAATGTACAACCTGTACAACCTGCAAAACCGAAAGAATAATGGCGCTGAATGGTCCAACTTACTTGTTAATATAGTTATTCTTGCATTAACAGTTGAAATTGTTGGACTAAATTATAAAAACATTGCGCTGAATGCTCAAAATGTCCGGCTTAATCGGCAAAATGTTGAAAATAACAGGCAGAGTGCTCAAACCGGAAAACAATCTCTTGAGGTTTTAAAGGACATCAGAGAAAAAATCGATAGATTGTAAAAACACAGACAGATAAAAAGAATATAGCAATAGAGTGCATATCCGCACCATTTAACCGCAGTGTGGGATAGCCCACACTAATTTTTTATTTAAAGGAGGATTTTAAAATGTTAGACACATATACAAATACAGACCAAACACTTACCACCGGAGAAACTCTTGCATTCAACAATAACCGAATTTTGACCGGATGTACAGTTACTCATTCTGCCGGTTCTGCTGGAATCGATCTTAATAAACCTGGAATCTATATGGTTCACTTTAATGGAGATGCCGCAGAATCTGGTGTAGCCGGAGACATTACAGTACAGCTATTTGTCGATGGTGTATTATATCCTGGCGCAGAGGCAACTGCTACCAGTGGCGCTATTACCACTATTGTTAATCTGGACTTTGAGACTCTCGTTAGAGTAAGGCCAGATTGTGGTCCTTGTGGAAATCCAATTACTACAATTACATTTGTTGATACTGGCGTTGGAGCTGTTTTCAGCAATGCCGAAGTTGTTGTAACGAAGATTTGTTAAGGGAGGTATGAATATGCCTTATGATGAAATGAATAGAAATTCCATGAATTCCTCAGAAATGAGAAATCCGAACACAGATATACACGATATTTTAATGAAAATTGATAAAATATTGTTGTGGCACAAATGTTTTAACAATAAAGCAATGAAAGTGTGTCAATCGTCCGGTTATAATGGTTTTAAGCGCCTGCATAGGTACAACACGAGATGCTTTTTAAACTGGCACATGTGTCTTGAAAATGAAGCTTTTGACAAATTTAGGTTCATTCTTGAAACTGATTATGAAGATTTTGATTATACTTCAAGAACATTGATCGATCATCTTAAAAATTGGGATATGAAATTGGGCCAGGATATTGAAAAGCTGGCTATGCTTAATAATGAATACAGAATGCTTGCAGGAGTTGGAAATAAGACAGCAAAAAAAGCATTGCGTAAAATGACTAAAAACCATGAAAAAACAGGCCGTTGGCACAAAAGATTTGAAGAAACCAAATCGGCACATGATCAGCATGAGTTAGATGATTGGCTTCACGAAAAATACAAGAAAAAAGAAGAAAAAATGAAATAGGCGGTGGTATATGGTGTCAGTCGAGACATGGAGAACCGAGATAAGCAATTTTATTCCAAAGCTTTTGGATGGTGAAATAAATGAAAAAAATGCCATATTGCTTAACGCGCTATTTGGACTTAAGAGGCAGTTCTCGTATATAGCCGATGAAAATACTGATTCATCCGCCCTGATGAATAATGCAGTCAAATATGAGCCACAGGACACAAAAGATATCGACCACCGGCTTGAGATTGTTGATTTTATTCCCCACAGCCGAATTGATAATCTCAAACAGGAGTCATTAATACAATTTATAGAGTACATGAAGCAAAAGGGATTAGAACAAACATCTGATGCCCCGGAATACCATGGTGAGCTTGCAGAATCAGCCATAAAGAAAATGCTTAAGATTGACGAGCAAATAGCTGAAATGCTTTATAAGTCTGCCGACAAGCAAGAAAAAGACCTAATCAAAAATAGCTATAAACAGATACTGAAAGAGATCGATTCAAAATAAGAGAGGTGGAAATGATAGCAAAAAGGGAATTAAATGAAGTGATTAATGATCTTGTACAACATTTTAAAAATAAGATACAGAATGATCGAGACAAAGAATGCCAGGTTTACAACCACATCCAGCTTGCAGAATGCTATCTTTTACAGGGTAAGGATAATAAGGCATTAAAAACACTTTATGATACTTTTATGCTATCAGAACCGCGCCCCACAGTCTGCTATAAAATAGCCAGTATTTACTTTGATCAGAAAAAATATGATCAGGCTCATTCTTGGTTAGAGATAGCGGTTAATGCGGAATTTAATTATAATACGCTTGCAAAAATGGCTCCATAGTGTTATACTTCACTTGTCTAGAAAGAGTATACCAATTGAACTGTGGAAACACTTTTCAGAAAAACCCCAAGTATTTATGAACTTGGGGTTTTTGATGGCATCCGGATTCGAACCGGCTAACGTTGCTGACACTTGTCTTTTACTATTGCTTTCATGCGCGCCTTACTTGCAATAGAAACGGGTACCGCCCCCTCACAAAATTCGCATTTATTAGCACCACACACCATCATGTTTAATATAAAAGTCACGCAACCCACCCCGTACTTTCCTGATGTCCAGTTGTTCCTTGCAACATCCCAACCCAAAAAGTTAAATTACTGATTTCATAAGTTTATTAATATATTCACATTCTTTTTTATGACGCTCATTCTCACTGGAAAGCATAGTATTGATGTAAGAACGGATTAAATCCTTGGCTTTTTCATCATCCTTTTCTGTTAAAAAGCATTGAATCGGTCCAAGGTATTGTTTAGGACAGCCTATTTCACTCTTCTTAATCTGTCTTGGATAGTCATGTTTTCGCATAAAAACCATTTCCTTTTCTTCAAATCCTTCGAGTGTTTCTGTTTTGAACTGTCCGCCATAATCAAATCCATATTTATATAATTCCATTAGTATTTTTACCTCCGCTAAATAAAATATTGCCGGTTTTGGTACCGGCGAACCCGTTTTTGTTGTGGCCATTATCCGCTTGGCTCTAAATGTTTAGCCACGCTTTATTTTCGTGGACTTATTTTAAGGTGATTCTGTCATTGTCAACACCATAGCTTTCATAATTTAATTTTTCTGCTTTTTCTTTGTTAATAAGAAATGTCCTCCATAGATAATCTTTCCTTTCCCAACATAGTCTTTAAATATTAAGTTCATCATCATAAAGAACTGCATTTTCTCTGTCCGTCTCTTCAACGCTCTCACAGCACCGTTCCAGATAACCATCTAAATTCACATCATTATCAAAATGATAAATATGTCCATTAAAAATTACATTTACACCATCTTGTTTTTTCATTTTATTTCCTTTCCTCAGCTCCTGCCGTAAATTTTAATTGTATGTATTAAGACTTCCGCAAACGCATGGAATTGAAGTATCACATACTCCACCAAATTCGTCTTTATCATCTTCCTGAAAAGCTTCCGGATCATTTGATTCCGTCCAGTGGCGATATGACTGGCATCCGTAGCATATTGAGTCTTTTTCTAATTTATATCGTGGTTCCATTTTTATCCTTTCTTGTCAGAATATTATCCTGATCTTAATAATATTATACTCCATTAGCGGTTAATATGAAAGTGGAAAGGGCAGAAAAACCGCCCTAATCCTTTAATAATAATCATAAATTAGCCTTAAATGTAGCTTCGGCGTCTTCTCGGGAGAGGAATACAGTACTTCCAATTTGATGATCAGGAAAACCATCAATATTATCATAAATACCATTAAGCAACTTCCAATAATAGTAAATATAGTATTTGCATATCTCAATGCTAATAATTTCATATGTTGAAACAAAGCCTCTTGATCCGCTCACTCCATAAACTTTATCACCAACTTTACATTGCAATATCACAATAAGTCCCTGTTCTTCCGCATCCTCAAATGGTGCAAGTTTACAACATATATCTTCTAAAGAATACGTGTCTCCCAAGTCATTATCTGGCAATGATGCAGGCAATGCAAAGCCTTTTTCTTTGTTAGTGTACTCTGTCATTCTATTCATACTCTTAACTCCTTTTCCTATTTCTTCTTAATGCATTTAGTTTCTCTTTTTTGATACTTTCAAGTTCTTGAATGCGTTTGCGATATGTATCAATTTCAGTCTGTAACTGACTATTTGGGACTATTTGTTTTCGTTCAGAATAACCAAACATTTCGTTTGTAATATTTATCGCCGTTGCTAGTGAATCAGCAAGACTTAACAATTTTTCATTTGCGTCAATACGCTTATTCAGCCGCTTAATTTCTTCTGTTTCTTTATAGACATGCCATTTCGCTTCTTTTCTGCGCTTATTAGCAATTGCATTTTTCTCTGCCTTTAATTTTGCGGATTTAATTTGCTTATCTTCCCATGCTTCACGCCGCCTCTCTGCTTCTCTACATTCCTTGATATAATCTTGCGCTTCTATATTATCATATTCTGAAAACGAACATGGAGGCTCAGTATCATAACACATTGATGGATAACATAATTCAGCTTCTCTAATTGGACACGTATCGCAATCCTCGCCTATTGGTTCTCCGTTATAAAGCATAATATCACTCCTTAATTTTTATTGTCTTCCATCTATATTATAAATCATCCTCAATATAGATGGAAGAGTAATCCATCGCATTATCCATCAGCTAAACAAGATACACATTATAACCATAAGAAATGCTATAAAGACTGTTGATAGCATAATAAATCCATCACCTGAGAAATATCCAATAAGCATAATAACTATACCAAGTACCACGGCTGCGGATATTATAACTATCCGCAGTATGGTTCTTTCGCTGATAACCGGCTTCTCCGGCTCAGCTTCGGCTGACTTCATGTATTCATAGCAACGCAGCAAAACATCCATATCAATTTCCGGCTGCTCTGATTGCTCAATAGTAATTTTGCTTTTCATATCAAGTCCTCCGTTTCTTCTGTCATGCCCTTAAGTAGGGCGAATATACACTTAAGTTTCCTGATGTTAAGCTTGTTTAACCGCTTGGTTATTGCTTCTACCAAATTTATTCTTTCCATGAATCCTGCTTTCTCCCCGGTTTACCGCCGGGGCCGGTTGATTATTTGATATTATGTTAATCTACAAAAGTATTTTTCTGATAATCCCAGATACCTAACACCTCATCATTTAATATGATAGTGTCCCTCAGGTATCCGCAGGGTTCATATTTTAAGTCTGTGATATCTTTATACCCAAGACTCCTTAATCCCTTTTCTACTGATTCATAATCTTTCATGATTAATCCCCCATATCCATTCTTATCTGCATGTTACTATTTGCTATCTGGTTTTCCAGAATTAATGGCGGTACATATGCATCCACAATTGCAATAGCTGCCTCGCATTGATTGCGCTTGATCGCCTTGTAGGTACTTACGCCGAACTGCCGCCGGATTTCACAATGAATATCACTGTACAGCTTCTGCCGGATGCATCTGTCTTTATATGCGTTGCTTTCTTTACCGCCAAGACAGTGTACGCCCTTCTTCTGTACCGCTCTGGTGATTTTATCCATGTCTACCCCGAGTAATGGTAATTCTTGCTTAAAATCCCGCATATCCTGCTTAAAATCGTTTAAATCTTTGTCGATGGCAATAATTTTTTCATCCTGCTTTTTCACCTGACGTTCCAATTCCACGGCGTTTTGGGCAAGTTGGAGAAATTTTTCATTCTGTGTCATTTCGGGAAGATTTGATACAACGGATTTTAGGGTTTCTTCTACTTTGAGGAAATAATCGCGAGCCTGTTCGCCGCGTTCATTTTGTTGGAGCATACAGAGTTTCTTGGCAAATGGGACAGAAAGTTTATAATCAACTTTTGAAACGATTTTAGTCCCCCTACCCTGCGGCATTACGACATCTTCCTCAGTGAAGGTCTCCTGATAATCCTCATTTTCTATGGCTAATTCATTTTTGATAATTTTTCTCTTGCACCATCTGGTAAAATTGTCAGGTTCCAATTCTAAAAAAGTATATAACTTTCTTGTGGATACCGATCCATTTTCATCTACTTGCAATGCTATCTCAATTGGTGTCTGCTCAGATGTGTCTTTGTAATTCGTAATTTCTTGCATAAAAATAACTCCTTTCAAATTTTGACATTTGACAAGAAGCCGACCTGCATGGTAATATATTTGCAGATGGGACTATCCTGTCGGTGTTAGGACACTCGTTTTTCTTTCCAGGAGCAGCGAGTGTTCTATTTTTTCAACCAATTTAAAATTTCTTCTTTTTCAATTCTCCAATCTCTAGCTACTTTAAAACCTTTTAATTCTTCTTTTTTCAATGCTCTAATTATAGTTTGTTCGCTAACCTGAAGAAATTCAGCAAGTTGCTTAACAGACACAATCTCTGGCAAATTATCCAACCCCATTCAAACACCTCCTTTCATATATAATCATATCACTTCACAACCATTCTGTCAACAGCATCTAAAAATTATTTTTATAATCGCTTGACAGGCATTAGAAAACCTCATAAAGTATATATAAACTACAAAAGAAGAAGGGGAAAATATGGCAAAAGAAAAATTATGTATATATTGTAATGGGAAGATTCATAAAAAGGCTCTTGTATGTCACCATTGTAAAAAAGAGCAACACAAGCCGATTGAATGTAAATGGTGTAGAGAAAAAGTCCCTTATGATACATTGCAATGTCCTTATTGTCAAAGAAGACTTGATGTTCCTATTCCGAAACATGAGAATAATATATTCAAAAGATTCTTTAAACTGTTTCCAAGACCAAAGAATTTTAATGCAACAGTTTGCTGGATTTTTTCTTTGGCAGCGATATTATCAATTTCTTGCTGGATTATAATGGGGAAAGATGGTCTTGACGTTGGAGCGTTTATAGGTGGGGGATTTGCCTTTATAGGGTTTTTCATATATTTAATAATGTTGGTTAATGATTGATTTATAAATATGTAGGAATGTAATTAGTTAAGGCTCTACCATAGGTTCCGTTGGCGAAAGATGTGCACTCCTTTTCAAAAAGGACTTCATAATAATCCTCAACAAATTCATTATCAAGGATATTCCGTTTACGCCATTTAGAAAATATTTAGATAATAATTCAGTGCTAGAACAATCCTGATACTTGTCGAAAGTGGAGGATTGTTCTATTTTTTTATTTCTTTTTTTACTTTTTCATACATTTCATTAATACCTTGTCTGATTATTTCTGCCTTAGTAAGCCCTAAAATTTCAGCAGAAAAATTTAATTTTTTACGATCGCTTTCTGATAATCTAATGCGTGTATTTAAATCTTTAGGATTATCAGATGGCGGTCTTCCTGTACGTGGTGACATTCTAAACCTCCTTTATTTATTGTGGATACATATATTATACATAGGTGGATACGTTTAGTCAAGAGTTTTTTAAAATATTTTTTATAATTTTTAAATTTATATTGTAATTTTGTTAAAATATGGTATTATTTATCTATACAGCATCAATGCTAAAAATACACAGGAGGGAAGGGTTGTTAAAATGAAAACAGCAAAATTAGTATTAGGTATAGTTTCTATCGTTTTATTCGCCATTATTACATTCCAATCATGCGCAGCAGGTATCGGAAACGCATTATCGGAAAATGGAGAAGTAAGCGGGTCTGCAGGCTTTATGTTGGCTATATGCATGTTAATTGCAGGAATTGTTGGAATCGCGACCAGAAACAAAGGAAAAGGCGGCGCGTTTACGGCAGGAGGATTTTATGTTATTGGTGCGATAGTAGCAATGGCAAATGTTGGATCATATGCCGATCTGGGTATATGGGCGGCGGTATCAGGAATCTTTGGAATTGTATTCATATTAGGAACTATACTTTCAAAAAATAAAAAAGAATAAAACCAAAAAGATCAGCGAATCAATGCTGATCTTTTTTATAATTATGATATCTCTCTCTTTTATCTTATAATCTCCTACGATATCTTAAAATAATCTGTAGACATTTTTACAATATCTTTCGTCTGATATTTAGATAATATTAAGTTAAGATTTAGATTATAAGTATTAATATCAAAATCATTGCTTAAATTATCTTCTGCAATTTTTTTAAATGATCGTGAGAACTTTTCTGACATGCCGATCATTCTCAAATGCTCTATTTTGCCGTTCTGGCCATTAACAAGCATAAGAGTTAAGGCATATCCAGTACCATCTATTATATCTTTAAAAACTGCCTTGTCTTTGTTTGAATGAGGTGTGTACGGTGAATCCATCCAGTTTAAATCTCCGATTTTAACAGTTATCATTATAATCCCTGATAATACTATCATCCTCATTTCAAATCTTTTACCGCTTTTGAATTGATCAATTTCATCAGGCGTTGGATTATCAAAAAATATAATCATTATTGCTCCTGCTTCATTAAAACCAAATGACACCCCTTCTGCATGACCCATAAAGCTCTCAATAGATTTACCTGTTTCAAATTTTTGAAAATTATTCATTTCTATTTTCCCCCTTCCTTTTTATATACTCCCCTGTCAGTCTCACCAATTCCTCATCGGTCATACCCAAACCATATATTTCATTTCCGTGATTGTCGTGTGTAGAGCAAAAATCTTTTATCTTTGACCAGTCAGACGTTGTCCATCTTCCTAATTCCCCACCTCCATCATATTCCAACACGATGATGTACCACTTAGGGGATTCGATTATTCTCCACGCCAGTGAAATCAGATTGTTTTTCATTCCCTCAGTCTTTTTCTTTAGTTCTTCCAACTTTGCAAGTGATGTGTATTTTTTACTCATTTTATTTTCTCCTTTTTATTTGGTTACTATCGTTTCGTGAGTATATTTGTTGACTGTACGATCATAATTTGTCGCGAAATACTTGTATCCGATCATGTTATCGCTGTAGCTTGTAATTTCAATTTCATTCATATTTTTTCCGGTTGCTTTCTTGACAGTTCTCTTCATTTCATTAATTTCTTTTGTTGTCGGTGTTTTCATAGTTTTATTCTCCTTTAGTTTTGTGAATAATATTTTTAATTTAATATTTGGCTTTAGTTTGATAACAGCATTTTAAAAGTCCATTTTATGAATTTCTTTTCCTGCCCGTACATTTTCAAAGTATTTTGGGTCAATGTCATGAGGTACGATTTCGTAGTCAGAATCTTCAAAACCAATCTTTTTCATTTCATCATGTACTATCCTGAAAAGTTTATTGTAATCATATTCAGGAGCAACACCACAAAATACATTATAATCAGAAGGAATAAGCTGGTCCATAGCGGATAATCCAAATTTTTTTATGAATTTTTTCATAATGCTGGGTCTTTTTAAGGAATCCAGTCTTTCCAAAATTAATTTTTCTGCCCACGGTGCAGGTTTACGCTTACCTGCGTCCCAATCTTCTATTGTCCGCACCGGTATGTCAAAATATGCAGACATGTCTGAACGTGTCATGTTAATAGCCGTTCTTGCTTCTTCTATTTTATTCATCGTGCTTTCCTCCTATTTCACATTCTCTATGATATACTTTGCATCGGTAAAATTATCTAATTCATTGATAAGGGATTCTATTCCCTTTTCGTATTCCTTAACTGTCATTTTACCACCAACCATCATATTACGTGTAATTTCGTTAACCTTATAAACTTTGTTGTTCATTATTGATTTTGCATAAGCAATCTGTTTTTCCGTTCCAGTTTTAATATTGTCAAAACGGAAAGCTATAATCTGATGTATGTCTACATTACTTACCATAATACTGTAACCCTTTAAAGCTTCTCTTTTTGCTTTGGTATTCTCTTCTTTTATGATAATCATTTAATCGACCTCCTGTGTTTTGATATATTAATGATACCACGCATTGCGTGGCTTGTCAATAGTTTATTATACATTTTTCCTAAAATACCGCTGTGGCGATGGGTTCCCATGACCACCCCGATGGTCCGGGAGAGGTTTCGGCTGCCACCCAGACAGCCATCATCAGATGAGATTGATATTACAATGGATAATCTTCTATCTTATATTGATCAGGGTAAATCTCACAAAGCGCCTGATAATGAGGTCGAAAAGTCGTAAATAATCTATTGCGGTATCCATCATCGTCAAACTGTATTGACGTGTCAAAACGTTCAAACGCCCTGCCTAAGGCTCTTACATGTTCTTCAGCATTTACGGCATCCCTCAACGGCTGTCCTTTTTGGTTAAGAAGCCATAACCATTCCATGTTTGCTCGTTTAAATAAAGTATTTTCATCTAAATAGCTAAATGGATATACATATTTTAACGATTGTAAAACATAGTCATAATGATTCATCCACAATACTTCTATTCCTGCATTGCCTAACATCTTTGGTTCGCCTTCAGGAAATATTTCTTTTCTGATTTCTCTGGTTCTTTTTTCCTGTTTTTCGATTGCACCAGTAAACATTTTACAGATTTTCACAGCTTTTATTTTATCCATAATTCCTTCTTTCTCCCCGTATAGCTGGGGCAGCTTTTCTTTAAAATAAACTTTCTAAATATCTTATTCTCATTAATTCCTTTTCCTCAAGACATTTTTCATAACTTCCGGTAAAAAGAATTTCATCAGCATCAATATCAATTATAACATGTGTTCCCTGTCTAAATAAAATTATAAATTCATAAAATCCAAGATAAAAATTATCTGGCATATATCCTCCATTCTCCCCGGCGGTAAGCCGGGGCCTGTTGAATCTTATTAATGTCCAAGTATAGCTGCTATTGCTTGGATGCTTTCCAATTCAATGCGTCCGCGTTCTTCGTTGGCCATGTGTTCAAAACTCGGGTGATAATATACCTCCGGTTTTCTGCCATCTTTTTTCTTATGACCCAATTCCCCGGTTTTTACAGCGGCATTAAGAGCGGCTCGAATATCTCTGGGAGCAGAATAGACAACTCGAACTCGTTCCATGCGAACCATTTCAACATTAGCCTGTGCTGCGGTAATCTCTCCGCGTTGCAGTAAATCTTGAAGATGTTCTAAATCGTTTTGATTTATCATAATATTTTACCTCTTTCTCCCCGGATGCCGCCGGGGACGGTTATCTATTTTGTTGCAAATTATATTTTACACATTGCTGACCTCAAAGCGTTATATTCGTATATGTACGAATCTAATTCATAACAAGCTTGTTGGTCTTCTATCGCCCAATTAACTTTGTACATCCTATTCGACATACAAAATGCAGGATTTTCTGTTATCTTCTGTTCAAGCTGTTTTTCTCTTTCTTTCAATGCTTTTACTACAAAATCTTTTTTAACCATTCCCAATAAAGATACAAGTACTTGGTGCATGTTGGCTTCGTCCATTCCTCTTCCTGTCAATTCTTCAATTATCATTCTTTTACCCTCCTGAGTGTTTTTTGATTTCCCTTACTTGTTAAATACATTATAATATATGGACGACAATATATCAATTGACAAAGCTTACAAATATATAGGCGACAATATACCATCTATTTGTACATGTTGTATATTGACGACAGTATATCCTTCCTATATACTGAATTTAGGAGGTGATATTATGTCGATATCAGACGCTCAAAAAAAGGCAACAGCAAAATATGTTAAAAATAATTATGACCGGATAGAGTTCAAGGTTCCCAAAGGACGCAAAGCGCAAATCACGGAATATGCCATTTCCAAGGGAGAGAGTACCAATGCTTTCCTAAATCGCATAATCAATCAGGAAATGGACCATGAAAATTATAATTGACATTCTTCATTATTAATGCTTAAATAATTAAATGAAAACAAGATGTCTCTATTATGTCTCATAGGCAAAGCTAAACCTGTTGATTTTACTGACATATTGGGATTTCGGTACCTTGACTTTTAATCAAGTTGTCCGGGGTTCGAGCCCCCGATGTCTCATTTATGAAAAAGGTGTTAAACTCAGTATTTATCAGGGTTTGCGCCTTTTTTATTGCTTTGCTATATGCCATATATTTCAAATTCTATCCATTTCTGTATGTCTCAAAAATGTCTCAATGTCTCAATTCTGTCTCATAACGCCAGGGCATCGGCAACAACATCATGTGGCTTTTCTTTGTGCGCTATGCAGTGATTATATACATCAATTACCATTCTCTCATTATCCCCAAGAAGCTGCGCAATCATATTAATGCTGATCTCAGGAATCTTATAGCAGAGGTTTGCACAATAGTTGTGTCGGTAAATGTGAGCCGTCAAGGTATCAAATGTTTCACCGGATGCCTTTTCCATCCCCTTGATAATTCTGGCCCATTTCTTGTCATAGGATGATTTGCTAAGATAATCATTATTCCTGGACGGAAATAGCAAGGTACCTTTTAATGTGGCAAGATAGCTTTCCAGAGTGGGCAGGATCATTTCCGGTATTGGTACCGTACGCTCCCCGTTTCTCGTCTTTGTGCCCTTAAGATAGGGATTATTACCATCAAATGCAATAGAGCCTCCCACGGTCAATTCTCGGCGGTCCAGCGATATATTAAACCGCGATAGGGCCAATGCTTCTCCCCGGCGTAGGCCGCAGCCATACAGAATATATAGAAAAACTTTATCAGGGGGATCCAGATCAGCATCAAATGTGGCTTTTTTCTCTTCCTCTGTCAATGCTCTCTTCTCCGGCGCGCGATAGTGAATTGTTTCGGTATCATCAAATATCTCATTATATACATTTGCAGGTAGCAATTTATCTTTTATGGCACTTTTGATAATCTGCTTAAATGTCATGCTCACTTGCTGCCGGGTTCGGTCCCCAGGAATAGAATTGAGGAGCATTTGATAATCCATCCGGCTAATCGCATTCATTTGACATTTTACAACATATAGATGTTTTTCGATAACATTATAATACATGGCTTGCGTGTTTTTAGATTTATTTGCTTTATAAACTTCTTTCCATTTACGCGCATAGTCAAGAAATGTGATGTCAATCACCCGGATATATTCCCGGTCTGCAATCTTCCGATTATGCTCATTAACCATGTTTTCCAGTTCTCTGCTGCTCTTTTTGGTTCTTAGGGTTATACGATGTTTTTCGTCATTGACATAAGTCCCGTCCCAAACCTTGGCCTGAAAATATCCGTCTTTACCTTTTTTGTATTTTGTTGTTGCCATAGATGTAATTCCTCCTAAAAAGGCATAAAAATGCCCGATAAACTTGTAATTTTACCGGGTAAATGATATAATTCTTTTGTGCTTTGGATTATATCGGCTTCCCGGTATAGTTCTATAAAATCCGTTCCTGCGCCTACAGGGGCGGTTTTTATTTTAGAATAAATTAAGATAATTGCTATTTTTCGCCGACTATATTTGACATTTTATTTTATTGGTTATAAATATAATATATTACAGTACGAAAGGAGGGATACCATGAAAAAGAAAAAAAATGAATTACATAAACTTATTGATTCTATTAATGA
>Ga0153950_1000574_pt1 | contig 16442 bp, 13 predicted proteins | sample TSNJ034MetaG_FD_104737 | JGI IMG/M metagenome (GOLD analysis project Ga0153950, IMG submission 104737) | Attine ant fungus gardens microbial communities from New Jersey, USA - TSNJ034 MetaG | ecosystem: Host-associated > Fungi > Mycelium > Unclassified | place: USA: New Jersey, Wharton State...
ACCTTGCAAGACACAATGGCAAGAACATATTCCGAGTGGCTCCCTTCGTCAAATTACGAAATAATCAATGCCCCTTCTTTTTCTTTTACCAAAATGAATGAGCATAAAAAAGATTACGCTTACAGCGAGGTTTGGATCCCTGTTCGGGAAAAATAGAAACAGCTAGGCGCGCAAGACCCGGCAGGGCCAGGGGCTTGCGCGGTTACCTTATGCAATTATATTCTTAGCAATGCAGCTGAAAAGTCCTGAGCCAGCTTCTGTATTATTCCGGAGTATTCCCCGACCTATAAGATAAAATAGATAATATATTAATTATTTGCATTGAAATGATTTGCGAAGGATTAATAAGTGGAAACCCCTGCCGTTACCGGTACCATACAAAATCCGGACAATGGCTCGTAATCACGCCACTGTCCGGATTTTTTACGGTTATACGCTTTTGGGTTTGAGGGCTTTCTTGTTACTGGATTAAGTCCGCCCCAGTCTCCGCGCTGAGCCGCGAAGTGTTCTTTCCTTTTTTGCTTTGATCGTTTTTCTAGCGGTACATATCGCTGTTTCATGCGAAACACCTCCCCTTCATTTTTTATAGTATAACATATCAAAAGAAGGATAGCCAGGATAAAACGGCCTGTGCAATAGCTGTAAGGCTTTCTTAACCCATTCGTCATTGCGGGCTTGACCTGCAAATCCCCTAAATCATAGGTGTATCTAGTATTATGAGTACATGCACAACCAAGGGATTACGGGTCAATCCCTCAATGACGAAGGGGGATGGCTATTGCACAGATTGAAATAATTTGCAACAGCTCCCCCTTCGCGTTTTTAATTTACAAAAGCTATCCTCACCTTAAGCCAGGCTATTATATACCCGCTCTGCCTCGGCTATTATATTATCAATAACCTCCTTCACCGAAATAACCTCATTAATCTGGCCGGTGCACTGGCCCAACGGGAACAAGCCGCCGTTTGTATTGCCATTTTCAAAGCATTCCTTCTGCTTTTTACCGTTGGCAATAGTCAATACCTCCTCCAGGGTAGGCTTTCCTGTCCGCTCCATCTCATACAGCTTTTGGGACGCCTCGTTCTTCATAACACGGTTCGCGTTTCGGATAGAGCGCTGCACCATCAGCGAGCTTCTTTCATCGGCTGCAAGAAGCGCCTCCTTAAAAGCAGGATGAATGACGCACTCTTTTGTAGCGATAAAACGAGTGCCTATAACAACAGCTTCCGCCCCAAGGCATCTGGCGGCCAGATAGCTCCGGCCATCGCAGACCCCGCCTCCGGCAATGATGGGTATATCCAGCGCCTTTGCCGCCGACGGTATGAGCACAAATGACCCTACGTCATCCATGCCCGGATGGCCGCCGCATTCAAAGCCTACTAGCGTAACGGCGTCCACACCGGCCGCCTGAGCCTTAAGGGCGAAGCGGACCGCCGGAACCTTGTGCACGGTTTTAATGCCTGCCTCCTTAAGAGCCGGGATATATTCTTTCGGGTCCCTGCCTGCCGTTTCCACCACCGGAACCTTTTGATTTATGTGCCCAGACCCCCGGCATTTGAAACGGCGGCCGCAAATTCCGGAACGGCCAGCCACTGCATACCTCCTTGAATAATAGGGTATTTAATTCCAAACATATCGCTTATTTTTGATTTAACAATAAAACCTCCAATTCTCAAGCTGCAGCGTGACCAGCACAAATCTTCCTACGCGTAAGTTAAGCCCAGCATGCCTACGGCAACAAGGCTAGGCCATCCGGTCCTTACGGCCCCACCCATAAATACAAGGTGGAGATAAATACGCTCAACATGCCCATGCCGGCCTTGGTAAGAGGCTCCGGCGGCGGAATAATAAACTGGAAAATAATGTAAATAGTATTAGTCATGTAAATAATCCTGCGTATTTTCGGCGAAAAGATAAAGAATGTAACCAAGGCGTCCCAGTTTTGCTATGACAACCGCTATGACCGTTATACCTGCCATAAAACACAACTCTAAACTATTCCACCGCAGACCATGGAGGCTACCGTGAATACAAAAGTAATCCCAATGACGTCTAAATAGAGTTCAGATGGATCTGACGCTTTTATTTTTATGCAAGAATTTTAAAAAGCTGGCCCGAAGGTTATTGGAAAATCCCCCTGCACCATTAATTTCCTTTTGTTTTACCAACATCCCTTTTATTTCTCCCATTCCAAAGGGCACTTAACCATCTTTTCCTCCGGTTGAATGCCCTTTGTCTACGGTCTGGACAAGGACTGAATCCTTGCTTTCATAGAGTATTGATGGTGCATATCACTTTTGTACCTTGCTACATCAACATCAGAATAGTAGCTCGTTTTTTCTTGTGCGTCAGCCGCCAATTCATCAATGCTTTCCATGCTGATTAAAAGGGAGGCGACATCTTAATGCCCGCTCTCCGCCTCCAATACATCTGCTTCCTTCATGATTTCCTTATAACGCAGATAACCGGGGGAAAATGCTTCTTTGCTGGTAATGGAAGCTGCAAAGACAATCACAACAGTTACAAGTGCCGCTGGCCAAAAAGGAGCAACTCCAAAAGGGTTACCCGCAAAAAACCAAAACGTAGCGACTATGCCTCCCAGGAGCATAGACCAAAACGCAGATTTCTCCGTCATCTTGGGCCAAAGAATTCCAAATGCAAGAGTAATACCCACTACAGAACGGATTTGAAATGCTCCCAATATCTGAGTAAGCAGGGAGCTGTTTGTACTGCCAAAATAAACGAACGCAATACCTGCGATGGCGGTCATTGTTTTATGCCAGCGCAGTTCCTGTTTCTCTGTAGCATCCGGCCGTATAAACTCCCTGTACAAATCTCTAGTCAGATTGGTTATTCCCAGGAATAAGAAGGAGGGGCCTGTGGAAAAGCAGGCGGCTAAAACGGCCATGCAAGCTAAAGCGCCCAAGAATGGACTGATAGAGTTCGCCATTGTATACAAAATTCCTCCCGCGGCACTGTCCGGCATAAGTACCTTTCCCGCCATGCCTACCAGAGGCGCCAAAAATGAAAACGGAATCAACAAAAGCCCTGCCAATCCTTGTGAAATATAGTTTACCTTCCTGGACTTGGCGGCAAAGGCTGCGTTTGCATAGGAACTCCCTGCAATAGTCGCAAAGGCAGTTGCAATACCTCCCCCAAACGCAGTAGCAAAATCCGGCTGAAACACATCAAAATATGTGGAGGGAAGCGTAGCGTGAATCACACCCAGTCCACCGGCTTGTTTTACGGATTGAAAAGCGACCATAGTCATGCCGATATATAGCAGAAGGGAGTTGATAATATTCATGACCGCAATACCCTTCAGTCCGCTGAATATAGCCATCAGCACAAAGATAATGCCACATACCCATATCACAACAGTCTTATCAACCCCTAAAATGCCGGAAAAAATGCTGGCGACCGCAACGGGCTGGGTAGAAAATAGAATTAAATAACTCAGTACCGTAACGAAAAGCATAACCAGTCTGCATCTTCTGCTAAACAGGTATTCATAGCAGATCGGTATGGTCATGGCGCCTTTGATTCTGTTCATAGCCCGGAAGAAATTGGCCGAGATAAGAAGGAACAAGACAATACCGACCATACAACCCCAATTGACCCAAACGGAAGAAAGACCGGTAGTAAAGCCTGTTGTTGCGGCCCCGACCGTAACCGCCCCTGCAATGATCTCGGCAAAAATAAGGGATGTCACCATTACAACGCCCAGATCCCCCTTTGCAATAAAGTAATCCTTCGTTCCAACATTCCTGCGGGAATAGTAAAAGCTAAAGCCCAGCATGACGACGAGATAGGCCAGGGTTAACGTTAAAGTAATATTCATAATACTTCCCATTTCCTCTCAGCTTATTGATCCATTCCTTTCAGTTTGGCCATGTAGGACAGGGCGTTCAATCAGTTAAGCTTGCCTGAGGCCCCGTCCCATGGTCATAGGGATTAGGAATCTGTTAATTAGTGATTACCTGACTTTACTTTGTATAGTCGTAAAATCCTTTACCGGTCTTTCTGCCAAATTCTCCTTTTTCAAATTTTTCTTTTAACAACGGGGAGGGTTTATCCGCTTCCAGGCCACTTCTTTCATATGCAGCCTGACTGGCATAATAAGATACGTCCAACCCAATCATGTCCAGGAGGCGGAAAGGACCCATCGGATAGTTAAGACCTTTTTCAGCGGCTATATCCACCTCAGCCGGCGTTACATATCCATTATTCACCAAGAACCACGCCTCTTTACTGACCGCCTTGCTTAAACGGTTTGCCACAAAACCTTCGATTTCTTTTTTGATCCAGACAGGCTGTTTGCCAACTGATTTCGCAAAGTCCAGCAGCGTTTTTACCGTCTCATCACTGGTGTGCTCTCCCTGAACAACTTCTATCAGTTGCATAACCATTGCAGGGTTAAAATAATGAAAATTTGCAACTTTGTCAGGACGTTTGGTATATCCTGACAACTTTGAGCTGGGAATAAAGCTTGAATTTGTCGTCAATAGAGCATCCGTCTTGCATAACTGATCAATCTCCTGAAACAGGTCGCGCTTGACATCTTCCCTTTCGATGACAGCCTCAATCACAAGATCTGCGTCCTTGCAGGCTAAAGCGATGTCAGATGTGAAAGTAATATTTCCTTTTGCCGTGTCAGATGCCATCTGATCCATTTTACCTTTGGCAACCCTGCCGGCAAGATAATCCTCCACCCAGTGCTCGGCTTTGGCCAATGCTTCCGGAAATTTATCGAACAGAACCACCCAATACCCATAAGTGGCTGCGTTGAGCCCTATTTGGACACCCATCTGACCAGCGCCCATGACCGTTACATTCTGAATTTTCATAAAACCTCCATTGATGCCGTGCCAAAAAATGACGGCATTACTTTAATAATGCATTGTGATCTTTCACGCCGATGTAATTCTATTAATTCAACTTTCGCATTTTGAACCAAGCGCCCGAAAAATTCGTCATTAAGTTGAGTTATTGAAATACGCCTGCAAACATCAAGATAATAGCAACCGCCATGGTGATGGTTCCCGGAATGATATTACCTTTCAAGTAGATCCAACAGCCCTTGCGAAAGTCAATCCGTGTGAGGGTCAGGGCGTTGACCAAGCCGGCATTGTGCGGCATCATGCATGGAAATCCGGCTATTGTAATCAAGCGGGCGCAGGTGCCCGCGGAAATCCCCAGGGGAAGCATCCATTCCCTGAAAAGGTCAATAAACGCACTCAGGAAACCGCTGCTTGTGCCTACAACTACAGTCAGACCGGTCATCAGCACCATGGCTGGAAGCACACCGGGAAGAACTTGCAAAAGCGTGGAGACGACTGCGAAGCCTGCGGAGATCTGTAATGTGCCGCTGAAACCATTGACACAAGCGACATTGATCACAGGGAAAATAGCTGTTCCAAAACCGTCGCTCACAGCACCGCGGACAGATGGAAGACGCTTAAAATTGAAGATGAGGCAGACGACTATGGCAATTAACAAAGCATATACGGGGGACTGCTTGAAGCCGAGAATCGCGATAATCGGCGTGGAGAAACAAATGACGGCATTCACAAGATTGGGGAGCTTATCGTCTGCCATCGGGCCTTGCATTGTCGCTGAAGCTTCCAGCAACGGACCGCCTGACGGCATAAATCCCTCCGCCGACTTCTCGACCTTTTTAATATCAAACAGGATCACAACAGCCAAAACAGCAAAATAGACCACCGTGCAGATAATGGAAAGAACCCAGCCCGCAGTCAGCGGAACGTCGAAGCCCTGGCAGGCAATCACGTTCGTGGTTCCCAGACTGCCCGCCAATACATAAGCCGGTTGTATCCCACCAGCCGGGCCATACGGAAAGAACCACATCGGCATATCCAACTCCTGGAACAGGTCGCGTGATATATACACGACGGTAAACGCAATGACATAGGCGGTAATTCCAACATAGATCATGGCAAAATAGAAGAAGGTGATGCTCAAAGTTGCCAGCAATTTCTGAATAGAACTTTGTTTGCTTAATCTGACGAGCTTGGCGAGGCCTAACGCGATAATACGCGTACAGCCCGTTACATCCATCATTTTACCAAAAAGAGCGGAGACCAGAAACAGAATAAAATATTTATTGATAAAACCAGACATATTGGTCATGAAGGGGCCAGTTATGGTTGTATAAGGATGCATCGCGCTGAAAATGGCGATAACAAGAGTGGCCGCCGAGCTCGCAATATAGATCGGATAACGCTTCATCGACATGAGGCAGAATACCGCGACCGCCGCAAAGATACCAAGCAAAGACAAGTATTCCATACTATAAATCCCTCTCTCTTATTATTTGGGTTGTGGACGGTTTCCCGGGGGCATTACTTTTTCCGATATTGTATCACACCGCCATTTTCCATGTATTTCCGAATATCCTCTTCACTATAACCCAACTGCGCCAGAATTGCATAACTATGTTCACCCAAATGCGGCGCCCGGTTAAAATCCGGAAGGGGCAGGCTGTCAAAATGCACGGGAGGGCGAGGCAGAACCACCTTTTCACCGCATTCCAAAGTCTGTTCAAAGAGGTAATCGTTTGCCCATGCCTGCTCATCCTCTGTCAGTTCCGCAGGATTAGCGAGCTTTGAGTGTACAACATCGGCTTCTTTGAGCTTCTCAAGAAGTGTTTTGGTGTCCATGTTCCCGATAGCTTCCGTTACTAAGGGTATAAAGAACTCCGAATGCTTTCTGGCCGTATTGGTGTGAGTCAATCTCTCATCGCCTATAAAGCGCTCTAAGCCAATAATTTTGAAGACAGCTTCCCATCTTTCTTCCCAATTTGGCATAGAAATCAAAAGCCAATCTCCGTCACGTGTCTTGTAGATGGGGTTAAACAAGCGATCCGGGATCCGGGGCTTCGGGAAAGTTTGATTGTATTGCTTCTGCCCTAGAACAACACCGGTGCTGTTATACCAAAGCGCCGCGCCATAGAGAGACAGGTCGATACGGTCGCCCATACCCGTCTTTTCCCTGTTGTGCAATGCCGCCAGTACACCTGCCAACAGCAAGGAGCTGGTTGCACCATCCCCAAATCCGGGCGTCGGCTTGCTGGGAATACTTTCTTTCAGCGCCCACTCTGTTAGTACACCGCTGCGTGCCCAAAAAGAGGCGACATCAAAACCGGGGCTGTCCTTGTCGGGGCCATTCTCTCCATAACCCGTAAAATAAGCGCAAATTAATTTGGGATTTCTGGCTTTCAGGGTATCATAATCAAAACCCAACTTATTCAACGCCTTCTGCCGTGTGTTGGATAGAAAAATATCGGCAGTATCCAGCAGCCTGTACATAATTTCCTTTCCCTCAGGGGTTTTAAGATTCAGACATAGGCTCTGTTTGTTACTATTCTCATTTTCAAAAATGGGATTGTTGTCATCCTGACAGGGCAGCTGCCACTGGAGCGGCGCATTAATTCTGTAAGGTTCTCCTTTTGGAGCTTCTACCTTGATAACCTCTGCCCCCCATTCCGCCAAAATGCGCGCTGTTTTCGGAACAGCAACGTGGGTCCCTAATTCCACGACTCGGAGATCATCCAAAAGCTTTGGCATATTTTTTCCCTCCTGAATTCATTTATGCGAATTGATGAATTGAATTATTAAAAATCCTCGTATCCATGCTCAGTTTTCGTTCGACGAGCACTGAGCATGGATATTTGTGCACATGCAAACCGCTTTAGAAACGAATTTGTCTCAAGCTTACTTTACAAGAACTATATTTTCCGCATGCATGGCTTCGATTTCGGCATCGGAATATCCGATATCCTTTAGTACATCCACGCTGTCAGCACCAAGCTGAGGCGCTAAATTGAACTCCCGCTCCGGCACAGACTCGAACTGGATCGGACTTGTGGGCATAACCGTTTTGTGTCCGTTTTCAAGCGTGATTTCCCGTAAATAATCGTTTGCCCAGGCTTGTTCGTCCTTGTATACATCATTCGGATTCCTGAGCACCTCATGGGCAATATCCAATTCTGTCAAACCATCCGTCGCTTCCTCGGTTGTCATCTTGGCAAACGCTTCTTCCATTTCGCCAACAATAAACTTCATATTTTCCCAAGTTGCCTGAACGGTGCTGAAACGCGGGTCGCCAATAAAGTGATCCAGCTTCAGCATCCTCATAATATCCGCGTACCGGCCGTTCCAGTTGGGTTCAGACACGAGCACCCAGTCCTGATCTGCCGTTTTGTAAAGCGGCGAAGTGGGATATGGCTGATCAAACTTGCTTTTTGGATATTTTTGGCCGTACTGAGGCTGTCCTAACACGATTCCAGAACTGTTGGCAAATAATCCGACTGTCAGTAAGGACGAACTTACCTTATCACCCTTTCCTACGGTATCCCGTTGATGTAAAGCCGCCAGGATGCCGCCAACCAACGCGTAACTGGACGCGCCGTCGCCCACGCCCGGCAGAGGTCGGAAAGGAGTGTCGCCGGCATAAGTCCATTCCACCAGCATACCGCTTCTGGCCCAGAACGAGGCCACATCAAGCCCCGCCCTGTCTTTATCGGGACCGTTTTCACCGTAGCCGCTAAAGCTGCAAAACACAAGCCTTGGATTGATCTTTATCGTTGATTCATAATCCAATCCAAGAGGAATCAGCGCTTTCATCCGATTGTTTGTTATAAAAATATCCGCGGTAGAAAGCAGCTTTTTCATAACGGCTTTGCCCTGCTCCGTTTTTAAATCAAGCGCTAGGCTCTTTTTGTTTGCATTTTCATTTTGAAACAGTACGTTGCAATCCGGGTCGTACGGCACCTTCCACGCCCTCCCCATGACGCGCCATGCCTCGCCTTTTATCGGCTCCACCTTGATTACTTCCGCTCCCCAGTCAGCCAGTATACGAGCCGCCTTGGGAACTGCTACCATCGAACCGAGCTCCACAACTTTAATTCCTGCCAATGGTCCTTTCATATTCGTACACCTCTCTCTTTCACTTTGATTTACTTTCCGGTAAATTCAGGGGCGCGTTTATCAAGATATGCGTATACTGCCTCTTGGAAATCGTGCCGCTGATAAGCGGATTCCATCATATTTTTCACTTCTTTTACCAGGAACGAATCAATGTCGTTATAGAAGTATTCCATCAGTATCTCTTTTTGCTTTCGGATGGCAAATGTCGCCGCTCTTGCCATTCTTTGTGCAAACGCATTGGTTTCACTTTTCAGTTGTTCCTCGTCCACACAGCGGGTCGCCAAGCCCAGGCGATAAGCCTCATCTCCATTTACCGGGTCGCCTGTCATCATAATTTCCATTCCTTTTGTCAGCCCGGCCAAGTGCAGCGTAGAGTAAATGGACACCGTATCCCCGGGAACACCCAGATTGATGAAGCCCATAATCAGCTTGCTTTTCGGCGACATAAACCGAAAATCGCATGCGAGGGCTAGGCCTGCGCCTGCACCATTCGCGGTGCCGTTTACCATTGCGATGACCGGCTTTCCACAGCGGCGTATCCCCGCCACCATTCTGCCCGCTGCCTCAATGGAGCCATCATACAGGTAGATTCCCTGTTCGATATAACCTTTGAAGCGCTTTAGATCACCTCCGGCACAGAAATGCTTTCCGACACCGGTGATCACAACGCAGCGGACATCGTCATCCTTATCGCAGATCTTGATTGCGTCAAGAATATCGCTGTACATGTCCACGGTCATTGCGTTGTGCATTTCTTCACGGTTGAGCGTAATTGCCGCGATACCATTCTTCACTTCAAATAGAACATTCTCGTATGTCTTTGCCATGTAAAACCCCTCTTTCTTGAATAAATTTTAAGTTCTAAATTTTTTCAATAATACCAGCAGCCCCCATACCTCCGCCGATACACATCGTGATCAGTCCATACCTACCTCCCTTATCTTCGAGATAGGATAAGGCTTTGCTGGTCAGGACAGCTCCCGTGGCACCCATAGGATGACCTAGCGCTAACGCACCTCCGCGCGGGTTCACCTTTGCGGGGTCAAGCCCCAGTTGCCGGATACAGAAAAGCGCCTGTGAAGCGAAAGCTTCGTTCAGTTCGATGACATCCATATCCTCAACACGCATGGACAACCGCTTCATCAATTTAGGAACTGCGGCAATGGGGCCTGTGCCCATAATTTCTGCCGGAACGCCGGCTACGGCATAACCTAGCAAACGCCCAATCGGCTTTATGTTCAGTTCTGCAGCTTTTACGTTCGACATCAGAACAACGAATGCAGCGCCATCACTTGTTTGAGATGAGCTTGCGGCTGTAACGGAGCCGTTTTCTTTAAAGGCCGGCTTCAGGCCAGCAAGTGCTTCCAATGTACTAATACGGATACCCTCATCCTTATGCATCATTGCGGTTTGCCCCTCGGGCGTGCCGATCGGGATTGGAATGATCTCCCGACAAAAAGCCCCGGAGGTTTGTGCTGCATGGGCTTTTGTATGACTTTCCATCGCCATGCGGTCCATGTCCTCGCGGTTGATATGATACCGTTCGGCAACATTCTCAGCCGTGATCCCCATGGGGATATATGCCATGGGCATATGGTCCTCCAGCCATTTGCTCCGATATTCCGGTTTAACACCTGTCTCAGTTGTGGACATGCTTTCCACGCCTCCAGCCACCACAATATCATCCTGACCCGACATAATGGATTGGGACGCCATTGCTATAGCCTGAATTCCTGATGAACAAAAACGGTTAATTGTGGCAGCGGGCACCGATTCCGGCAAACCGGCCCGCATTGTAACCAGGCGCGCCAGGTTTCCGCTTTGCGTAGCGTTTGTTGTGGCACAACCAAGCAGCACGTCGTCAATCCATTCCGGTTTTAGCTGGGGGACGCGGGCCAGTACGCCATTCAATACTTCTGCGGCGAGATCAACGGGATGCATCGTTGCCAAGGCTCCCTTGCGCGCCTTGCCGATGGGCGAGCGACCATAGGCTACGATGACCGCGTCTTGTAAAAGTCGGTCCATGGTGACATCACCTTCCATTCTAAGAACTTCCATTCTAAAATCCTTTGTAATTGGGCGGGCGTTTTTCAAAGAAGGCTTCGATGCCCTCCTTCTTATCATGACTATCACAGAGAATGCTGAAGCCCAGCAGTTCGGCGAGCAAACCGGTATCCTGATCCGCGGATAACGAAATGTTAACGGCTTTTTTTGCCAGTGCGACAGCCAACGGCCCTTTGCTCATAATCTTTGCGGCAAACTCGAGCGCCGTGTTCAGAGACTCCCCTTGCGGTACGCATTTTGTAGCAAGACCGATTTGGACAGCCTCTTTCGCCTCGATTGTGCGACCAATTAAAATAACATCCTTTGCCCTTCCGAGTCCAATCAGTTTTGAAAGCCGTTGCGTACCGCCTGCCCCAGGCAAAACCCCAAGACTGACCTCCGGCAGGGCAAATTTTGCATTTTCGGACACGATACGGAAATCACAGGCAATCGCAATCTCACAACCGGCTCCAAAAGCGAGACCGTTCACCGCCGCTATGACTGGTTTACTGCAAAGCTCCAAACGCCTGAGGATACCCTGTCCTATCGATTCCAACGCGGAAACTGCTGTACGCGCGTGAAGCATTTTCAGGTCGGCGCCGGCAGCGAAAATTTCATTTCCGGCACCCGTTATAATAGCTACCCTGATTTCAGTATTTGTACTTACTTCATCTATAAATGCCGATATCTCGTTCCAACAGGCCGTGTTAACGGCATTACGCACATCCGGCCGATTGATGGTCAGTATGGCGATCCCATCGCGTATTTCAAGCAATGTTGTTTTTTTAACTTCCATACTTGTATTCCTCCTACTTGTCACTCACTATTTTCCTTTAAAAATCGGTTGCCGTTTTTCAAGAAATGCTGTCACCGCTTCATCGAAATCTTCACTTTTGGAGCATACCGCCATGCTTTCCGCTTCCAATTCAGAAAACGATTCCAATTCGGAATAAAAAAAACGATTGAGGAGTTCTTTTTGTTTCGACAGCGCGAGCGTAGGTGATTGCGCAAGCATGTGAGCAAATTGGTATGTTTCCTCCTGCAGCTTTTCTTCTGACACAAGCTTAGTCGCGAGCCCCACCGCAACCGCCTGCGTTCCATCCACGGGAAGACCTGTCATAACAAGCTCTGTGGCTTTTGCCGTCCCAACAATTTGTTGAAGAAAATACATGCCGCCGGTATCCCCCGGAAGTCCCAGCTTAATAAAGGATAGGATGAATTTGCTGGAGGGTGCCACATATCGAAAATCACAGGCAAGCGCAAGGCTGCACCCCGCACCGGCGGCCGCACCGTTCACCAAGGCGACAACCGGTTTGGGGCAGCGCCGGATTGCTGCGGCTGTCGCTCCGGCCAAACGGATATTATCGGGATTGATATATATTTTTTCATCAATAAGTCGGCGAAAATTTTTGATGTCGCCGCCTGAGGAAAAATGCTTTCCACTTCCCGTGAGCACAATCGCGCCAACATCGGAATCTGCAGCGTATGCCTCAATAACCATTTTGATTTCTCTGTAGACATCCGGTGTAACCGCATTACCGTTCTCAGCCCTGTTGAGTGTGACGGTAGCTAGCCTGTCTTGTACAGATAAGATAAGGAACTGGTACATAAGAATCTCCTCCTTTTAACCAAATAGCCTCCTATCGGAAAGTCAAAACATCCGATAAAATGGGTATTTTAGAAACAACAACAAACCAGTGTGTTATCGAACAATGACCAAAGTAAAAAATCCTCTTAATACATAAAGATCACTTCCATTCTCTATTAATCCTCTATTAAGCAATATCTATGCCAAACTGCTTTGCTCAGTTTTTTTTGTGAGAACAGCCCAACTTCTGATGCATTTACGGAACTAAGGTATAAATTTTTATGAGAAAGCTATATGCTCAATTTCAAAATGCAATGATTTCTATTTTATTTTAGAAATTCATTGCATTTTGAAATTGTAGACGTTATAATGGCAATGTGATAAAAGCGAGAGAAACACGCTGACTACCCTGTCGGGAGATAGGCGTGAATGCAGTGGAGGACTGTTTTTATGTGTCTCAAAATAGGTGTGATTTCTAGTTTTGAGTTGACCAATCACAAAGAATATATTGATCGGATTTGTAATGACGAGTCCCAATTAATATTTCGTGTGGGTGCCCTGAGCAACGCTATTGACATTGCTCTTGATTTGCAGAACACACATCATGTTGACGCAATTATTGCTTACGCGGCAACTTCACGTATTTTAATGGAGCGGATCGATGTGCCGGTGATCGCCCTGAATATAAAAAGCATGGATTTACTGAAAGCATTATCAAAAGCATGCCGCATCGGGGAAAAACCAGCCTTTGTTGAGATCGACACACAGAGTATTATTTATGATTTTGATGAAGTCGTTAGCTACCTTGGGCGTGAGGTTAAGCGCTATCAGTTTCACGGATTTAACTATGTCGATGAAATAGCGGATCAAATAGTTGCGGATGGCTGCGACATTGTGGCATCAATGGGTAATCGCACGATCGATGCGATCAGACAGCGGGGTATAGAAACGATTTTTTTTACTCCTTGCGTACAGTCTTTTGTGGAGGCTGTGGAAGAGGCCAAGCATATTCTGAAGGAACGAAAAAAAGAAGCTAGGAAAAACAAGTGGATGAACTCGATCTTTAATGAAACCAGCAATGGAATTATTGCTTGGGATCCTTTGGGCTATGTTGTTGTGTTCAACAGTGCAGCAAAGCGCGCCTTACCGGAGCATCAAAACAGTCTTCTGGGAAAAAACATCCTAAATATACAGCAGCAAAATCCTTTGATAAAGCGAATTCTTGATTCGGAAGAAAATTATGTAACGATTAGAAACGCAACAAAGGAATACGTGGCCAGCAAACGTGATATCTACGATGATGAAGATGACAAATTCCTTCTCGGCAGTATCATACAAATCAATGAACTAAGCAAAATCCAAAGCATGGAGATGCATGCCCGTAAAAGCAAAATTACCGGAGGTTTCGTCGCGCGACACCACTTTGACGACATCAGGGGCGACAGCGATTGCATGATGGAGCTGAAAGAAACAGCAAAAAGATATGCACAATCGAGCGGCAATATTTTGATCAGCGGTGAGAGTGGGACTGGAAAAGAGATGTTTGCACAGAGCATCCATAATTCCAGTAAATATAAAGATGGCCCATTTGTGGCGATTAATTGCTCCGCATTGACGGATACACTTCTTGAAAGCGAGCTATTTGGCTATGAGGAAGGCTCATTTACCGGCGCAAAAAAAAGCGGTAAGCCAGGGTTGTTTGAATTGGCGCATGGAGGAACATTTTTTCTCGATGAAGTAGGCGAAATGCCACTTCACCTACAGGTGAAGCTGTTGCGCGTATTACAGGAACGAACGGTACGGCGTATAGGTGGAGAAAAAAATATTCCACTTAATATTCGTTTTATTTTTGCAACAAATAGGAATCTTGAGGAAGAGGTAGAGAAAAAGACCTTTCGGGGGGATTTGTTCTACCGGATTAATGTATTGCCACTGCACATCCCACCGTTGCGGGAACATAAAAAGGATATTATTGCAATCATAAAGTGTATCGAAGAAGAGCTATCCCATAGGGAAGATACGAATTTTTATCTTCCCAAAAGCAGCATGGAGCTCATAGTGGAATATGATTGGCCGGGAAATGGCCGAGAATTGTATAATTTTATAGAGCGTCTTAGCGTACTGGGTACACAACCCGAAGATAAGATTAATCATTTGATTTTTAAGCTGATTTCTGAAAACCGCAGCTATATCCCCAACTTACAAGATGCAAAACTCGGCAGTGGGATCAATATCCCAATCGCATCACTGAAGGAAATGGAAGATCAGATTTATCAGAAGTTATATCAAAAATACGGAGGAAATAAAAAGAAAATAGCAGAAACACTGGACATCAGCGGTTCCACTGTATGGCGTCGATTTAAGGATGTTAAATAGATATATTCTACTAATTTTATATAAATTTTTGATTACATTAGTACGTGATTAATTTGCTTTCGCCGCCGCGAAACGACGAAAAACCGCCGGGCTTGCCTGACCAGGAATAACCGAATATAATGACCATAAATAAACCCGTTTACCGCTTCCTTGAAGTCCTCCGTGCATTCACAGACACCCTGGCAATCAAGCTCATTTTGAACGCTCATCATAAAATCGGCATATTGAGCCTGATTGATCAGGGTTTTGATGCTTGCGTAGGCTTGGGTAGGTCCGTTGGCGTATTTTTTAATATAATGCTTAACCGTATCTTCCAGCTGCTCCGTCGGCACATCCTCTGTAAACAGGCCCCAATCAGCGCCTTCACGGCCGGTAAATACGCGTCCGGACATAAACAGATCGGTTGCCCACGCGGGTCCCACCGCTTTTGTTACCAGACAAATGGCTCCGGAATCAGGAACAAGGCCAAGATTAATAAACGCGAAAACACATTTGGAGCTTTCACCGATGATCGAAAAATTACAGCTCATAGCCAGAGCGATACCCACGCCTGAAACGGCCCGCGTACCATATTAAACAGCTTTACCGCCGGCGGATTTGCCTTAATTATTTTCCCCTAGGAGGACAGGCCAATAATAGCCGAGCCATTACATGTAAATATGCTTTCATAAAAGCTTTTCTCCTGGGAAACTTCATTGATCTTCAAAACTCTTTCCTGATTAAGCCTCCCGTATGCGTCGATCCATTTTAAATCCTTCTCCAAAAATGGCGACGCTTTTTTACTGAGCAGGGAAAAGGCTATAAATGTTTTGGCGGCTTTATTGCTGTAAGCACCAGAACAAAGTCCGCCGTAACCAGATCATAGACGCCAATGTTACTGTTGATCTGCATAGATTACTGTACTGTACACGTAATATCAGGAAAAAACATTAATGCTCCTCCATCTCTTCTCTATCACAGGGTAACTTTCTACGGCGTAACCTGAAACGCCTTTTTCTTCCCTTCCCGCCGCGTAACATTTTTCTTGGATGTATAAGGCCGGTCAGCATCATGCTCCATATTCCGCCGGGCGGTAGACAGCATCAGCTTGATGCGGTTAAGCTGATTTACCTCGCTGGCGCCGGGGTCGTAGTCAATGGCTACGATGTTAGAAAGCGGATATTTGTTTTTAAGCTCCTTTATTACGCCCTTGCCTACCACATGGTTGGGCAGACAGGCAAAGGGCTGGGTGCAGACGATGTTGCTTGTGCCGGAGTGTATCAGCTCCACCATTTCCGCCGTCAGGAACCAGCCTTCTCCCGTCTGGTTGCCCAGGGAGACGATAGGCTTGGCGTATTCTCCCAGCTCCTCAACATGCACCGGTGGCTCGAAGCGGCCGCTGTTTTCAAGAGCGTTCCTCATAGGCGCGCGGTAAAGCTCGATAAATTTTATAGCTGCCTGTGTGAGATATTTAGTAGACTTTTTTCCGCCCAAATGCTTTTCTTTA